>Ga0114904_1000864_pt1 | contig 15755 bp, 26 predicted proteins | sample MalvirDeepMed_s6_FD_83498 | JGI IMG/M metagenome (GOLD analysis project Ga0114904, IMG submission 83498) | Marine viral communities from the Global Malaspina Expedition - Malaspina viral metaG DeepMed_s6 | ecosystem: Environmental > Aquatic > Marine > Oceanic | place: Mediterranean Sea... | reverse complement strand
CCGTCCTTACATTTTGCATGTCCTTACTTGTGTAAAGAACGTCGCTGTAATACTGTGAGCTTGACCTGTCGCCACCAGACCTTGCACTTTCCTTTGCCTCCTTTACTTCACGCCCCATCTTTCTGTCAATATTTTGTGATTGATATAAATAATCTGCTTTGGATAATGCTTCGCCTATTTGCTTCATTACAGAAGAAATCGCCACAAGGTCGCGCTCTGACTTGTTGAGTTCCTCTGTTGTAAGTGATGAATAGTTGCTCATCTTGTAAACCTCTTTAATCGTGCTTTAATGCGTTTTGCCTCTGGCCCTCTCCAACTGCGGAGATTGTTTAGCACATAAATAACCTGTGTTTTTAATCCACGCATACCATACATTCTATAAGCTGTGTATGCTTCTTTAGCATAAGAACGTGCATAAGCATCTATATCTCTATTACGAGCTATATCATCAAGCAAGTCCATAATTATTGTTCCTTCTTGTTCTTCTTCTGTAATCTTCTCAACAGGCATCTTGCAATCTTTACACAGTTCTGCTTTGTTATAGTTCATCTTAATTGCTCTATTAAATCAATCATATCCCTTCTGAAGGTAGGGTCGGCTTTATAATTGCCTGACAACATTCGTAACATGCGGTTTATAATTTGTCCGTTGTTCATCCTCTTGTCTACTGGCTTGCTTTCTGACTTGTTTATCTTTCCGTATGTTTGATTGTAGCTCATTAGTATCTCACCTTTGGGTTTGCTTTTAAGTATGTTACCTCTAACATTCTGTCTAAATTTTCTCCTTGTTTCATTACGTCTCGCATTGTAATTAACATTTGTGTAGCGTCGTGTAAACATTGTTCTACATACTCTCGTAGCTTTTTAGCCTCAAAATCTAAAGGTTGTGGATAGGCTTTGTTAAAATCGAGCATTGATTTTTGACAAGCATCTTTTACTTTTACATATCTCTTGTATTTATCGTCCAAATCCCTTGCTAACGATTGTGTTTCAACCCCTGTGGCCTGAATATATTTTGCGTATCGCATTCGCTCTCTTGGGTCTACTGGTCTCTTTTGAACTGGCTTCTTGCAATCACCACATTTTTCTACTGGTTTGCTGCATTCTCCACACTTCTTTATATGTGAATTGCTCTCTAACTCGTTTTCCGACACGTTACTCCCTATGTTTTCATCTTGTTTTGCCATTGATACAGTTTGCACTGTCGCCTCTGGGTTGGCAGGGCTATCCCCTACCCAGCTTACACTCCATAATCCTAACTTGTCAATCTTGGTAAAGCAGCTCTCTCCTGGTGGGCATACCTGATTCTGGCTAAGTGCCTCTCCCCTGATACTGCTGGCTCCCTTACTTCCAAACTCTTGAATCTCCTTCCATATCTTATCATGCATGTCCAGCTTGTTGTGGATTCCTACCTTCAACAATACCTTACCATCCTTGATACGCCAAGCAAGTGGCTGGCCTATCGGTATCTCATCATGCTTGTAGGCATAGATTCCATATTTCATATAGAAGTTCATTGACTCCTTCAAAGTCTCTGTGGGAATCATATCACCCTGCTTATCGACGATGGGAGACGAGATGAAGGTGTCCATTACCCTATTATTGTACCAATTTCGAGAAGTTGACCACTCACTGTCCGCTTGCTTGTACAATAAATCACTCATCGTTTGCACACCTATATCATCCTTTAAAACTGTTTTGCCATTGTTTATAGCATCGTGGACACATGATTAAATTAGGATTGTCCTCCGTGTAGACCGAGGCCCACCATCCCGCATGGGGATTTCTGGCTGCCCTGCACTTGCCGCACTTCATTTATTCGACCCCCATTGCCTTTTTCCAATCTGCCAATGTTTCTTTAGCTTCCTTACTGGTATTACAATATCCTGTGCAGGTTTTGGTCTTGCCATCATGGCCACCGCCCCATCCTCTACAAGGTAACTGTTCAATTAATTCCTTATTTAATTTAGAAGTGTCAACGTGGTCAACTATTAGTCGGCCATCGCATTTAGGAAATTTACCATTGTCCTCGTATTCCCAACAGTAGCCCATTACTTCTTCCTCCTTGATACTATCCAGACAGATTCCATCTTGGCTCTCTTCTTCCAAGGAAGTTTAGTAATGCTTACTCCCTCGGCTGGAGTATTAGTGTCCCACATCCTGTTACCTTTGACTACCATGTAATGACAACCTGCTGATATTAGAAACCAGTTCTTGCCTCGCTTTCCGTGTGTCGCTTTAATCCATTGCCTGAATGTCTGGCTGTAACTATACATTTTGGGTTTGCTTTCCATGTCGTATCCATATCTCTCCAATGCTCTTCGCATGGATGGATTGCTCATTCCTTTGATTGTCTTTACCTTCTTTGCTGGTCTGAACATCCTGCCCCTGCCTTTGCCGAACAGACGCATAGTGCCTTTTTGGTTGACATGTTTCAACAGGTCCTTCTCTACCATGTCGTATCTCTTTCCAGTAAGTACTGTCAATGCAGTTGGTCCACACCAAGACTGTCCGTTGGGATTATGATGTCTCCTACCTTTCTTGTTTCTAATGGGCCTTGGCTTGGCTGTAAAGCTATCTAATGTTAATTGTTTCATGGATTCTCCAACATCATTCCATAAACGTGCGCCCAGCTAATTGCTTCATCAAGTAATTCAAACAATTCAAAGGTACCTGTTCCATCTGGAGTAATTGCTTCATCGCATCTATCGAATACTCTGTACTTACCATTGGCCAAAGCCCTGACTATCATTGTAGTGTAGCCTGTGGTTCTGTTGTTCTTGTAAGTGTGCTTCCAAGCGATGTTCACTACCACCACCCCCAACAATTTGTGCAAACCGTTCTGGAGCGATTCATTTTCGGATTATCACATTTACATGTGTGTCGTTCTGGACTCATGCTAACCACTTCCTTATTGGTACCCATGTGTTCTTTCCTTTTAGAACCTCGTATATCTTGGTGGTTCTCCTGCATGGCCCAGTCCACTTGCTCTTTGGAGTCATCAGTCCATTGGACCCTTCAACCATTTTGCCTGTCCACTTTGGTGTGGCTATCCTTGCATATCTTAGCTGGCCTTTGTTAGGCCCTCGCGTATATAGTACTACATTCTTTACTTTACCGAATTGCCAAGCGTAGTTTGGCTTATGGTAATGTACGAACTTTCCTACCAGTTTTTGCATGTCTTTTTGCATTTGTCTCTAACCTTGTTTTTACCCCAAGGCAAAACAAGACAGGCGGGGCGGGTTATATAGCCTTCCCCTACTTTTTTCGCTTATTCTCTAAGAAAAGGCACTTTTTGCAGTTAATATGATACAAATCCCTTGGTAATTTCTTGTATTCTGATTCAGTGCATCGGTGTCCGCAAAAGGTGTAAAGGTCCTTGCTGGGACTTCTTAGATGGCGTTTATGCATTGGTGAAGGTTACAGGAATCTTGCATCTTATTTTCTCGCCTGTGTTGGGGTCCTCGTAGGTGTACTCCGCCCACTCGGTTATGCAAAAAAGTTTATCCTTTTCTTTTTTCATAGAACTCATTTAGTCTTTTCGATTCCGTTTGGAATGCTGGACGCATGTATGGTCGTGGCCCAGGAGGTTCTGCTCTTCCCTTGTCGCCTTGAGTTGCAGGGTCTCCTCCTATGGGTTCGCCATATTCTATCTTGGAAGCATAATCTGCCTTGGCGTATATTATCTTGTGAAGCGTCTGTGATAAATCCGTCCCGATGCTGTCCCTCAATATTCCTTGGGCCACAGGCACTTCCTTCATTGCCTTCAGCATTATTGCATCGGCTGTATCGTTCATAGCTAAGTCCAGTGTCCGAGGGGATGATTGATGGGTACTGGCTATCCTTGCTGTAAGTTCGTCAATCCCCTTAATCGTCAAGGCCATTACTTGTACCCCAATACTGTGTCTGCGTCGTCGTCACCATACTTCTCCTTCCACTTCCGTTCTATATGTTTCTTGCCTTTTTCATAAAGGGCTACCCTGCGGGCCTTGCCAACCTGCTCCCTCTGAACTCTGTCTGCGTTCTTCCAGCTTAACTCGGTTTGGCATTCCTGACAAAACCCTGAGCTTAGGATATGTACCCTCATCGCTCCTGCACTGCATTTCTTGCAGTTTTTCATACTGCCCTCGCCAGTACTGTCCTCTGATTGGGGTGCATCAGTGCGCTACCCTGGAGGTTCCATTTGTTTCCATAGTGCTTGTGTCCTACTTTCATTTGCAATTCCTTAAGCTCGCTAAGAGAGAGACCTTGCTTGGGTATCAGCCTGTCCAGCTCCTTGTGGGCATCACAGGTTCTCCTGCCCTGTGCGACTACCAGCGTGAATTTGTATTCCTCGCCAGTATCAGCCATCCTTTCCTCGTAGGCCCTCAGCCTTGCCTCATTGGAAACATGAATCAACTCTGTCCTTGCTATTCTGGTGGCCCTTACTACTGACAGGTTTATTCTGCGGTCCATTGCATTTATTATTCGGTCTATCATCGCATCCAAGTTGGTGTCCTCGACAAACGCCTCTGCCAGCACTCTCTCCAAGTCTGTCGCCAACTGCCCCGTGAACTCCTCATAGAAGGAATCAGAGCGCAGGATACCATCGTGTAATTGCCTCAGAAGGTTGGTTGCGTCGTAATTCAAATCGACTTCCACTCTTCCCTCAGCTTTCCTAAATGAGCGATTCTCCTGCTTGTAAGTATATTTGAACGCCCTGATTATGTACCTGCCCAACTCGTTCTTGAGTAGTCTGGGCATCTGTACCATGAGCATGTTCTTTCGGTGTCGCAAATCCGACCAGTCCTTTGAACGTCTCAGACGCTCAAGCTCCTGTCTTACGGTTTTACGGATGGCGGTTTTGAGCTTGGAAATGTATCTGTCGATTGTTCCTGCTCCTCTTCCACCTGAGATTCTTCCTGTTCTGGCTTTTCTCGTTCTAACTCCTCCTTGATTCCGTCGTCGGGTAATATCAATTCCCCGTTTTCGTCCATATCAATCGTGATGCCAAGCTCTTGGAATCCCCTGATTATCTCCAACTTCTGAGTCAGGTTAGATAATTCCATCTGCTCGTTGTCCTCATTTATCGGGTTGAACTTTAGTTCCCAATCTGTAACATTCATCAGTTTCAGCAATGGCTTGAAGAATCCTTCCTCAATCACTGCCTGAGTTTCCATGATTGTTCGGTCCATCATGGTTATCTGTTCGCCTTCTGCATTCAATCCACCTATTCCTGCGGTGTCTCCCATAGCCAAAGGCATTACCCCATAGGCAGAATTAATGTCATTATTGATTTTCTCAATGTAGGGAATCATCCCCATTTCCGTTGTGTCGGGCATGACTGTGACGAAATTGGCCCCAGACTTTCCTTCTCCTGAAGATATGATAGGGATAAAGTTAGGATTACGTGCTGTTTCCTCTGCTATGTATTCTCCCAATCTGGTCAATGAATCCTCATTGTGTCCAGGAATATCCAAGAATCCTTTGGGTGGTCTCTCCAGCATATACACCTTGTTCTGGTATGCTTCCACTGCTAACGCAGTTTCTATCTTCTTGGCCAATGCCAGAATTGGTGGGTTGCCATACAGTCTGGCATAGGAGGAATACTTGTTGAAATGAATAATCTCATCTCTCGCAAAATAGATGTCAGACTCCTCATCTTGGAAAGTATAGGCTATTAGAGCCGTGTCAGCGTCGTTACATGGGGAGTTATCGCAGTGTTTTGCTGCTCCAGTGCCTTTTCTGCATAGTGGACAGAACCTATCAGTGTCTTGGAACCTTCCGAATCTGTCCGTATTATAGCGCATTTTCTTGGTATCCTCTATCCAGAGTTCCTTGACGCGCTTGCCCATAGTCTCTCCACTCTCGCTCACAACTCTCTCATAGATTATTGATACCCATGCATCATCGAATATCTCAAGCTGTCTCACCATAGCCTTGATTAATTCAGAGCCATTAATGTCTGCCGAACCTTGGGAGGGGTTAGTTATCAGGGACTCAATCGAATCCTTCTGGTCCTCTGATTTGTTCTCTTCGTCATCCACAGCCTCGATAATCCAGCCTTTAGCGACAACCTGAGCCGCTATCTTCTGGATAACAGTGCGTAGGTGGGAATAATTGTCCGCAAGGTATTCGACGTATAATTGGTCGAATGGTGGTTCTATCAGTTGGTTTCCGTACTGATAGGACGAAGCTGCTGCCGCATCGTACACAGGAGTACGTGCTTCTTTGAGTAACGCATTGGTGTTTTGGTCTAAATAGAGTTGTAGCCCCGACTTAGGTTTTTTGCTTTTGCCAAACCAAGCGTCCAATATTCCCATCAAAGCCAATCCCAGTTAGTCATATTTAACTTTTTGCGTTCCCTTTCTTCTATCGCTAATTCGCACATCCACAGGGAGATAACGGCATCTGAGACATGCCCTTCCAGCTTTCCTTTGCCATCCCACATCAACTGCATCAATCCCCGAACCAAGTCACGAGTCCCTGGTCTACTGTTCTCTTTTGCAGTAGCTCCGAATGGTATCTCGTATAATCCTTTCTCCATTGCAACGGCTATTCCAGGGATGCCTATCTGTGCGTGGTTACGTTCATTACCTGTATTGTGTGTAGCTATCGGTAGCCTTTCCACATCTCTGGCAGCGTGTGCAACTAACCTCTGGAACCCATTACTCTCTACCATAATCTTTTCTGGTTTGTAGATTCCTGCTATCTTGGAGATGTTAGTTACTTGTTCCTTTAACCAGCTCGCACCTTCTCCCTGAACCTTTCCATTCCATTGATGTAGGACTTTACGCTGCTCAGTTTTGGGGTTATAGGCAACAACACAGTACGCCGTTTCGTCATGTTGCGTGTCAAAACCCACTGCTAAGTCCACTCCCATCACTGTTATCCAGTCATTTACAGGCTCAGAAATCATTTCGAGGTCGTTATTCAGGCATGGTTCGAGTACACTCCAAGGTATAACAGCACTCTCAGGGTCTATCGGATTGAGCATATATTCCGATTCAAAGGCTCTGGTTCCCATCGCCAGCCTTTCCTCTTCCAGTCTTTCATGGGTCCAGTATTCAGGCCACCTTGGTTTTCCTTTCTTGGTTAGAGCTGGATGCCAGATACAGTCCCAGTATGGGTTTTCTTTTACATAGGCAGTAACGTCATTGATTCTCTTCTGTGTTCCTATTAGCATGATTTGGGATTTAGGTAAACGCATAGGCAGGACAACGCGATTAAGATAATTGATAATCTTCTCATCATTTAATCTGGGAAACTCCTCCAAAACATCGTCCAGTATAAGCAGATGTACGTGCGGACCTTCCAATGCTCCACCTATTACTGCACCCCTTACTCTGGAACCGTTAGAAAATTCCTTTTGGGTCATGTTCCAACGGACGCTGTTGTATCGAGTGTTTTCTTTAGATGGGATTAATGGAGCTATTCGCCAACTTCTCCTGCACAGTTCTTCAAATTGAGTTAGCTTATCAACTACCTGAGAAAAGGTGTTCCCGATGTATAATGCCCTAAAATTAGGGTTGCTTGACATCTGCCATAGCAGGTAAGTAAGGCTAAAAGAGGTCTTTAAGTGTCCTCTTGCACATATAATTGCCACCCTTTCGTTCTCCTGGAGAGATTTGTACCATGTTTTATGCATACTTGCCAGAGGATAGTACTTATCAGGCTCCTCCAACATATACTCCATCATCGCTTCATCTGCGAACTCCAGGAAGGGTAGCTTACCAGGATTCAGGTGTTTTGAGAAAGAAGCTATAAATTCCTTATGGGCTGTAACATCAGTCATTGGAAGAACCTTTCAGGTCTCTTACCATCTGTGTATAATGCTGTGCAAAGGCGGCCTGTTGCTGTTTGGGTATTCCTGCCTTGTCCATTGCCTCAGCCGATAACTGTGCAACCTCATCAATCAGTATGTCTCTGACTTCCATTTCAGTTTCCAACTTGACCAGCCACCGTGTCCAGGCATAGGCATCTGAAGGTCGCAACTCCATTCCTTCTTCTAATTGCGTGTTGAAACTGCTTTGTAATTTACTTCCTAATTTAATTGCGCGCGCGATAGAAGTGGTTGCCTTACGTTGCGTGATGTCGCGTACAGCTTCCATTACCTCTCCCTTTCTTTTATCCCACTTGTCTTTCGTTGCCCACCGTTGCACTGTGGATTTGTTGAGCTTGTAGCCTTTGTATCTTTTATTCATCTCTTTGGCAATATCACCATAGCTCCAGCTCTGGGCAAACAGGGTGAACGCTTCTTCCTTATCCTGTTCGGTATATTTCCTCATATCAGATTGTCACCTCCTGTTGGTATTCGCAGTATAATGTCGAGAACGAGGAGTGTGAGTATCAGCTTGGCAATCATGGAAATCCAGTAGAGGTGGCGTTCAATGGCCTTTAAAGGGCCAGTATTAGCGATTCTAACGACTGTTGCCGTTGTGTTTTTTGATGACATTCCTCAAATGCTCCGATATTGGTTTCTCTTGTTTGTCGGCCTGGTTGCAGAACTTGCTCCAGTCTTTTTGAAAATTGTCAGATATGGCGAAAATGTAATGGGGTGGCTTACTTTCCTTTGCGTAGGGCATGAATTGTCATTGGGGTGTGGGCTATATAGTTTTATCAGTATTCAGTAACGTGGGAGATTCTACCGTTGAGATGCCACCTGAATATAGTAGCACCGTATCCTTGAGCAGCGCGGAGCATTATCCTTTCTTGAAGTAATTGGTCGTCACCGCTACGTCCTGCTTTCAATCTTACCTCTTTGATATACTCGAAGTCGTCAGTGTAGAGTTTTACCGACCAACGCCCTTGTCGTCCTGGGCGGAAACGTGCTTCTGGTGGGAGGGGGGGTGGTTTAGGAAGCCGCATGAATGCAGCTCTTGCTTTAGGGTAGGGGTTTCTGGGGTCTACTTTGATTAATTGTTCAGCAGAAAGGCTGGAATAGCCCATCTATCTTGATGCTCTTTCCAATATCTTAACAGCCTCTTTTAGTCGTGGGTGAGTTAAAGTTAACTGAGATTTATACATGTTGTTTAACGCTTTTTCTATTGCTTTCCTTAACTCATCTCTTTCTTCTATAACTTGGTCAATCATAGACCTGCCTCTTTTGCTTACTTGCAATTCTTCTTTCTCTATACTTACAAAGCCCATCTATCTATTTCTCTTTGCCTGTCTATGTAATTTTTCCAGAGTGGTATGCATAGCTTTGAGGTCTAACCAAAGTTTCCTTCCATTCTCAGCAGCTTGCGTCATGCCTTCTGCTTTAAGCTGTATGATAGCTTCCCTTACGAGCTGTTGTTCTTTAGCGTTAGCGTGCAACGCTTGTTGAAGTTTATCTGCCGAGGCAGCTTTTCTCAATTCTTTTTTATCTAAAGTTACAAAGCCCATTCTTATTATTATATATTATACCTCATTATTTATACTTATTGTATTAGACACACACACCTCTATTTCCACTGGAACTTTTCTAAAATAAGAAGTGATAATAATAAAAAAGCTAATAAGCCGCCGTACTACTTTTTTTTATTTTTTGGAAAAAAAAGGGGGGACACCAAATTAATTCTCCAGTGGAAGCGAAGGTGTGTGTGTGTCAGTATTTCTTCTTATTATCTATCTTATCTATTATGTACTGTACTTCTTCTATTGTTATTGTCTTTGCTTGTACTCTTGTGTTCTTTCGGTTCATTGAATATCCACACTTAAAGCATTTAGAACAGGCTCATTTAGCACACCAGACACAGAATCCTACTGTCTTGCAATAGTAGTAACTTTGGTCAAATGGCTTAAACTCCTGCTTACATCGTTTGCAAACAGCCTTTTCCATTCTTTCAGGGGATAGATGCCCAAAATCTCGCGGTCAGCAAAGACGAGTGATTTCCTGCGAAGCCGCGTGTTTAGAGACAAATCAAAACAACAGAGGGAATGGACATCTATCCTATCCTGGTTAATGTTTAAGGTTTCCTACAATGGGTGCCTGGATGTCATTCATTCCACATCTGGGACACATCAGCATCGGTCTACCCTCTTTCTTCTTGCTATAAACAAAGTCCTCCTTGTGTATGTCTCTGTGTTCTTCTTCCCATCGGTATCCACATATAAAGCAATCGAAACTCCACGTCACGACGTTGCCCACTCACTGAAATCGCTCTGCCGTGTCTCTCGGTATTCCTTCACCGTTGCGCTGGGTTCAAATATCTTGTCGTCATTCTGAATCCTTCTCTTTACCCTGGAGATGGATGACTTGTTGGGGGCGAACCTTATCAGGTCATTGAGGTCATTCAGGAAATCCTCTTGGTCGCATCTCTTCCCCATGTGCTTGTAATAGTCCTTCAGTATCGTCAGGTAGAGCAGGGTATCGCTGTTTCTGGTGGCTGGTATGTCCCTCAGCTTCTCTATCACCAAGGGTCTTATCTTATCCAGTTCCTTAAATGCGTCCTTTTCCATTCCTCACTCTCCTTACAGTCAACCATGCAGTAATGCCCATCGCTATAATTATTATGCCCATCGCTACTAATACGCTCCACCAGAAGTCACTCATTAGTCCTCCATTGGAATCACGGAACCTTGGAAGCAGGTCTTGGGGTCCGACTTGCCATGCACCAGCAGCGTATGGCAGTGCAAGCATACCCATCCTCTCTCGAATGGGAACTTCTTGTGCTTGTTGATTAAATCATCCCCACACTTCCTGCATCTTATTTTCTGGGCTGGTCCTCTTCCGACATGTCGGTATGGGTGTCCGTGTTCAGTTGTCCTCACTTGTCCATCCTTGTCATGGCTACTGCTTCCCTTGCGTCCGCAGTAACTTCCAAGAGCTTGGCCTTGGTAGACATTCGTAATTTCTTCCACGCGTCATTCTTCGCGGATATATCTGCCAGTTCCTTGCCCTGCAAGGTACCCGTCTCGCTTACACTGACCCTTATGGACTCGTATTGTCGATGTCCAGGGATAGTGACTCCTAAGTTTATTGTATATGCCTCTGTTTGCATTGTCTCACCTAAATCTCTCAGTTAATAAGGCTATATAACCTTACTCCTTCTCCTTATCTTGGTTGCATGTTCGTAGTTCCTTGCAACCCCGTACCCTTCACCTCTCCAGTGTTGGGGAATCCATCTGCGCTCGCCTTTCAGGTTTACATACTTGTCACTGTGGAAGGTCCTCCAGTGTCCACGAACCTCATGTGCGTTCCTCTTCTCTCCTGGAGTCATTCTACTGTTGGCATCAATCATCTGCTTCACTTTGCCCTTCAGTTTAATCACTGCGTAATTGGGTTTTGCCAACTTGCCTCTCTGCTCTCTCTTTTTGTTGGCCTTGATAGATGCTTCCTTCAAACGATATTCAACCTCTGGGTTGTTGATGAACAGTGTGTAATTGAAAACGTAATCCCTGATTGTTCTTTCAGGTCCAGTCAATCTTTCAACTACCTTGTGTTCTGGTTTCCACATGATATGGACATTCTGGACAGTTTCAGGATAGTTGGTCCCTGGAACAGTCTCAAGGTGTAGCGTCTTGAACGCCCTGAGATTTCCACAGGCCATGATAAAATCAAAAAGCTCATCTACTGTATCGAACTTCTTGCCGTCAAAGGTGCAGGTTTCCCTGATACGTTTGAAAAGATTATCGTTTCTAATGCTCCTTATATTTCCCAAGGGAGCATCGAGTATGTGAAAACCGAAAACATTGGATTCGTGATTCCTGTATTGAAGTTTGATTACGGTCTCGATAAACATATTGTCTTTTGGTAATCTGATTTCTCCATACCTGTCCAAGTCCTTTGGCAGGGTTGTGTTCATCAGAGCGTTTGTGATGTTTGGAGGAACCTTGAAAGCCGTTGTTTTTCTCAGAAGCCCCTCGTATCCACCCATCACGTAGCCATCATTCATCTCAATGTGTTCAGGTGAATTTGCCATCTTCCTGCACATATTCAAATGTCCTAAAGAGAAATAGTAAAGTGGGAACTGACCAGCATGGGCAGGGTTCTTCATGGCCCACTCCCCAAAATACATCTCATGTAGTTTTTCTGAGTCAAGGGAGTTGAGTGCATTGGCGTATCCTTCTGGACTGTTCCACTGCAATTAAATCACCTCCCAACCCATTCGGTCTGCTAATTGTTTAGCATATCTCTTTGCATCCCATAGGTTGTTGATTACTACATCTCCTTTGATGTCGCCTACTTCAATCTCTATTGCACCACATGCATAACCACTCCATGTGTCCATAAGTATTCTCCAGTAAGGAGTGTTCCTGCGGGGGTGGTTGAGGTATATGTCCTGCCTTCGCTTACGGTACTCTTCTCCAGAGTCGGTCTGGAATTGAATTGAACAGGATTTCCAACTACCGTCAACGGTACTTAATATTTCTACTTTCGTTCCCTTTGGGAAAGCCTCAGCTAAATGTTCTTCTGTGGCCCCCATAGAGGTATAGGTTGCTTGCTTGTTTGAGTTGTTTTGGCTCATTGTCTCTACCACTGTCAGACAGTAGGGCTATATAACCCTATGCTTACCTAAAATGGCCAGCTAAAATTCTTGAAATTTGTCTGTGTTTTCTTCTCTACGGTGCAGATAGTATCGTTGTGCATCCCACCATGACAAACAACCAGTATCTTTACAATCTCGAAACCTCTTTTCTTACCAAGCCCACAGGAGTTCCATCCAAACGAGATACATTTGTCCTGTACTTTCTCCGCCATCAAATCCTTCCAACGGCTCCACGTACTTGACTTTGTATCATACTCTCCTTTTCCTTTATAACATTCCTTCAGTTGCCTGGGGGAGTAGGGAGGGTCGAACACACCGTACTTATGGGGTTCAATTCTACGCAGGTAATCCACTGCATCCTCCTGGTATTCAAACGGGAAGGGGTCGATATAATCAGGTCCCAGCTCTTTCCTAATCAATTTCTCTATTGGTTTTATTGTGAACGTACGTTTGTTGGGCATCGCCCAAACTCTTTCCATCTTCATTCTACGCGCAATGTGGCTTGGCACTTGGGACACATCACCAGTATCATGGGTGACTCCTTGCAGCATTCTGTCTTGGATTCAGTTACCTCGCCCAGCGTTTTCTTCAATATCTTCTTGCTTCTGTTCTTCTTTGATTCAATCATTATTGCTCTCCGAACATTGGGGGTTATTACACACACCCCTGACCTTATACTCAGTGGATTTCACACGCCCGACAAAGGAAAACGACTCGAAGGGATTTGAACATCTGAGACATTTGAATGTAATCATATATCTATCACCTTCCTGCTCTTGTGTGGTGCTTGCTTCATCCATTCGGAATAGGCTGCCGTCAACTGGAAGGGCGACCAGTCTGGCTGTCCACCTGCCTCCTTCTCAGCGTCGAATGCCTTGATTGCTGGCTTCCTGATGTTCTTATGGTACCATTCCTCGTATTCCCTGTAACATAAATCACACAGGCCCACGTTCCGTCTGAAACTGAAGAAGGTGGTATGCAGCTCACATCTGCGGCAGGTGTTGTGCCACCTCCTGCAATCCCTGTCTTTGGCAGTAGCGCAGCGAAATTCTTTGGCTTCCTTTATTGTCAACATATTTGTCTCCGTCCCTCTTAGGGGAACTGGCCATAAAGGAAAGGCTATATAACCTTTGACTATGATTTCAGTAAATCTATGTACTCGGCCATACTGAGTGACGGCTCTCCCAATGTCAGCAGTGTCGTAATCTCATCTGCAATGGTCGTTTCGTACCTCACCACTGGCAGTATGTCATCCCGTTTCAGGGACGGTACCTGAACCCTCACTAAGTCACCCAGAGCTATCCACTCCCCGTCCGACATTTCCACTGTATAAGATAGGGTGGGGTCTCCGAACCTGCTTATCTCATCCATTGCCAACTCCTCCAGTCTATCCTTTCTGTCAGTATCGAAAGTGAACTTCTTTCCCTGGGGGCCGTATTGCTTTATTCTTCCTGCATCCGATACGGTGGCATAGACGGATTCATCATTTGAACTAATAAAGGTAGCCGAGTTGACCATGCGTGTGGTATCTATCTGCGCCTGTATGCCTTCGCCTGTAAGGTTCATGTGGTTAGGAGATACCGTAATCACTGACCGCGCACGCGCATGGGCGTAATCAGCCAAAAAGAAATTCATAAGACCCCTCTCATGGATGGCATACCTCCAGGGGATGTAGACCAGATTGCTTTCGTGATAGCTGTCCTGGAATGATTTTATCATGTAGTTGAAACAGTTGTCCATGAAATCCTTGCGAGTCATGTGTCCTGTTAGCTTAGGTGCAAGGTCTGAAGTAACCATCAATCCCGACCCTTCCGTTAATTGCGATACATCAACCGACTTGTAATTGGCCGCATCTGCTGCCAGATAATACAAATCCCTGCCTATAACATCCTGTTCTTGGTATCTGACAATCTCCGAATTGGCAAGCTGGGTAACGTAATCCACCGCAGTAACAGAGCTGATTGCAACCGACGGTCTTACCTGCTGGATGATTCCCTCGAAGGTGAGGTTGTGTGTCTGTCCTCCCCTGCCTACCTCTATCTTGACTATGCCTCCCAACCTGCAACGCTCCAGGGATTCATGTCCTGCAATGGCAAAGGACACTGAACGGCCCTTGTTCACCTCGGCAGTGTACTTGAGGGATACCCAGTCAAGGAACTCCTGGCCATCTATCGTGGCCTCAATCTCCAGATTGTTTCCTAATTGGTTAGCAAGTATTGCGGGCATTACTCAACCTGCAACTCCTCACCCATTATCGTAAATTCGATGCTGGCAAGGTATTGCGCTGCCTGAGAGGGGTCCCTGTCAAGGCTGCCACTCTCTGCCTTCAGTTTATAGGACTTGAATGCAGCCGAAGGAGTATCTATCTTGTCGCTGTCAAGGAAACAGTAATCGTAAACGTCACCCTCCACCACACTTGAAATGGCAGAAAGACCTGTCTGGCTCAGGATTCTCAAACTCAATGACAGCTTGGGATTACCTGCCTTGGTCCTTACTACACCGATGGGATACTTGCGGTCTCCCAGTGGCATCTGGGCAGATATGCCTCCACTCCTGCTGATGGAGGAACTCAGTAAGGCGATGTGGGAACTGTCCACCAAAGAATCTAAGTCAAGCGTATTGGGTACTACGGCCCTGAATGACTGGGACACCTCGGTACTGGGATTAACCACCCAGCTTGTCGTGTCGCTATCCGTTACCAGCCCGTAAATGGTCACTGCATCGTCCGAACCTGCGGTATTGTAGACCGCGAATGTTATGGCAGGGTCGCTGGAATTGTCCAGTACTATGTCTGATGTCGCATTGGCGGAGGCAGTGATACTGGTAGTAAGATATGATTTTTCATGTGAATCCAGGAGAGTTGCATCGGTGACAATGTGCGCCCTGTCATAAGTATCACCAACAGCCGTTCCTCCACCGCTATTTGTGAAACTGGCTATCTTGAAATACTTGGGGTTTGCATAGGTTCCGTTATTGTTGCGACTTTCTTGGACCTTAATAATATCGCCAACATAAAATCCAGCATGATACCAATCCTCATCACTGTTATTGTCTGCCGTGACCGTATCTAATTCAATGTAATCGCTGCTGGCATCATACTCAGACGAGGTATCCTGCAACCTTGCAAAGTTACCCCATGAATAATTCTTGTTGTAAGCCAATGCACCTGTCTTTGCCACAGGCCTGAGATTGGCATTGACCACAGTTGCAGCAGCATCATCGCTTGAATATTTCTTCAGGATATATCTGGTCGTGTAGGAGGTGCCTGAGTCGTCACTGTCAACTGCCGTACAAACAGCAATCT
>Ga0114904_1000859_pt1 | contig 15779 bp, 16 predicted proteins | sample MalvirDeepMed_s6_FD_83498 | JGI IMG/M metagenome (GOLD analysis project Ga0114904, IMG submission 83498) | Marine viral communities from the Global Malaspina Expedition - Malaspina viral metaG DeepMed_s6 | ecosystem: Environmental > Aquatic > Marine > Oceanic | place: Mediterranean Sea... | reverse complement strand
CTCATGAATCCCGTAAAACTTACCAGCACGTTCAGGCGGCACAAGCCCGTTTTCCGATGCATCAAACCGAACCACAATTCTAATCTTTTCCGTGTACATCTTTTTTTCCTTGTGTAGTCGCATCAACTCAGTAACCGGAAATCTTCTCATAATTTTCCTCAGTCAGATGAATCTACATTATAGCTAATTCCACAATCATTGCAATAGTAGTTATGGTAGCAGTTACCACGCCGTGTAATAGTCATATTATATTTACGGGATTTGGTTATAGCGTATTCCTTAGGACCAAAGTAATCCTTAAGGCTATATTCACACCCACAATTTTCAGTATGCTTGGCATACTTTGCGGGCATCGTTTCCCATCCGTTCATGGTTCCCAGATCTTTGCTCATGTCTCTTTCCTTTAAGTAATGTTCCTATCTCTTATATCGTCATTGTAGACACTAGGCTTGAGCCTGTCAATGTCAATCCGAAAAGAAATAGAAAGATATCCAAAGTAGTTGTAAGTCCTTATGTAGTAAGTACTTACGTGCGGCGCGGCACACCCGGCGTCCCTAAGTCGTTGGTATATAAGTACTTATGATAACTATTAAATACTTTGGATTACTTCCAGATTCTTTTAAGATCGTGCTTGACAATGTCGATATATATAGTATACTTGGAGTGTTGGTTGAATGTTACTTTCGATTGGAGAATGAGATGAGTGAGCTGAGCTTTGATGGCGAGTATTGTGGCGATTGGGATGAGGATTGGGATGATGATGGTCAACCCTCCGAATTGACGGAGTGGTTGGACTTCGATCCAGACTGTTAGGGTTTAACCCGCAAGCCTCGCCTTAGTCGCGAGCATGGTTATGGGGTACCATTCAACAACCCCCCTATTTTTCGTTCAGTCTGAAAATCCGTCTTTTGTGTCGGAAAAGCTGGGGTGGTTTAGATGCAATCAACTCAATTTTCTATGAATGTCTTACCCATTCTCTTCCGACTAGCCCCTATTTAGCAACATTTGGTGTGCATCTTGCCTTTTTAGTGTATATTATATAGTGTACCATTTCTACAAGGAGCCCCCATGAGCAACAAACGCAACATTAAGTTGGCCAAGACCGTGTTAAACACTAAAAGCACCGCTAAGCTAGATGAAGAAGTGAAGAAGATCCTAGACGCTAATATTGCGGACCCACCTAAGTTTGCCGGAGGACCCCCTTTCTGTCAACATATACCACCCCATACTATTTGTGGAATCCCCTATGAGGATTGCTGTTCTAAAAACAAGGATGAGGATGAAGATACCAAAGAACCTGAGTGAGCAACAAGTGCTCGACACCATTAATAAAATCGCCCGCAAGTTGGCCCCCAAATATGTTTTTGCCTCATATGATGTAGATGATATACAACAAGAAGCATTTTTGATGGGTATAGAGGCCCTCGACCGATACGATACCAGCAAGCCCCTAGAAAATTTCCTCTATACCCACATAAACAACCGCCTGAAGAATTTTAAACGCGACAATTACTATAGATTTGATCACGGCAACGCCCAAAAGATACAGGACCGAAAGAGAAACCTCCTCGAACCCATAGACATTCAAAGCCTCTATTCAATTGCCACCCAAGATAACACTGTTGATCAGGCCCACTTGGACGAAACCCTCGACCTTATAGACAGCAAGCTCCCCGCGCACCTGAGAGGCGACTACCTTAAATTACGCTCAAATTCTTCTCTGCCAAAAAGTCGTAAGGCTAATGTTATTGAAGTAATAAAACGCATTATCGAAGGAGACTATGATGAAGAAGGGTAGATTTTCTGTAGATGAGATGTCTTTTATCGAGGCGCAAGCCGAGGTTCTTTCTCCTGATATCATCGCAGAGAAACTAGATCGTGATCCTGTTTCAATTCGGGACTGGATAGAAAAGAATGTGGGCTTCTCAGCATCTCAGAAAAAAGAGGCGGCTGTAGCTAATGAATTAAAGGCGAAACCCTATTATCGCGAATTATCCAACCAGTTCTCGGCTGAAGAGTTGGAAATGTTTGAGTTCCATTTCAAAAAGATGTGGTCCCAATTTAAGGACGATGTGTTTCATACGGAGGAAATGCAGATAATTGATACTATTAAATTGGAACTTTTAATGAACCGTATCTTAAAGAGTCAAAGGGACAACCAACAAGAGGTCCTATTGACTGAAAGATTGGTGCAAGACGAAAAGGCTAGGGATAAGGATCAGCGCGATATGGATCTCATTATCAATATGGAGCGCCAAGTAGCCATTCTAAGGGCCTCACAAGAAACCCTGTCTAAAGACTATAAGGATCTACAAGCGCGCAAGGCGACGATGCTGAAGGATCTCAAGGGTACTAGAGAGCAACGTATTAAAGCCATAGAAGATTCAAAGCTTACATTTGCGGCACTTGTAAAAAAAATCGCAACTGATCCCGTATATCGAAACCACATTGGGGAAGAAATGGAAAAGATGCGACTTGCTACCGAAAAAGAGAAAGAACGTTTGTCAGAGTATTCTAATTATGAAGATGGTACCGTGGATCAGCCATTTTTAACAGAGGACACTGTTAAGGAGTAAGTATGAAAGCTATTATTTTCGGGATTACGGGTCAAGATGGAAGTTATCTCGCGGAGTTGCTTCTTGAAAAGGGGTATGAGGTAGTGGGCGTTACGCGCCGCGTGAGCGTAGACACTCTCGTCAGGATTAAGCATCTTCTGCCCAAAATACAAATTATCGAGGGTGACATTACTGATGCGTTTAATGTTAGTAATACCATCAATCAATACAAGCCCGACGAAATATATAATCTAGCGGCACAATCTCATGTGGGCACTTCTTTTAATCAACCTTCCCTGACGTGGGATGTTACGGCGGGGGGATGTATGAATATACTGGAAGCTATCAGGTATTCGGGGCGATTAGAGGAAATTAAGTTTTATCAGGCGTCTTCCAGTGAGATGTTTGGTAGAAATTATACTGTCAGCACGGAACTACAAGGATGCGGAAGACCGCAAATCCACAAATACCAAGATGAAGGAACATCTTTTATGCCGCAGAGCCCCTATGCTATTGCTAAGCTTGCGGCTCATCATTTAGTAGACAATTATCGGACCTCTTATGGTTTATTTGGATGTAGTGGGATTTTATTTAACCATGAGTCGGAACGACGGGGGGAACACTTTGTTACACGTAAGGTGACAAAATGGTTGGGGAAACTGGTGGCGTGGTTAGAGGAGCATCATGTAGGTCCCAGTAAGTTAGTTACAGTGGATCAGGATGAAGTATATATACCGGGTAGGACTGACGTATCTCAGGGATTTCAATTCCCTAAGTTGAGATTGGGAAATTTGGATGCCAAAAGAGACTGGGGGCATGCGGAAGATTATGTGCGGGCGATGTGGTTGATGCTTCAGCAGAAAAGTCCCGATGATTATGTGGTAGCCACTAGTAGTGCGCATTCTGTGCGGGATCTTTTGGTAGAAGCGTTTTGTGGTATTGGGGTAGAAAATTATGAGGATTTCATAGTTATTGACCCTAAATTTTATAGACCAGCTGATGTAGAATATCTACTGGGGCTATCCACAAAAGCAAAAACTAATTTAGGTTGGGCGCCGGAAGTATCCTTTAAATCTTTAGTGAAACGAATGGTGGAGAACGATATCAATGAAGCGAGACTACAACGATCCGGTATACAAGGACTTCAGGAAGCGGGTATTGAAACGGGATAAGGCTACGTGTCAAATGTGTGGAGCTAAGGGAAGGAAGGCGAGATTAAATGTGCATCATATTATACGGTGGTCATCGGCGGCTTCTTTAAGATATGATGTAGATAACGGAATTGCTTTATGTAAAAATTGTCATAAAGATATAACAGGTAAGGAGAGTCACTATATTGCTTATTTTACAAGTTTAATCCAAAAAGGGAGATAGTCATGTCTGAAAATCCATTCTTTGTACCAGAACCAGTTGATCCTCCACAAAATATTGATGGGTATCCTCTGCCAGACCCAGTTTCACATTCTACTGTTGATGTGGATGCTGTATTGGCGGCTCATGCAGCCGGTGAGCATCGTGTATTTCACGGGTGTGATGTGGCTATGTTTAATAAAATTTTTGGTGATCATCAACATTTGCGTAGCCATATGGTATTTGATAATAATGCACAAACTTTAACATTGAGGTGATATGTCACCAAATTATACAGTCATCAAAGATACCCGTGAACAAAATGGGTGGATTTTTTCTCAGTATGATAAGTGTGCTGGTATGGAAATCGACACACTACATACTGGGGATTATACCTTGATGGGATTTGAGGACGTGGTATGTATTGAGCGTAAGGCATGTACTTCAGAAATCGCTATAAATTTGGGCAAAAAAAAGAAGCCATTTCAAGCTGAGATGGAAAGGATGAGGGACTATGAGTTTTCTTTTATGATTTGCGAATTTACTTTGGGAGATCTATTAAGATACCCTGAGGGGTCGGGTGTTCCGATGAGGGCCAGATCAAAAGTTAGGATCACGGGAAAATATCTACTAAAATGTTTGGTTGAGTTCCAGTTGAGATACGAGACTAAAATAGTGTTTTGCGGCGATAAACCAAATGCCTTTATTGTTTGTAACAGTGTCTTTAAGCGTTTAAACGAATTGTTTTATAGCGGAGACAATAATGGCCAAAAAGAAACTTCCAACTAAAGTATATGTACTGGGACATGAATATACAGTAGAGGAAATGTCTGAGAAGTTATTTAAAGAGCGCGAAGCATATGGTGATTGTTGCAATGATCAAAAAAAGATTAGGATATATTGTGGGGTGGCGGAATCGGTTATTAGGGATACATTGTTACATGAGGTGCTTCATGCCGTGTGGCACTTAACACACATACAAAATCACGATGAGGAAGAGAAGGTGGTATCGAGAGTAGCAACATCCATGATTGGTTTTTTGGACGATCCTCGTAATGCAAAAATAATAACTCTTCTAGTGAATTACTAAATGATAAATAATCGACAAAAAATCGAAGATGCGTGGCTGGGTGTTGATATTGATTCAGAGAGCCTATTTAATCCTATGGATTTTGTGGTTAGTGGAGCTGATAAAGATAAGCTACTGGAACGAATAGCGTGGCTCATGATGAGGCCCGAATATATTTCTTTCGCCTGTAAGTATTTACTTAATATCGAACTATCCCCTTTTCAGTCTCTTATATTGCAAGAAGTGTGGACTCGTAAATTTCCCATGTTAATTGGTAGTCGTGGTATGGGGAAATCTTTTCTTCTTTCTGTATATCCTTTGCTACGAGCCTTATTTATGCCACGCCGTAAGATTATTGTGGTTGGTGCGGCTTTTCGTCAGTCAAAAGTACTATTTGAGTATATGGATACCATTTGGAAAAATGCTCCGGTGCTGAGGGATTTGTGTGATACTAGTAGTGGTCCTCGTCGAGACGTGGACCGGTGTGTGATGCACATTAATCAAAGTACTATTACATGTTTACCTCTAGGGGATGGTTCTAAGATTAGAGGCCAGCGCGCAAACGATATTATTGCTGATGAATTTGCTTCCATTCCGCGTGATATATTTGAAAATGTGGTTGCTGGCTTTGCCGCAGTATCTGCTTCTCCTATTGAAAAAGTTAAAGCGAGAGCAAAAAGTAAACGAGCTAAGGAACTGGGTGTCACTTTAGATTCTGATACTGAAGATAGTATGATGCAGAAGTCCAACCAGATTATATTGTCAGGTACTGCATATTATGATTTTAATCATTTTGCTGAATATTGGAAACGGTATTGTTCTATTATCAAAAGTAAAGGAAATATCCATAAATTACAAGAGCTATTTGGGGAAGAAGTTCCTCCCGAATTTGATTGGCGCGAATATTCAGTGATTCGTATGGATGTTGATAAACTACCCGATGGCTTTATGGATGATGGTCAAGTAGCTCGGGCTAAAGCCACTATTCATTCAGGTATTTACAATATGGAATATGGGGCATGTTTTACTACTGATAGTCAGGGGTTTTTCAAGCGTAGTCTTTTAGAAGCATGTAGTACGGCTCCCCATCAGCCAGTTATGCTTCCTTCGGGTGAAGTGTCATTTGAATCACAGCTTAAAGGGACACATGACAAGAGATATGTTTTTGGTGTTGATCCCGCTTCTGAGGTTGATAATTTCAGTATTGTAGTTCTCGAAGTACACCCAGACCATAGACGCATTGTCCACTGTTGGACCACCACGCGACAACAACATAAAGAAAAGCTCAGATCTAGACTTGTTGATGAAGATGATTTTTATTCTTACTGCGCCAAAAAGATTAGACAGCTAATGAAAGTATTTCCGTGTCTTGAAATAGCCCTAGATGTTCAGGGTGGTGGAATTGCAGTTATGGAAGCTTTACATGACAAGGATAAGATTGCAGAAGGAGAAGTCCCCATTTGGCCTGTAATCGAAGAAAAAGAAAAAGATACAGATGATCATGCTGGCTTACATATATTGAGACTATGTCAGTTTGCTCGTGCTGACTGGTTATCTGAAGCAAATCACGGGCTACGAAAAGATTTTGAAGATAAAATATTGTTATTTCCGTTTTTTGATTCTGTGAGTATTGGGCTGTCTTTAGAGGAAGATAAATCTGCGGGAAGAAAGTATGATACATTAGAGGATTGTGTGATGGAAATCGAAGAGCTAAAAGATGAATTATCTATGATTGTGATGACGCAAACGTCTACGGGGCGAGAGCGGTGGGATACGCCTGAAATTAAAGTAGCGGCCGGAAAAAAAAGCAGACTTCGTAAAGATCGCTATTCATCCTTGTTGATGGCTAACATGTCGGCCAGATGCATGTCCTTTGAAAAAAGCGTTGTTGAGTATGGGGCTATTGGGGGTTTTGCTCAAGTAGATCCTTCTATTAAGTTCAATAATGATAAGCTATATCATGGGCCATCATGGTTTACGGAAAAAGCGCAAGACTTGTACTAAGTTGTGTATAATGTAATTGACGATCTTATTCTTAATACCATTGACCGGAGATCAATCTAAATGTCCGACTCATCACTATATCGAACATGGGATAGCGATTCACAAAGACAAGAAGCTTATGCTAAAACTTCTGACACCCTTGAGGCTTATGATGGTATCCAAAAGGCCGTGGCTTATGGGCGGCGCACGAGCTATATAGATATTGAACCCAATAGGTCTGTAAGAACGAGTTTTTTGCGACAGGATTATGATAATTTTCGTCCCGGCGAATCTGTTTCTAGTCAGCAAAAACGTATCATAAAGATGTGCATGCAGGCATATGATAAAGTGGGCATCATTCGTAACGTAGTAGATCTTATGAGTGACTTTGCTTCTCAGGGTTTAATTCTTGTACATCCGAATAAAACCATAGAAAAGTTTTATCGTAAATGGTTTCAACAGATTGGTGGTGTTGATAGGTCTGAAAGATTTTTGAATTATCTTTATAGATGTGGTAACGTTATAACCAAGCGCCGTACGGCTAAATTGAGCGCCGCAAAAGAAAGAGAACTACGTAGATCTGTAGCGGCCGATGTTCAGATTGTAGATCTCAAGGTTAAAAAGCGCGAGATTCCATGGTCGTATGATTTTCTCAATCCATTGGCCGTAGATGTAAAAGATCATGGTGGACAATTAATTGGAAAACCAGAATTTGTACTAAATCTATCTAAATATACTGCTGAGTCGTTGGTGAAAAGTGCCACTACTAATAAGGTTATATTTAAAACCCTTCCCAGTGATTTGCAGCGTAGATTGAAACAAGGGGATCGTACTATCCCCCTTGATCTCAATGAGGTGAGTTTTCATCACTACAAGAAAGACGATTGGTTACTATGGGCTAACCCCATGATTTATGCTATTCTTGACGACATTATTATGCTTGAAAAGATGAAGCTTGCCGATCTTGCTGCGCTAGATGGGGCAATTTCTAATGTTAGATTATGGACTGTTGGTGATCTGGACCATAAGATCATTCCCACGAAAGCGGCCATCAATAAACTTAGAGATATTTTAGCAAGTAATGTTGGGGGCGGCACTATGGATTTGGTGTGGGGTCCTGAGTTGAAGTTTACGGAAAGTCAGTCTCAAGTATATAGGTTTTTGGGAGGTGATAAATATCAGCCTGTTCTTACCAGTATTTATGCCGGTCTTGGTATTCCACCTACTCTTACCGGCGCCACTACTAGTGGTGGATATACTAATAATTTTGTATCACTTAAAACCTTGATTGAGCGATTGGAATATGGGCGCGAGATTCTTGCTAATTTCTGGCGTCATGAGATTCATATTGTACAAAAGGCTATGGGTTTCAGGTTTCCGGCTGAAATTCATTTTGATTCTATTGTGTTGTCAGATGAGGCGGCTCAGAAACAATTGCTGATTCAGTTGGCTGATAGGGACATTATTTCACAGGAGACACTATTGGAAAGATTTAGAGAATTACCCGGTATTGAACGTATTCGTGTTAGGCGTGAGGAGAGAGAAAGAACGAACGATAAAGGGGCTCCTAAAAAAGCAGGCCCGTACCATAATCCCCAACACAAGGAAGATATTGCAAAAATAGGACTTACTAAAGATTTACTGGATTCGGAAGAGTATCTTGATAAATTGGGACTTCCTTCGACGACTGTAGAAGAGACCCCTGTTGAGCCGGTTCCTAAATTAGAAGATAATCGTAAACCAGACGATGAAGCGGGAAGACCTAAGTTTTCTAGAGATACACAGAAACGTAAACAGAAAAGAGTGCTGCCTAGAAGTGGAGATCCCACTAACGCAACTTTGTGGGCCATGGAAGCACAAAGTAAGATTTCTGATATTGTATCGCCTATTGCTTTATCGCATTTTAGTAAAAAGGATGTACGTAGTTTAAATAAAGCGCAAATTGATCAATTAGAACATCTAAAATTGTGTATATTAACGGGAATGCAGCCGTATATGGATATTACCCCTGAGATTGTGAAGCAGCTATTAGACACAAATACTAAACCGGCTGATGCTTTTAACCGCTTGACTTCTAGTAAAGTTGATTCATTCACTACTATCAATAATAGAAGTCCTAACACTTCCGAATTACGATACATATATGCGTCCACGTTTGCCGCATTGTCTGATTTTGGGCAATAAATACCGTGGATTTAATTTTTTTGTGTATTATGATTCTGGAGGTATCTATGAAAATATACAAACAAGAAATTGACGATGGTCTGCAAGAAGCCTTAGCTAATAATAATACATTGGCTTGGTGTTCTGTGGCGGAAACATATCAACCATCTGCTACTTTCAAATCGTCTGCTCTTGATAAATTGATTGCTGAAAATCAAGATCAAATGGATCTTTATTACTTGAAGTCCATCTTGGTTAGCACAGGTTGGAATAAGAATGATGATGTGTTTGATCCCAAAGAAACATGGGCTGCTAAAAATACGCCGGAAGATAAGCCTTTCAACTTCATGCACAACGAAAAGGACATTATTGGTCATATTACTGGTAATGTTGCAGTTGACTTTGAGGGGGTAGAGCTTGATTCGGGCGGTGAATTTCCTAAGCAGTTCAATATTTTGACGACTTCTGTAATCTATACAGAGTGGAGCGATTCAGAGCAGCGAGACCGTATGACTAAAATCATCGCGGAAATTGAAGATGGGAAATGGTTTGTTTCTATGGAGTGTCTGTTTCCTAATTTTGATTATGCTTTGTTGAATGAGAGCGGACAAACGAGTGTCGTTCCTCGTAATGAAGCATCCGCATTTTTAACAAAACACTTAAGATCGTATGGCGGGAATGGAACATATGATAACTACAGAGTTGGCAGACTGTTACGAAACTTATCGTTCTCTGGTAAAGGCTTGGTTTCAAAACCTGCTAATCCTCGTAGTGTAATACTGGATGGCAATAAAACGTTTGATGAGTCCGAAGCAAAAACTATAACTATATCTTCGTTAAAGGAGAGTAAAATGTCCGATAGTTTAGATAAACAAATTACGGATTTGCATGCAGAATTGGCGGAAGCCAAGACTGCTAACAAAGAACTGCAAGAGCAGTTGACTGCTGGTCAGCAAGAAGAGCTTCAGAGCAAGATTGTTGAGCTGGAGGCTTCTTTGGCTACTAAACAAGAGGAAGTGGACAAGCTTATTGAGAGTGTCGCTTCTCTTAGTGGTGAAAAGGTCACTAGCGATGAAAGTACGAAAGCCTTGGAAGAGAAGCTGTCAGCGTTGGCAGAAGATCTTGCTAAGAAAGATGAAGCTTTGGCTGTTATGCAGCAAAAAGAGATTGCATCTCAGCGAAAAGCGCAACTTGAGGAAATCGGTTTGCAGGGCGACGAAGCCATTGCTACAGTGGAAAAGTTTTCTGCGCTCGACGATGATACCTTTGGGGCAATTGTGTCTGTTCTCACGGCGCAAATGAAGAAAAAGGGTGAATGGCCACCAAAGAAAAAAGATGAAGATAAAGAGGAAGAAGCTCCCGCAATGAAGAAAAAAGCGGAGCTTGATGAGGAAGTGGATTCAGCTGAAGCTAGTGACGAAGTTTTGGAAAATGCTGAAGAGTCAGCAGAAGTCGCTATTGCGGAAGCCGTTGGTGCAGATGAGCCCCAAGATGATTTGCGAGCTATAGCAAGTGAATGGCTTGGTTCTGTTCTTCAATCGGTTCCTGTTAAAGAATAATTTAGTTTTTTATAATAAAAGGAGAGATATAATGGCTCTTAAAACTGACCGAAGTACGTTACAAACTGACATTTCATTCTTTATGAATGAAGCTGCGACGAGAGGTGGTGTGGTAACTATTAATACGGCTGGATCTGGCGCATCAATGGATGATGGTACAGCTCTTGTTACTTATGTTGCTAATCCATCCGGTAAGATTCCTGTTGGTCTTTTGGTGAACGATATGGTGAATATTGATCTTACCCGTCAACACCTTAACCAACATAAAGATGAAGTGCAAAAGGGTGGCAAGGTTACGCTTCTCCAAAAGGGATGGGTTGTGACCAGTAACTTAGAGGGCACAGATCCTAATGGTGGCGATCCTGCTTATCTGGGACACAGTGGAAATATTTCTGCGTCTGATTTAGGCATGGATGAAAACAATCCAGCCCATCTGGTTGTTGGGAGATTTTTGTCCGACGTGGATGAAGATGGTTATGCCAAGGTGTTCATCGATCTTCCCAATACCAATCTCTAAAACATATTTAATATAAAAGGAGAAGTGAATATGAGTACTCAAAATCGTCCGTCGCCCGAATTTATCGAATTACTTCGACAGTCGGGTAGTTCTGATAAAGCGGTTGCTATTGCGGCCCAACGCGAAATTGCTAAAGCTCTTGAGACTCCCATTCGTAAGGGTGTTCTTTTTGGTGATATTGTTACCTCTATTTATGGTGCTATGCCTCTTGAGCCCGGTGCCACGCCTGAGTTCCCGTTGGATCTTTTGGCTCCCGGTACTGAAATGGACCATATTGCCTATACGAATCCCGGTAATGGAAGAATTCCAGAACGGCACGTCGAAGGTGATTACGTGATGATTAACACTTACGGTATTACTAGCTCGATTGATTTCTTGCTTAAGTATGCCCGTGAGGCTAATTGGAACGTTGTGGCTCGCGCTATGCAAGTGCTTGAATCTTCGTTTGTTAAGAAGATTAATGACGATGGTTGGCACACACTTTTGGCTGCTGCTGTTGATCGTAATATTTTGGTTTACGATGCTGATGCGGCTGCGGGTCAATTTACGAAGCGGTTGGTTAGTCTTATGAAGACTGTCATGCGTCGTAATGGTGGTGGTAATAGTGCTACTGCTCCGGGTCGCTTGAGCGATCTTTATTGTTCGCCGGAAGCGATTGAAGACATTCGTAACTGGGGCGTTGATCAGTTGGACGAAGTTTCTCGACGAGAAATTTACGTTGCTTCTGATGACGGTCCTGCTCTCACACGTATTTTTGGTGTGAATTTGCACGATGTCTTTGAGTTTGGCGATGGGCAAGAGTATCAAGATTACTTCATTACTGATCTTGGTGGCTCTCTTGCTACTAGTGACGTTGAACTCGTGATTGGTTTGGATCAGGGTGCCAATGACAGCTTTGTCATGCCAATCAAGAAAAACGTTGAGATCTTTGAAGATGAAGGTCTTCATCGTCACCAGCGGCAGGGTTATTATGGTTGGGCCGAGTTGGGCTTTGGTGTTCTCGATAACCGACGTGTTCTCGCGGGCTCCTTCTAATAACCTTTATTCTCACAATATTAAGGCTGCTCCTTTTTGGGGCAGCTTTTTTATTATACACGCTTTTTTGTGTATGTATTAGCGGAGGGTGAATTTATGTCTTTTGGTAGTGCTCCGTTCGCAGCAGCTCCTTTTGCTGACGATGATGCTTCAAGAACCGAACCTTTTGGGGGCGGGGCGCCGATTATATATTTTAATAAAACATTTTTAACCTTTCCTCTCAACATAAATAAATTAGCGAATTTTAGTCTTAATGTAAACCAGCTTCAAAACTATAGTTTAAATATTAATTCCCTGATAGAACATAGCCTAAGGAGATAGTATTATGGCACAATTTTGTATTGATATTGCCGATGCTGACGTGGAAAGAGTGATAATTGCTTTGTGTTCGACTTATGGTCGTCCCGAGATGGTGGATAATCCAAATTTTAATCCTGAAGAACCAGCAGGCCCTGATAATCCTCGTCAGATAGATAACCCTGAAACGCCCAATGAATTTGCCAATCGTATTGTGCGTAGGTTTATAGGAGAAGTGACAGTAGCGCATGAATTTAAGCAAGCTAAGAACAATGTACCAGAGCCTAGTGGACCCAATATTGGTCCGGCTGCATGATGGATGTTTGTAATGCGTGATTGATGATTATAAATCCTAATGTGCAGGAGTGGTCATGGCTCTTAAAGTAGCTGATAGAGTAAAAGAAAATACTTCTAGTACAGGCACCGGAGGTATTGCTTTTACCGGAAGCCCAACAGGCTTTCAGACATTTGGTTCTGTGTTATCTAGTGGCGATATTACCTACTATGCTATTGAAGAAAATGATAAGTGGGAAGTGGGTATTGGTACCTATGGTTCTAGTAATCTAGAGCGTAACTATATATTAGGTAGTTCCAATAGTGGTAATAAGGTTGATCTAGGTGGTAGTGGCACCGTCTTTCTAACTTATCCTGCTGAAAAAAGTGTCTATCGCAATCAAGAAAATCAAGCAATTGTAGGCGCTTCTGGTTTGGTGTTTGATAATGGTACAATTATCAAAGACGCGAAAATTACAGAACTATATGATGTTAATGTCAGTGGTACTCCTACTTCTACTCATTTGTTGTCGTTTGATGTTACTAATAAGGGTCTTTTAGTTGGTGATCGTACTGGGCCGTCTAATGACGGTAATGTTTTATTGGGATATGGTGCTGGTAGTGGTGTCACGAGCGCGAATCAAAGTGTTATTATTGGTTCTGAGGCGGCTATTAAAAATCAAACCGGTTCTCAGAATGTACATATTGGTTATCAGTCGGGTCCAGTTGCAGCGGGTTCGTCTGCTGTAGTATATAATGCCGTGTCTGTCGGCTATCAGGCTGGGCACAAAATGCGCCATTATTCTACGGCTATAGGACATCAAGCAGGTATTGATGCTTATGAAATTGGTTTTGTGGCTATGGGATATCAGGCGGCTTCTGGTATTGGTAGCTATTCTGTTGCTGTAGGTATGGAAGCGGGTAATTCATATGGCGATGACTACGCTACAATTATTGGTTATCAGGCAGGGTATAATGGTGGTGGCGTAGATTCGATATGGGTTGGTAGAGGTGCTGGACATTCTTCTGCTGGCGCGGCACGGTCTATTGGTATTGGTAAAGAAGCTGGTAAAAGCTCTACAGCTAATGATAGTATATATATTGGTAAATCTGCTGGACAAAGTAATACTGATAATGATTTAGTATTTATTGGGAATGCTTCTCCCGCAGCTATGGGTACCTTGTTCAAGGGTGACATGGATAGCAAAAGAGTGGCTGTTGGTAATGCTGATATAACTCTTGCTGATACGTTTCATGTAGGTATTAATACTGCCACCGATAAGGGTGTTGTAGTTAAGTCGGCGGCGGCTCAAAGTGCCGATCTTACTCAGTGGGTGAATGCTTCTGATAGTATTTTGGCAAGCGTTAGTAGTTCTGGTATTGTTTCCGCTAATGGCTTGGTGGCTAGTGGTGCTGGGCTACAGGTTACCGACAACACTCCCGTTGTTACTGCTAATACTTTATATAGTGTTGGTGGTGGTTTATATTGGAATGGTTCTCCTTTAGCTGGTGGTGGTGGTACAGTTACTCCTGCGCAGCTAGAATATGTGTCAGGTATTGCGGTATATGCTTCTGGTGAGGTTGGTAGTGGTGATGTAACTACTGATCAGTTAAACTATGTTTCAGGTATTGCTGTATATTCTTCAGGTCAAGCAATTGCCAATGAATCGGATATCTCGACGAATGTGACAAATATTACCGCGACGACATCCGTTGCTAATTATGCTTCAGGCGTTGTTACTGGTGGCACCCCCACCTTTGGTAATATGTATGTGGATCAATATATTTATCATAATGGAGATAACGACACTTACATCAGACTTCGGGGCGACCAATTCGACTTTGTGGCTGGTGGCAGAACAATGCTCACACTGGATGAGGCCGGTTCGGATATCGTTACAGTCAATGATGGCGCTAACGATGTTGATTTTCAGGTTAAGGGCGATAGTGATACCAATCTTATAAGAACAGATGCCGCAAATGATTTGGTGGGCATAGGTACATCGAGTCCTGCTTATAAGTTAGATGTTGTTGGCCATGATGCGTGGGTACAGTCTAGTGGTATAATCGTTGGTAATTCTGGTATTGTTCTTGCGAGTAATACTCCCTCCGTAACTACAAATACGTTATACAACGATGGTGGAACACTTAAATTCGACGGATCTACTATCGGTGAAGGTGATGTAACAACGGCTCAGTTAAATTATGTGTCGGGAATTGCTGTATATTCTTCTGGTCAAGCGTTGTCGTTAACGTATGCTTCTGGATTAACAGCTACTAATGCATCTAGTATTTCTACCAATACGTCTAATATTTCAAATAATACTACCAATATTTCTACAAATGCAGCTGATATAGTTACGACTTCTGGGGCGCTTCGTACGTCTATTAATACCAACGCTGGCAATATTTCTACAAATACGTCGAATATCTCGACTAATGCAACTAATATAACGTCTGCGACTAACACGGCGAATTACGCTTCTGGGCAAGCAATTGACAATGAGGGTGATATAGTTGCGGTATCAGGTATTGCTGCTTATGCTTCTGGCCATGCGCACGATGATCTATATGTTTCTGGTGTTGCGGCTTATGCTTCTGGTAATACATCTAATATTGCTTTTGGCTCAAATGCCGAGGGCGATATTCTTTATCATAATGGCACATCATTTACAAGACTTCCTAAGGGTACGAATAATTACGTCTTGACTATGGACGGTAATCTTCCGGTTTGGGAAGCTGGTGGTGGTGGCGATGTGACAACCGCTCAGTTAAATTATGTTTCTGGGCTTGCGGTGTATGGATCGGGTCAAGCCGAATCCCTTAACTATGCTTCAGGTGTTGCGGCGTATGCGTCTGGTAATTCTTTAACTAATGCTTCTAATATTACGACTAATACCACAAACATTACCGCTAACGCTAGTGATATAGTCGCTGTATCGGGTATTGCGCACTATGCTTCTGGCCATGTACATGAT
>Ga0114904_1000856_pt1 | contig 15796 bp, 26 predicted proteins | sample MalvirDeepMed_s6_FD_83498 | JGI IMG/M metagenome (GOLD analysis project Ga0114904, IMG submission 83498) | Marine viral communities from the Global Malaspina Expedition - Malaspina viral metaG DeepMed_s6 | ecosystem: Environmental > Aquatic > Marine > Oceanic | place: Mediterranean Sea... | reverse complement strand
CTATTGTACCATCGTGCTTAAGTACGTGTAATATTTTATGACCTTCCGAAGAAGTACTGTCTGTAAAAGCAGTTTCCTTGGCTACTCTTTCCATAATAGAACGAGGCATAGCATTTATAACTTCATTAGCTCCTTCAGTTATAAATTGATTTAATGCATCTTGGTCGGTACTATATGTAACACCAACTAGCTCTATTACTTGTGCGTCAAAATTTGCCATTTATTTATTTCTTTTTAGATTTTTTCTTAGATTTCTTTTTAGCAGACTTTTTCTTTTTAGGTCTACCCTTTTTACTTCCGTAAGTTCCTGCACCATAAGGCATATTAAAATCCTTTCCACCGTTTATCGGCTTTGTTCATTTTTTTAATACTTTCGTCATAGGAAATAGTATTAAATTCTACATCAGTTCTTTTACCAGCTTCACTTATAACAAATGAATTAGTAGTAAACTTTGGAGCTGATGCTCTTTTACCACAATCTCTACAGAAAAACCAATTTTCTGGATTTGGTTTATCGCAATGTTGACACTTAAGCTTACGCACCAGATACTACCATAGTCATAATCTTATCACCTTTTAATGCACAATGTGATATGGAGATAACTTTGTTATTAGTAGAATCTAATCCTGCTATATGGTCATAAACATCTTTTGCGATTTGACCAGCACTTTGCGTTTTACTTCCTGGTTTTGGATCGTGAATAAATACTTTAACATCTGTATTTGATGCGTTGTAATCTGCCATTTTCTATTTCCTTAATTTAAATTTTTAGGATATTCGGGGCTAAACTTTTTTTGAATAGCCCCACAGAATCCAAATCTGTTAATCCTTATTTATTCGGATTGTTAAGCAGCAGCAGCACCTACTAAGTGAACAGTTCCAACAGCAGTGGCTATATGACCACTAAGATGCCAGTTAACACCATCACAAACAAGAGATATTTTTAATCCCTCACAAGTTTGGGCAACTGAGCCATCAACTGTTATTTTTGAAATACCATTAAAGGCATCAACTGTACTATTAGCAGCTAACGTTACTATACCACCGTATATATCAGTTGCATCAGCACCTGTAGTTATTATAAAATCTGCATCATCATCTGAATTAACAGTAAAGCAAAAATCATAATTAACACCAGCAACTGCATCTGAAACTGTTGGTAATGTTATAGTAACATTGTTGTCTACAGTAGACATATCAACTGCGAAAAGAGTTCCAGACTCTGAAGCTTTAAGCGTTCTCGCTACAGCTGCAGAATTATCAATCTTCTGGTAAGCTTTTTCGCCAGTTTCAAAAGCACCACTATTTTTATTTAACTTATCAGTATACATATTATAACCTCCTAAAATTCTACGTTGTAGAGTGAATGAGATTCAGGTAATGTAATTTCTAAGCCTGCTTCGGTTAGAATCATATCTTTTCTCAAGTCCTCATCAGCGTTTTGAATGTTAGACATTATTGCTGTATCACGATTAATACCATTTCCAACTAGTGGACGATATGCAATTTGACTCATATCAATCATAGCCATAAAGTTAGAAGTCATACCTCTAAACAATGGCTCTTTGACTAAGTGCATTGTACCGTGAACAGTTTCAATAGTAAACACCTTATGACCAAAAGCACCATTTCTCTCCTGCATGTTCATGCGATGAGGAGATGAATTTGTACCAGTTGCCGTAGGAGTAGTATTTTCTGAAGCATTCTTACTGTAAGATAAACTTGTACTCAAGAATGAATCTTTTCCAAGTTTGTTAAAGTAACTAATTACAGGAAGACCTGCAAGTACTAGTTTCTCACTTGCACCACCACGTGCTGGATCAAACATTACTTCCATATCAGAAAGTAATCTATCATAAGTTAATTCAGAATCTTCTACACTTCTAAAGTAAGGTTGACCAGATGTATAAGAAAGATCAGCGTCACCAATTTGTGCAACACCATTTTTTAATATATGTCCGACTACACCCTCTGTGTATTGAATTGAACTTACTCTTGCTTTTTGACCGAATAATAAAGCTCTTTCAATGTCAACTTTATGCTCACGAAGTTTCATCGCCCAAATGCGTTCCCATTCGTTTGCATATCCGCGATAGCGTGTTGCAATCGCTGTGTTTGACATCTCACAAGCTGTTTTAAAGATCTGTGTATAGCCATAGTTATCTTCAATTTCACTAGACCAGGCATCTGGAGATGCTGAGCCTTCTTGAAATGAAGTACCAATTACTTGACATAGATCGTTGTCTGCTAATGCGTCTTCACCACTAATAGCACCACCTGAGTTAGTTAAAGCAGAAAAGTCAATAACTTTTCCTGTAAATGTAGTAGAAGAACTACCAACTACTGGAGCACTTTCAATTCTAACTAAAACCTGTGAATAACCAGCACTGGCATTTTTGCCAAGTGAAGCTACTGAAAATACCATACCTTTAATTAAAAAAGCAGGTGCGGTTCCACCAGAAGTACTACCACCAGTTGCGCTATCTGCGTCAACTGTAAATGAGTAAGAACTTCCAGCAGTTACTGTGCCAGGAGCTGATGCTAGTAAAAAGTCTCTTGTTGACCAGTCGATCTTTGAACGATTTTCTAAGAATCGGAATACAGGATCATCCGTTGGAACTTTTGCAACCTTTGAAAGATATACAAAAAACGGTGATTCCTCTGGCGCCAATTCGGCAACCCTATCCGAGAAATCGTATAATCGTCTGCGGTCAGGAGCTTGTCCTACACCAGCACTAGTGGCAGCAGCTGTAATATCATAACTGGATTTTATTCCTTGTGTAACAGCCATTTGTTACCTCCTATTTGATTATATTAATTAGGGAATTCTCCCTGCTTGCCCTGCTTGCAAAATCCTATCCCAAGCTGAATCCTGTTCATTCTTTTGTGGTGGTTCGCCACCTTGAAGAATCCCAGCTGTTCTTGGAATGCTTTGAGTTGCTTTAACTGCTTCCATATTAGGTGAAACGTTATCAGCTCCTTTATTATAATGCTTACGATAAACATCAATTAACAAATCAATTGGTAATTGATCTCTTGGCGTAGTAGCAAAATCTATAAAGTCATTAATATCTTTTTCATCTTTCATATCATAACTAGTTGCTAACTCGTTGCGTAAATTTTGCAACGCTACTTGACCTTGAAGATCAGACATATGTTTTCCAACCGCCTCATCTACCAAAGCCTTTTCTTGAGTCGTCCTCATTTTAAATGAAGCTGACTCTGGTTTGTAATAGGCTTCCCACGGGTCAAAAGATGATTCGTCAACTGTGTTGCTATCATCTGATTCGCGTATAGTTTCTTGAGAGCTTTTTCCTTCAAGCTTTTGTTTTATAGCCTCAACTACATCTGGTCTTGATTCAAGAACCTGTTGTAATTCAGACATTGGCTGAAGTTTTTCATAGTCACTTTGAAGTTTCTGATAATCAGAATTCTGCTTATCATACATAGATTGAAACTTCTTAGTTTCATTTTCCCAATCAGTAGCATAGTTAACTTCCGAATCGTCACCTTCTTTAGTTATTAAATTAGGTGCTCTCTTATTTCCTTCGTCAATTACGCCATCTTGAACACTTGGAATCTCTGAAGCCAATTCTACATCTGACATTGAGACTTGCAAGCCTTCTCTTGTTGTTTTACCAACATTCTGTTCAACTACATCGCCTTGCACTTGATCTTCCATATAACCTCCTTTAGATCTCTTCTTTAATTCGAAACACCATTAGATACTCCGAAGAAGCTTGACCTTTGATTATTGTTTATTCTGTGCGCTCCCCTCTTTAGAGGAACTCCCTTTATTCGCCTTTTGTATAGCTAACGCAGCTTCGGCACGAACATCTGCTTTATCAATCACCTTTTCTAGTTCTCCAAGCTTAACTCTTTCCTTAAACTTCGCATCAGAGCTAATCTCTTTTAGGTCGGTTTTAAATTTCTCTGTGATAACTTGCTTCTTAGCGTGAACAGCTTCTCTGTCAGCCGTTTGTAAATCACCACTGAGTTCTTTTATTTGACCCTCTAGTTGTTGTATGTATGACTGCATTTTAGACATCATACCTTTGCGTTGCAATACACCTTCTTTGTCATAGATCTCTGTTTTCTTTAAGACCTCGACATCGTCTACCAATCCCAACTTATACGCTTCAAGATACATATTATATTCCGCCATCTTATTTGAAGGTAAAGTTGAACCTGATATTATTCTAACATCGTGCTGACCTAATGATATATCATTATCAATTGTCTGCAGTTCGTTGGTTTTGTCATCATACAACCTATTGTTTACTGAAAATTCAGTAAGATCGTTGTTTGGTTGCACGATTCTAAATGTTTTTTGATATTTGTAATGTCCTTTAGCATAATTGTAAATACACTTTCCAAGTTGATTAAGACTTCCTTCTATGTCTTTTAACTTAGAACGTCCACGGCTTTCTCCCATTTCTGAAAGCATAGCTGTACCACGTACGCTATCTGGAGCTTTTTCTTTAAATCCCTGCATAAGTTCTGGGATTCCAAAATTTAAATCTATATAATGCTCTACTCTATCTATTAAATGATAGAACTCACCAGCAAGTGGTTGAGGAGCAGGAAAATGTGGTTCACCAAATTCAGGATTGTATTCTAATACAGCATTGGGATTTGCCCAATCTCTTTCTAAGTCACCAACATTATCAACACTTCCTTCTGGTACAAGTAACTTAAGACCAGCAGAAGCTTGAGCGTGACTAAGTGTTAAAGAAAAAAGCTTATTAATAAGTCTTTGAGAATCTTTAACTTTAGATACATCTGATTTTGGATATGGAGTATTAGTCCAAATATTTGGGACTGGTATGATTGGGTATATATCAGTATTGAGGATTTGTTCGTATAGCAAATGCTGTCCCATTGAAGCAACCACTTTGACTCGTGTTTGCATAATCTCAACAGCTTCAACCAGTCCCGATTCTATTAGATGAGCATTCTCTGTAGAAACGATTTGGAAAGTTTCCAAGTCAACAACTTTTTCTTCACCACTTTGTTTATTAAAAAGTCTGTAATAAGGAACTTTTATTTTTTCAAATCTTTCTAGTATTCTATATCTTTCGTAAGACCCACTATCTTTATCTTTAACAACATCTGGTGTAAAAGATTCTGATGTATTCTTTTTAGCAGAAGACGGATAATCTTCTTCATCGGTCATACTTTCAATGTCTTTAATAAATTCTTCTATTTGTGGATAGAGTGATATAACTTGTTCTTTAGTTAAGATAGTAGATAGTATTATAGCAGACGCATCACTAAAATATCTGTTTCTAGCAGCTGGGTCTACATACACTCTAAATGGATTTACGTGGGTATACTTTACATCGCCTCTTCCAAAATCTGCTTCTGGATCTGTATATACATAAAAATAGCCAAGACCAGTTATTGCATAGTCGTGGACAACTTGTTTAAATTCCATATCTCCATCTGATATATCCCAGCAATACTCAAGTATAGTTTTCCATATTTGAGCAACTTTGTTATCAGAATCTTCTCTACCGATAGCAGAGAACTTTGGATTTCTTGAGGTAAGTAAAGACTTTAGCTTATCAACAGCAGCGTAGACTCTATCTATAATAAAGTCACCTTGCCCAACAGCATTTAATGCATCGGACTCTTCTGCAGTATAATGATTTCCTAGGACAAAATCGACAGCATCTCTAGCTTCATCATCCCAATCAGATCGAGCATCGCGCCATCTTCTCCATAAGTCTTTATTCTTTTGCGCTTCATCTACTTGCGCAAAGTCTTTTTCGTTTGTAATGTTAAATCCCCCGAATATATAAGTTAACCTATACTATATAATATAAGCCTAAAACATACGTTTGTCAAGTTTTTTTTTATTTATTTTAATATCTTTGTCCTGTTACCCAGCTTCTTAGTATTTTCTTTCCCAAGAATTCTCTCTTCTCACTTACTTCTTCTTCAAAATTATCAGCATCAAACTTGCTACTTATTGGTGCTCTTGCATTTATAATTGAATACCAAAGACCGTCAAGCAAGTCATCGTTCTTTGCTTTTGGAAAGTGAAACATCTCATCAACTAAATCACTATGATTCTTTTTTAAGAATAACTTTCCTCTGTTAACAATAGGACATAGTAAGGATTCTAATCTATCTTCTTTTTTAATTCCAGATGGAGGTCTTACACCTCTTGCAATACCTGGAGCCATCTTTCTATCTTTGCCAGATAGTTCATTCACAGCATCTTTTATTATACCTTGAGCTCCAACGTGTTCTACATTTGCTCTTCGCATAGGTTGATACTCTTTTGCATATTGAAATATTTTACGCGGCATATCGTATAGTGGTATATGATCTCTAAATACATCTATTACATATATATTTTTATCGCTATCAATACCAGCAACTACAATAACCTGATAATCGTGCTGTGCTGAAGATTCGTAAGCTAAGTCAACACCCATATAAACATTAACTGGTATAGCATCTTCTTTTGTTACAATATACGCTTGGTTATTTCTAGCTTTAAATTCTCCATCAAAATAATTAATCTTATCTATTTTAAATTTTGCACTATCTAAATCACGAGCATCATTCATATATTCTTGAGCAAACTTATGAAGTTGCCCAACATACTCATAATCTTTTCTTATTCCAGCTATCTTTTCTTTTGAAAAATAAGAAGGCCAAAGTGGTTTATCATTCTCTATTACTCTATGAAATACCATTTCCCAAGTATACTTTTCATTGTCTTCTTGTGCTTGCAAGTAACCATCGTATATACCTTGTAAAGCAGAATCATAATGAACTATAGTTCCTATAAGCCATATAGAACCTTCATTACCTTTTGATTCTTCAAGTGCTGGATAGACTGTAGACATAAGCCATTCTTTAATTTCTTTACGTCTTTCTGGAGTCTTAGTATTTAACTCAGATTCAAAGTCATCAAGAATAATCTTAGTATATCTTAGTCCAAGTTCTGATCTACCACGAAGTCTTTGACTTGTACCCTTTGCTATGATTCTATCACCTTTAGCTGTGGTAATTTCTTTTTCAGTCCATTTGTTACCAGCCATATCACCAAAGTAATAATTTAAAGCTGGGTTAAACTCTATATGACTTTTAATATATTTTAAATGGTCTACAGCTTGACCTTGTTCTTCTGATACCCAAGCAGCAAATTCTTTTTTTCCTTTAGGGTTAAAGCAAAGTCTATGTAATAAAGCAGCTTTAGCCATAGTCGACTTAGTGTGACCGCGAGGCAAGACAAGGCAAAGCCTTCTTATAGTATCATTTAAAAACAAATCACCAACTTCGTGATGAAACGGAGCTGGCTTTGATTTCATAAAGTCTTCTGGTAGGAACAGTTGTCCAAAGGCAACTAAGTCTTTAGATACCATATTAAGAACACGTTCTTTCTCACTTAGGTCGTTAGGTATTATATTAAACTTTTCTATTGTACCAATCTCCGTTTGGAACTTCTTTAAATACATTTACTAATTCTAACAACTGAGATCCAGCAACATATACCCAGGCTTTAACTTTATCGCCACTATCCATCTCTACATCAACCTTAACCCTGTCATACAGTCCAATATTAACACCTTCGTACATATCATATTGAGCTATCTCTTCACTCGTCACGTCGTGTACTTCAACCACAGTTCCCTTACCTTTGTAATCTTGTATCATAGCAGGAAATCTTTGATGACCAGGATATACAAGTGATGTATCTTTTACCCTACCTGTATTCTTATTTCCATCTCTAAGTGTTCCGTATACAGCTAACTTCATTTATACCACGTCCCAGTTCTTATCTGGAACTCCGTTGCTTATATCTTTCTTTTTTCTTTTCTTTTTTCTTACTAAGCTTACTGAGTTTACTGAAAAATTATCTATATTATCTTCTTCTCCAATTACGCTATTAACAAAGTCTTCAATAACATAATCATTAATTAAATAATTTTTTAATAACATTTCAAAATCTTCTTCATCTAATTTCTTATGAACCTCAAAGGTTAAGTTGAACTCTACTTTTTTCATTATGATTCTCCATAGTTAAAGATTAATCCTGGCATTCTTATTTCAAAGTTTTCATCATAAGATGAGAAACATTCGCAACACTCTACCGAGAAATAATCCTCTGATACATTATACCAAATAGATGTGTAGTCTTCCATAGGAAAACCGCATATCAAACATTCTTTATTTTTCGACTTCTCTCGAAGCCTCAATGAGTTTTTTTGAATCTCCGCCTTGGATAGCATTTAATTGATCCTTTGTAAATCCTTGAAATAATGTTAATGACTCTGTTCTTTTTTCTGTTTCCATCATACCACTTATCTGCATAAGAGTTTTAATAGCTTGTATCTTATCTTTGTCTTGAGACCCATCGTCATCAACAACCGACTTCATCTTTTCAAGTAAATACAATGGAGTAATTTCGGCTTCGTTTAAAACCTTGTCTACTTCTTCTCTAATCAAACCTTTAACCCTTTCGGTACTTAATAATATCTTTCCTTGGTAATCTGCGTATTTTTCGTTATTGGTAGGATATGCTTTCATAAACGCTTGAGCGATTCCATCGCCTTGAGCAACATACTTTGCAAAAAGAAATTCTCTTCTAGTAGGTTTTTTTCTATTTATCTTATGTTGATAAGGAGAGAGATCCTCGGAAGCAAAAGAATACATATTCTTTCGCATATCTCCCTCCATCATAACATTATCCCTACATATGAAAGAACCAATCACTGTCCTAATATAGTAATTACACACGCCCTTAGACTGACTATCTCTAAGCTCACCCCGCTTTAGAACTTGACAGACTTGTCCGTCGTCAGCCATTACCCAGCTACCTTCAGTGCCATCCCTCCAATTGCGAGTTAAGTTCTCATCAGGACAGTATTGGTTAAACTCCTTCTCATCATTGTATATCCTGTGCTCAACATTTTTTATTTTGCGAACAAGCATATACTATAATATAACTCTTAAATACACGTTTGTCAAGTTTTAACTTGCAATGCTTCTTAATTCTGTAGCATTTGTACTAAGACTTGTCTTACTTCTTATGAAGGGAGAATTACATCCACCACACCTATACACAGGAAACTCGTTAGAGCTTGTAAAGTATGTAGCATCAGATGCTTTTAGGTTCTTACTTCCACAAGATGGACATACATTGTCATCCATAAGTATACCTAGGTTAGGGTGATTCTTTATGTACGGTCTAAGTTTAAGATATACTTGCTCTAAACCTATAACGTCACGTTCATTGTACTTTAGCATTTCAGCTAATCTTTCTTTATTGCCATCCATACAGTCTATCCACAGTTGAAACTCAGTCTTCAGCTTTTCAGATACACCAAATGTTTTAGTAAGGAAGTCTTGCTTGTTAGAACTAAAAGCAAATTCTTTCCTTGCTATCTTTAAAGTATCTATTGATTTGTAAGGAGATGGAGGACTCATACCATTAAGTATAAATCTTGCATTTAGTTTCCTTATATCAAATCGATCGCCATTGTGAGCTACGACAATATCAGCCTCATCAAGCATTTTCCATATAGATTCTAATATTCTCTTATCATCTCTACCAACCGCTTCTTCTGGAGTTAACACATCAGATATAGTATTATCATCATAAAGCCATTTAGCAGCCCAAGATAGCACATACCAGAATCTTTGTTCACCAGCATCATCTCTAACAAGATTCGTATATGGAACATATTGCTTTCCAAAGTCCCAGACCCATACAGGCATAGGTGTTGTTTCTATATCAAACAACAATATCTTTGGAAGTACACTGAGATCTGTTAGATTGGTCGGTCTCGTCCAACCCATAGATTCTATCTTACGTGTTACAGATTTATATGTACGCATAAAACCAGCATTATCTAATTCATAACATATATCCTTAACACTTTTCATAGTTCTAGTGTACTGACTTATTATATTCATTTCAGCTTTAGTCCACTTCATTACGCTTTCCTCCACGGTTAATTAAAAATAAACTCACCTTAAGAACAAACTTCAAGAATAGTGACTCTATGTAGTAAAGAAAGATTCTTACTTGCCCCATACTCGCTCCGATACAAGTTGTGCTATCACACCATATACAGACAAATCCTTAAACGCATCCATATATGTTTCATCCTTTACCGCATTATCTCCTTTATGCTTAACAATTATATTCTTAAGTCTATTTACTTTATCATTCATTCTAATAACAAGGGCAGTCAAAGCAAACATCCTGTCTTCGTCGTTATCCAAGTCACCACCAAGTGTTATGTTGCCACAACCATAATCATACTGCTTTGTACAGAATAGATCATATTGCTCGTCGGTAATCTTTTCAAACCTATCCATCATAACAGGATACGTATTTTCAATTGCTTTTACTATTTCGTTGTTTTTCGCCATAGATATTCTCCTACTCCTAATTGATGAAAACCATTTGCAAGACTTTCAATAAGTCCTTCATCGTGATCGCAACCAGTGTTTACAAGAATAACGTGAATTACTTCGTGCAAGAAAGTTTCGTTCCTTCTTGATGTAACAAGCTTCTCATCTAAAAAGATCTCACAAGTTCTAGGATTGTTCAATCCAAACAATAGTTTGCCATCACTCGCATTCTTCTCGCCATCCATCATTTTTACTTTATATTCGTGACCACCTATATCTAATCTTCGCATTCTTCATTCCTTTCTTCTTTTCTCATTGAGCCCCACGCTGGAACTGTGGTAGGCATTACCTCAGCACGCACAGGTCTTTTCTTACGTTTAACCTTATCTATTACCTTTTCTAAATACTTTATCTTCTTTGGTGTAACCTCAGTATTAATTCCCATTATTCTCCATTCCAGGTATTACGATGTTATCAAAATAATCACATCCATTATCTACGATGCAATCCTTATCAGCTTTCTTCTTATCTATCGTCATCCGCAATTTATCGTTTCTTCTGTACATCATAGCTCCCAAGCATTTACCAGCGTTCCAATTAGCACAATGTACCATAGCATCTTTTTTATTTGCTTTTTTCATTGTATGAATATAAAACAGTAATAAATATAAAGCAAGGTAAATATTTTTTTTAAATAATACTTGACAAAACGTGCTTTAAGACTTATATTGTTAGTACGTGTTAAGCTTAATATTAATATATATATAATATATATATATATAAAATAAAGAAAACTATTACTAACGTAATAGTGAAAGAAAGAAAGGAATTGTATGACTTGGTTTTATTTGCATTGTGTAGCTGCCCTAGTTATAATAATCGCTGATTACAACGGAACGTTAGAACCTGCAGTAAATGCGTTTGAAAAGAAATTGGGTATCTATACAGAACCTGTAGAAGAAGAAGTACTAGAAGAAGAAAAAGATAAGGAGATCGAAGATGAGCGTAAAGGGAGATAGAAGCCGTGTAACTAATATGACTCGGTATGCAAAAAATTATACAAAAATTTTTAAGAATTGGATTGAAGATAGAACTGTAGTGCCAGATCTTAGAAAAAAGAAATCCGTTGAAAAAACCAAAAAATAATACAGTAGCTTACATTCCTACCAAGAAATCATAATAATCGCGTTACGATACCAAATTCAGCCTTAAACCGCTATTCTTACATTTGACTTATACCCATATATAATAGGGCAGCCGATCAGAGAGTATTGAACTACAAAAATTAGCCAATATTGTGTGCTAGTCTTTCTCGCCAAATAGCCCATACCCCATTGTCGAGATTGGAAAATTAGAATCTCGTTGAAATTTCTGTTTTTGGTTTCAAATATATTATATAACCTCTCCCAAATAAAGAGCAATTTATTTTATTATTTACTTGGATGGTAACTTTAGGCAGGGTACATTGTATTAATTAATAAGGGTAATAAATACCAAATACAAAAACAGCTTAAATAAAAAGCAAATAACAAAAGAAAAGGAGTTTACTATGGCTAGTAAATTAATAGCAATCACTCAGGCTCAATGGGATAAAATGGTAAGTAAGGGTCTAAACCCTAAAGAAGAAGGATTTAGAGTAAAAGGTGAGCGAGGTAATAATAATATAGAATCAGCCTCACCCGAGATTCAGAAACCATTTAAAGAGTTTAAAGCTAAAATTGATGCAATCCCTGAGGAGATATGTAAAGATAAGAACTCTAAGAACTATGGGCATAATATGAAAGCAGGAGTATATTATCACAAAGTATCAGGACAGACTGAGCGAGAGGTAGCCAATAACATAAAAGCTCTTGAGAAAAAGAAGTAGAGCTTCGATCGAAGGAGAGGAGCCCTGAGAAATCAGGGTTCTTCTCTATACACCTATATATAAACAGAGTATGTTTTAGGGAGGGTATTATATGGAATTAACTGACGCCATTTTTATGGCTCAGAGATTAATGCAACAGAATGAATTAGACGGCTGGAAATTACGTTTTGACGAGAGAAAAACATCACTCGGCAGATGTAATGAATACAGCAAAACAATATATTTATCTTTGCCTTATGTTGAGCTAAATAAAGAGAGTGTAATAAAAGATGTAGTATTACACGAGATTGCTCACGCTCTCGCAGGATGTGAGAATCATCATAATATTATATGGAGAACTTTTGCCAGAAAGATTGGTGCAAAGCCAGAGCGTTGTGCTGGTCAGGACACTATAAGACCAGAGAGTAAATTTAAGCTCGTATGTAATAATTGTAAGTGGGAGAGACCTGCTCACAGGAGAACTAAGAAAAAGAGAGCTTGTCCTAAATGCTGTAATGAGCATAACAATGGTTATTACTCGGAAGAGTATAGATTAGAGTATGAAAGAACCAGGAAAATAATTTGATTAGAGAAATTATGTTGTTGCATCATATGGGATTTTATTCGTACTTTTAGAAAATATTAGAACTGTAACTCAAACCTCGGAGTTTATATGACAGAACAAAATACGCCTGTCGACAGTTATATATCTGCTAACGCACCTATGCGAGAGCAGTGTATACTCAAAGTAGAGCGTACCATTCACACGTGGCTCGTTACATTTCCTGACGGAGATGATATAGAGCTACCTACACTTAAAGCCTGTGAGAAAATCATCTGGGCATTTCACAAAAAAGCACAATTCAGAGATGTAGACTTTATTCTCATAGATGTCAACACAGGTACAATATACACAGACCACAGAAAATTTACTGAGTATATTACTGCTTGTCAAGAGCGTCAGCGTCTGACAGAAGTAAATAGAAAGTTACGAGCTACTATGAAGTCGGCTCGCATCACCAAGACTCGCAAGGTAGATATGCGATTATATGACAGAAACTATTAACAAGGAGAGATACAATGTTAAATAAAATATTTAATGCTGTAGATAAATACTTCGAGATATGGATTGCAGTTATAGCTGTAATCACTGGTATCTGGGTATTCTACAGATTATTGACATTCTTTTTTGAAAAAGTATAGAGCATAAAGTTTAAACCTCGTAAAACAAACTAAGCCAGCAATATGATAACATACTCTTATAACAAATGTCCTCATAAATCCAAGCAACAACTCGTTGATTGGTACATAAAATATTTCAAGACTTCTCATTCAGAAGCAAACTCCAAACATAAAAAACAACTGATTGCCATTTGGCACAGAGTAAGAAATAGAAAGGAGGTGAGATAAATGCCACCAGATACGCAGAATTTATATGCTGCTCTTTATACTATTCTCGCAGATAATAATATAAAAGAATTAAAAAGAGTAACAATAAACTCTAAGAAAAATAAGATAGAGTTCAAAGACCAAGCTGATCGAAAGATAACTATGGACGTAAAAATAAACAGAAAGTAATATGTACTCCACATACACAGAAGCAATAAACCTCGGAAATCCCTATTTCCAGATTATATAATATAAGCTCTTCATACAATAGAAGAATGCTGATCAGAGGGTATTGCAGTGTAGTTTTTAAGCTACAGAGAGTATTGAAGCAGCAAAAAATATTACTTAGAGAAATATACTTGTTGGAACTTTCCCAAAAAATTCATATACTCTATGGTGAAAAAAAACTATTTTATAACAATTTAAGGATTCTCTTATGCAGACATTTCTGCCATACAAGAGCTTTACAAAATCAGCTCAAGTACTTGATTACAAGCGACTAGGTAAGCAACGAGTAGAAGCTATGCAGATATTCAATGCACTTACAGGTGTACCTACTAAATCTGGCAAAGCATACACAGGTTGGCTCAATCACCCTGCTGTTGTTATGTGGAAAGACTACGAGGAGGCTCTATTACTATACAAGAACAAGATGATAGAGGAATGGATACTCAGAGGCTATAACAATACTATGGAAATGATAGGTGTATCTGATGATGTAGCTATGCCTCATTGGTTAGGTAATAGCAGGCTTCACGCTTCACACAGAAGTAATTTACTGCGTAAAGATTTTGAATTTTATTCTCAATATGATTGGGGCGAGTCAGATGATATGGAGTATTATTGGGACGTTGGTTACGAGTCATTAACACCTGAAAAAATGGAGCTAGAAGATGATTGAGAGTATAAAACATTTACTAGGACTTTGTGGCGAGCCTCACGGCTTAGCATATTATTTATTATTCGGAGGTGCATTTGTATCTGGAATGATAGCTTACTTAAAGTCAATAATAAAAGGAGATACAGTTGAGCAAACTAAAACTAAAAGAATCAAAAAATGACTTCTCTATATATGGTGTGTTCAGATTTAGCACTTATATAGTATGTTCATTTGCTCTATACTTTGGCAATCTAGAGATTGCTGGTGTAGCATTTGGATTTGGAGCTAGTCTTGGATTTCTTAGGAGGTTAGCAAGGATATGGGAGTAAAGTATAGGTCTAAAAAAATACCCTTTCACATTAAACATAAACTCAAGCCATTTACATATGAGGGACATTCTTTTTATGCTAAAGACCAGGAAGAGGCTGACTTGTATATAAAAAGATTAGAGTCTATTAAGAAAAAGTACAGTGAGTGTAACACTTGATAATTCGATCAGAATCTCTCGTGAAGGGATAAGATATGCCTACTTATAGATTTGAAGAGAAAGATAGAGTATTCTTTTTTAAGAATGATATGAGTGACCACATAGAGATAGATACTCCTACCATTGGTAGAGTTGTAGCTCTAAAAGACAACCTGGACACTCCATATTGTTATACTACTCGATTTTTAGTTAATAGAATTACTGAGGAAGAAGATGGTCTGATTACTAGAACTGATGTTCCCAGTGTATTTAATTTTAACGAGTATCAGCTTGGCTTTATAGACTCTACCGTATACAGTGAGGATTATAAGTTTAAAGAAGATTATTATCGTGAGCGTCAGATGGTTAGAGTCACGCATAACTCATTTACAGGTGAAATTAATGAGACTGATATTGGGGTTATAACGAAGAAAAAAGCAGGAGTGGTGTGGATTAGAACTGCTGCAGGGCAAAATTCTCTTGGCTTAGATGGGTTAATAGCAGCAGAAGAAATTCAGCCACTCTTACTTAAAGATTTAGATGATTATAATAATTCCCGCCTCAGATACGACTTAAAGATGATAGGTAAGAGCCTTAATACTTTTGAATCTGGAGGTTATACATTATGCTCAGTCTGTAATGATTGGGTGTGGGAAGGTTCTGATTTCAGAATTGCAGGACACGGAATTATGTGTGGTGACTGTTATCATTCTTTTGAGATAGAATGTTTTGGCTGTAACAAGACTTTTAGAATTAGACTTATAAATCACCATTATCATCAGAGCAATGATTATTGTGGCTCTTGTTATGATAATAAAGTATTCAAATGCTCTG
>Ga0114904_1000854_pt1 | contig 15822 bp, 18 predicted proteins | sample MalvirDeepMed_s6_FD_83498 | JGI IMG/M metagenome (GOLD analysis project Ga0114904, IMG submission 83498) | Marine viral communities from the Global Malaspina Expedition - Malaspina viral metaG DeepMed_s6 | ecosystem: Environmental > Aquatic > Marine > Oceanic | place: Mediterranean Sea... | reverse complement strand
GTTCAGTCGCGCTTGCCGGCGAAGCGGGCCTGCCAGTCCTCGCGCTCGTCATCGGCGATCTTGCGGAAGGCGACGGCGGCCACCCCCTCACCGTGCCCGACGTCACCTTCCGCAAGATCACCGATGACGAGCGCGAGGACTGGCAGGCCCGCTTCGCCGGCAAGCGCGACTGAACCACGCCCGTCCCGGCAGCAACGCCCACCGCGAGGCCGCATGCCTCCGGCGGCGATATTTCTGGCCAGAAGAAGACAGGGGCGCCGCGCCCGGACTTCTTCTGGCCGAAAATATCCCGGGGGAGTCGCGGCTTGCCGCGACGGGGGCAGCGCCCCCGACCATGCGCGATTGACAAGCCACGCTGAGGCTTGCTACCTCGCGCGCCTCATCACATGCGAGGGCAGACCATGGCACGCAAGAAGGGCCGCGACATTTCCGGCTGGCTGATCGTCGACAAGCCGGCGGGCATGACCTCGACCTCGGTGGTCAACAAGGTCCGCTGGGCGCTGGCGGCAAAGAAGGCGGGCCATGCGGGCACGCTCGACCCGGAGGCGACCGGCGTGCTCGCGGTGGCGCTTGGCGAGGCCACCAAGACCGTGCCCTTCATCACCGACGCCCTCAAGGCCTACCGCTTCACCGTGCGGCTGGGCCAGCGCACCAACACCGACGATGCCGAGGGCGAGGTGATCGCCTCCTCCGACGCGCGCCCCTCCGATGACGAGATCAAGGAAGCGCTGCACGGCTTCGTGGGCGAAATCCAGCAGGTCCCGCCGCAGTTCTCGGCGGTGAAGATCGACGGCGAACGCGCCTACAAGCGGGCTCGCGACGGCGAGACCATGGAGATCGAGCCACGCCCGCTCTGGGTCGAGGAGCTGGTGATGACCGGTCGGGCCGACGCGGACCATGTCGAGCTCGAGATGACCTGCGGCAAGGGCGGCTACGTGCGCTCGATCGCCCGCGACCTGGGCGAGGCGCTCGGCTGCCATGGCCACGTGCTGAGGCTGCGCCGAATCTGGTCGGGCCCGTTCGAGGCCGAGGACGGCATCACCATCGAACAGGTCGACGCGCTGGCCAAGAGCCCCGAACTCGACGCCAGGCTGCTGCCGCTCGAGATCGGCCTGGCCGAGCTTCCGGAGCTCAAATGCACCGCCGAGGGGGCCGCGCGCCTGCGCAACGGCAATCCCGGCATGGTGATCCCCGGAGATGTGGATTACGGCGACGAAGCCTGGGCCTCGTTCGAGGGCCGCGCGGTGGCGGTGGGCGTGTTCAAGGGCGGTGAGCTGCACCCGAACCGGGTATTCGTGCAGCCCCCGGCCGGTTGAGCCCGCCAAGATTTTTCGAACGAAAAATCTTCTCCCCCGATCTTTCCCGTTTGCCCAAAAGATTTTTCGGACGAAAAATCTTGGCCCTCAGCGCAGCATCGCAAGCCAGCGCTTCAGGGCATCGAGCGCTTCGGGCTCATCGAGATAGGGAATGTGGCCCCGCCCCGGCACCTCGACCGCGATCATGTCAGGGCGGCGGCGCTGCATCTCGATGAAGGTCTCGCGCGTCAGCAGGTCGGAATTGGCGCCGCGGATGGCGCAGAGCGGCAGGCCCTTGAGCGCGTCGAAGAGCGGCCACATGTCCTCGACCGGCTGCGCGCCGTCGCCCAGCACCGCGTCGCGCAAGCGCGGATCGTAGACGATCTCCAGCCCGTCCGGCGTCTCTCGGAAGAACTTCCCGACCTCGGCGCGCCAGCGCGCCATCGGGACGCCCTCGAACTGGGTCAGCAGGGTCGAGAACGCCACCGCCGCCTCCTCGAGCGTCCCGAAGGCCGGGTTGCGGCCAAGATAAGCCTCGATCACCGCCAGCCCGGCCGGGGCGATCTCGGGACCGATATCGTTCAGCGCCACGCCGGTCAGGCGATCCCGGGCAGTGGCGGCGAGCAGCATGGCGATCAGCCCGCCGCGCGAGGTTCCGAGCACCGCCGCGCTTTCGAGCCCGAGGTGGTCGAGCAGCTCCAGTGCGTCGCGCGCCTCGACCGGGATGGTGTACTGGCTGTGATCGCCCCATTCCGACTGGCCGCGTCCGCGGTAATCCATCCGGATCAGCCGCACCTGGTCGAGATGCGGGGCGACATAGTCGAAATCCCGCCCGTCGCGGGTCAGCCCCGAGAGGCAGAGCAACGGCAGGCCGGCCCCCTCGTCGGTGTAGTGCAGCGACAGACCGTCCGAGGTGGTGAAATGCGGCATCAGAGAAGCTCCGGGATCGTGGTCAGGTCGGTCAGGATATGGCCCGGACGCGCCGGCAGCCGGTCCACCGGCAATCCGGCCCGGTTGACCCAGGCGGTGGTGAAGCCGTAGCCCGCGGCACCGGCCGCGTCCCAGCCATTCGAGGAGACAAACAGCACCTCGGCCGGATCGGTTCCGAACCGGGCGCCGACCATGTCGTAGACCGCGCGAGCCGGTTTGAACACGCCGACCTCCTCGACCGAGAGCACCGCGTCGAGGTAGAGTCCGATCCCGGCGCTGTCGACCGCCCCCTCGAGCATGTCGGGCGAGCCGTTCGACAGGATGGCGCAGGTCTTTCCCAGAGCCTTGAGTTGCGCCAGCAGCTTCGGCACCTCCCGGTAGGGCGCAAGCTGCCAGTAGAGCGCCAGCAGCTCCTCCCGCAGCTCGGGATCGCCCAGCCCGTGACGCTCCATCGCCCAGTCGAGCGCATCCTGCGTGACCTCCCAGAACGGCACATGCTCGCCGGTGATCGCCCGCAGCCACGAATATTCCAGCTGCTTGCGCCGCCAGTCCTCGGCCAGCCCGGCCCAGACCTCGGCCAGCGCGTCCTGTCCGGGCTGCTCGGCCTTGCGCCGCGCGGCGCTCGCGACGTCGAAAAGCGTGCCATAGGCGTCGAAGATGCAGGTGGTGATGGTCATGAACGCGTCCTCCCGGCGAAAAACTTGCACGGCAGAGGAGGTGTTTAAAGGAGAATTCGGGGCGTCTGTTTGCATTCCGCAAGGTGGATGGTTAGCTTTGTGGGGATCGACACGAGCACCCGCCCCCGGCGGCCTCGTCAATTCACGCTTTATCTTCCCGAAAAGACACGGAGTTTCTCATGACGCAGGTCAAGACCGGCGACACCGTTCGCATTCACTACACCGGCACGCTCTCCGACGGCACCACCTTCGATTCGAGCGACGGCCGCGATCCGCTGGAGTTCACCGTCGGCTCCGGCCAGATCATCCCCGGCCTCGACAAGGCGATGCCCGGCATGACGCCCGGCGACAAGAAAACCGTCGAGATCGCCTCGGAAGAGGCCTATGGCGAGGTCCACCCCGAGGCCGTCCAGCAGGTGCCGCGCACCGAGATCCCGGACCACATCCCGCTCGACCTCGGCACCCAGCTGCAGGTGCAGACGCCCACCGGCCAGACCGTGCAGGTGGTGGTCGCCGAGGTGACCGAGACCGAGGTCACACTCGACGCCAACCACCCGCTGGCGGGCAAGGACCTGACCTTCGACATCGAGCTGGTCGAGATCGCCTGAACGGCGCGCCCGATGACGGAGGCGAAAGCCTTCGGCGGGCGTGTTGGAGACGCAGAGAAGACCCCGGGGCGGTGCCGACCGCCTCGGGGTCTTTTTGTCTCTTGTCCACCTGCGGGCTGAAAGTCCCGGCGGCCCGAGAGGCGGGGCGGGCAGATGCCTCCGGCGGGAGTATTTGGAACGTAGAGAAGATGGGGGCGCTGCGCGTTGGCCCGGAAGGGTCGCTTGGGCTGGCGGGCCGGTCGAGACGCGCCCGGCGGTGCATCCGGTGGGGCGGGCGGACGCCTCCGGCGGGAAGTTCGGGACGTAGAGAAGATGCGGGGCTGCGCGTTGCTTTCCTCGCGGGGCGGGGGGCGGTAGGGTCGCGGCGAACGAGAGGAGTGCCGCATGCAGATGGCCGATCTGGGCGATGTTCGCCTGCATTACCGTATCGACGGGCCGGAGGACGGCGCGCCGCTGGTGTTCTCGAACGCGCTCGGCACCGATCTGCGGATCTGGGACCGGGTTGTCGCGCAATTGCCCGACGGGCTGCGGATCCTGCGCTATGACACCCGCGGGCACGGGCTATCCGATGCGCCGGAGGGCCCGTACTCGATGGGCATGTTGGTGCGCGACCTCGAGCAGTTGATGGCGCATGTGGAGATGCGCGACGCGGTGGTCGTGGGGCTTTCGCTCGGCGGCATGATCGCGCAGGGGCTGGCGGCCAAGCGGCTCGACCTGGTGCGCGCGCTGGTGCTGTCGAACACCGCCTGCAAGATCGGCACGCGGGCGATCTGGGAGCAACGCATCGCGCAGGTCGAGGCCGGCGGCGTCACGGCGCTGGCCGAGGGCACCCTGCAGCGCTGGTTCTCGTCGCGGTTCCGGCAAACGCCCGAGTTCGCGGCCTGGCGGAACATGCTCGAGCGCAGCCCGGTGCAGGGCTATCTCGGCTGCTGCCACGCCATTGCCGGCACCGATTTCATCACCCCGACCTCGGGGCTACGCCTCGCCGCGCTCGGCATCGCTGCCTCGGAGGACGGCTCGACCCCGCCGGATCTGGTGCGCGAGACCACCGAGCTGATCCCCGGCGCACAGTTCCGGCTGATCCGTGGCGCCGGGCACCTCGCCTGTGTCGAGGCGGCGGACGCCTACGCCGCGGTGCTGGGCGAGTTTCTTGCCGCGCAAGGCCATCTCTGATGGCGCGTTTCCTGCTGGTGCATGGCGCCGCGCACGGGGCGTGGTGCTGGCGCGATGTGGTGCCCGCGCTCGCCGCGCTGGGACATTCCGCCACCGCCATCGACCTGCCGTCGCATGGTGCGGACCCGACCCAGGCGGCCGCGATCGGCCTGCAGGACTACATCGACGCCATCCTCGCGGCCCTGACCGAGCCCGCCATCGTGGTGGCGCATTCCATGGCCGGGGTGCCCGCCACCGGCGCCGCCGACCGCGCCCCGGACCGGGTGCGGCGGCTGGTCTATCTCTGCGCCTACCGGCCCGAGGACGGTGACAGCGTCGCCGGTCTGCGCCGTGCCCAGACCGAGCAACCGCTGCTGCCGGCGATCCGCCGCGACCCCGACGGCGCGACCTTCCGCTTCGATGCCGCCATGGCGCCGGAGCTGTTCTACCACGACTGCTGCGCCGGGGATCGCGCCTTTGCGCTGGACCGGCTGGTGCCGCAGGCGATCCGCCCGCAGGCCGAGCCGGTCACCCTCACCGGGGCGATCGCATCGGTGCCGCGCAGCTACATCCTGTGCCGCGAGGATCGCGCGATCCCGCCGCGCGACCAGCAGAGGATGGCAGCGGCGCTGCCGGAGCGCGACGTCCACGAGCGCCCGTGGTCGCATTCGCCCTTCCTGTCGACCCCGGACGCGCTCGCGTCCCTGCTGTCCGAGATCGCCGCGGCCTGAGGCCCAACCTGCACTGGCCAGGGCACCGGCCCCCCACTATAGGGGAAGCGCCAAAACGCACGAGGACGTCATGACCGCCACGCCATTCGACAGCGCCCATTTGCACAAGCTCTTCGCCGCCGGCGAGATCGGCAAGCTGTTCTCGGACAGCGCCGTGATCCGCGCGATGATGATCGTGCTCGGCACGCTGGCCAAGGTGCAAGGCGCCGCGGGCCAGATCCCCGAGACCGCCGCCAAGGCGATCCACCGCGCCTCGCTCGAGCTGCAGGTCGATCCGCGCGGGCTGGCCGAGCGGGCAGCGCGGGATGGCAGCCCGGTGCCGGCGCTGGTCGAGGCCTTTGCCAGCCTGATGCAGGCGCCGGAATACGCCCGCTACCTGGCCCATGACGCCCGCCCGGAGGATATCGAGGACAGCGCGTTGATGCTGCGCCTGCGACAGGCACTGACGCTGTGCAACGAGGAGATCGAGGCGCTTCTGGACCAGCTCGCATCGCTGGCAGGCAGCGGTCGACAGCCCTGCGCGGCGCTGTCCTGCGGACGCGCGCTGCTGCCATTGCGCGATGCCCTGCCGGAGCTGCGCGAGCGCGCGCTCTGCGTGGCGCTCGGCGGAGACACGGCGCAGCGCGCGGCACTGGCCGAGGGCCTCAACCTCGCCGATCCGGGCCGCGACTGGCGCGAAGAGCGCAGCGGCCCGCGCGCCATCGCCGACTGGGCGGCGCAGCTCACCCAGGCCCTGGCGCTGATCCGCGTGCCGGGCGAGACCGGCACCGAGGCGGCGGCACTGGCGTCCCTCTGGGTGCACTCCTCGGCCATGCGCAGCATGTTCCCCAGCGCCCAAAGCGGCGCCGCGGCGCGGTTCACCGAATGGCTGGCGCTGCCGCAGCTCATGCTGGGCACCGGCGCGGCGCTGATGCACGCGCGCTCCCTCGCCGAGGCACGCCTGCGGCAGGCCCCGACCGGGTCGGGCAGACCGCTGGAGACCGAAGCGCTCGAGCGCTTCATCGCGGCGGCGACGCGCGGCTAGGCAGCGCGGCTCATATGGGCGGCATACGGGCACTGTCTCGGCCCGCATGTGTTGGCGCTACCTCGCAATCTTCGCGGGACATGCTATATATGCCGCATTCGCAACGTGAGCCCGCATCGTGACCGATCAAACCCCTGTTGTTCCCCCGCCAACGGAAATGGCCGAGAACGCGCGCAGCGCCGCGGCCTATCTCAAGACGCTGGCGCATGAAGGCCGGCTGATGATCCTGTGCCATCTCGGCGCCGGCGAGAAATCGGTGGGTGAACTCGAGCAACTGCTCGAGACCCGGCAGGCCGCCGTGAGCCAGATGCTCGCCCGCCTGCGCGAGGAAGAGCTGGTGACCACCCGGCGCGACGGCAAGACGATCTATTACAGCCTCGCCAACGAGGACACGAGCCGGGTCATCGGCCTGCTCTACGAGATCTTCTGCGCCCGCGAGGAGTGCTGAAGCGCGCCCTCCCCTGAAACGACACCGGGCGGCATGAGCCGCCCGTTCAGCGCGATGGCTACTCCGCCGCGACCTTGCGGTCGGCCGCCCAGTCCCACGGTCGGGTGAAGGCGCCGAGGCAGTGGCACACCGCGTCTTCCTCCGCACCGTTGCGCTCGACCTGCGCCACCAGACCGCGCTTGCGGTCATCGATCACGTCGACCACCCGCGCCGGCAGCCCTGCCGCCTCGAGCGCGGCGTTGTACACCCTCTGGATCGCCAGCATGCGCAGCTTGGGCTTGAACACCTTGCCCACCGCGGTCTTCGGAAGCTCGGGCAGGATGGTCATGTGCTTGGGATAGGCGGCGCGCTCGTGGATATGGACGCGGGCGTGCTTCATCAGGTCGTCCTCGGTGGCCTCGGCATCCGCGACCAGCTCCACGAAGGCGCAGGGCAGCTCGCCCGCATGGGCGTCGGGCTGGCCGATGGCCCCGGCAAAGGCCACCGCCGGGTGCGCCAGCAGCGCCTCCTCGATCTCGGCCGGATCGATGTTGTGGCCGCCGCGGATGATCAGGTCCTTGGCGCGACCGGTGATCCAGAGATAGCCCTCGTCATCGACACGCCCCAGATCGCCGGTGCGCAGGTAGATGCCCTCGTGGAATAGGTCGTGGTTCTTGTCCTCTTCGGTATAGGTCGAGCCGGCATAGACGCCCGGGTTGGCGACACAGATCTCGCCGACCTCGTCGGTGTCGCATTCCCGCGGCCCCTCACCGGTCTGCTTGACGATCTTGACGTGGGTGTAGGGAAAGGGAATGCCGATCGAGCCGACCTTCTTTTTCCCCTCGGGCGGGTTCACCGAGACCAGGCAGGTCGCCTCGGTCAGGCCGTAGCCCTCGCAGATGGTGACACCGCAGGCGCTCTCGAAGCGCTTGAACAGCTCCATCGGCATCGGCGCCGAGCCGGAGAAGGCCGCGCGCACGCTCGAGATGTCGGCATCGACCTTGCGCTGCATCAGCGCCGAGACCGCCGTGGGCACGGTGATCACGAAGGTGATCTTCCAGCGCTCGCAGAGCTTCCAGAAATTGTCGAACACGCCATCGCCGCGATAGCCCGCGGGCGTCGGGAAGACCACGTGCGCGCCGGAGCAGATCGCCGACATCAGGATCACGTGCACCGCGAAGACGTGGAACAGCGGCAGCGGGCACATGATGTTGTCGTTCTCGTCGAACAGCAGGTTGTGCCCGAGCCAGCCGTTGTAGAGCATCCCCGAATAAAGATGTTGCGCCACCTTGGGCATGCCGGTGGTGCCGCCGGTGTGGAAGTAGGCCGCGACCCGGTCGCCTGTGCTGTCGGCAAAGCTCAGCTCGGTCGGCTGCTTGCGCAGTTCCTTGTTGAAGCACAGCACGTCGGCATGGGGATGGCCGCCACTCTTGGGCCGGATCAGCGGCACGATCCAGGATTTCGGCGGCGTGAGGTACCGGTTGAGGTCGATCTCGAGCACGGTGTGCACATGCGGCGCATGGCGGCAGGCCTCGGCCACCTTCTGCGACACGTCGGTCTTGGGGAAGGGCTTGAGCGTCACCACCACCTTGGCGTCGGTCTCGCGCAGGATGGCGGCGATCTGCTCGGGCTCGAGCAGCGGGTTGATCGGGTTCACGATCCCCGCCACGGCCCCACCCAGCAGGGTATAGAGCGTCTCGTTGCAGTTCGGCAGCACGTAGGCGACCACGTCGTTCTCGCCGATGCCAAGGCTGCGGAACAGGTTGGCCGCCTGGGCCGTGCGGTCGCGCAGCTGCGCCCAGGTCACGGTCTCGGCCTTGTCCTTGGGGCCCGAGAACATCTGGTAGCTGACCGCCGGACGGTCCGGGAAGGCCTCTGCCGTGCGGCTCAGCTGGCCCCAGAGCGTGGCGGGAACATCGCGTTCCGCCCACGGCATCTCGGCTTCGATCGCGTTGCGGTCGCTCACGGACGCAAAGCTCATGATATGGCTCCTCCCTCGTGCCCGGACGGCGCCGGGCGATGTTCTCCTCGCGTCCCAGTCTGAGAAGGAACGGGCCGCAGCGCAAGGCACAGGGACGTTACGGCAGCCCCGTCACGACGCAACGTTCCGACGCAAGAGATGGTCACTTGGGCGCGCGTCCGCCCGTCCGAAGCAATCCCGAATAGAGCAACAGGCCCCAGGGCGCCAGCGCCGCCTCGACCTGCGCCCAGACGGTGCCGAATCCCAGCGCGTCGAGGCGCGCCGCGCCGGCGATCTCGGTCAGGTTGCGCCGGCCGTCGATTGCCGCCAGGACCGGCGCCGCGCTGCGCGGCAGGGTGATCTCGGCCGTCAGCTGGCCGATGCGCAGCGGCAGGCTGCGCCCCTGCGCCACGGCCTTGGCCAACGCCTGCCGCTGCACGCCGCGCAGATGCGGCACCAGGCTGCGGTCGGTGCCCCTGGCGCTGGTCGTCCCGGTGCCCTGCGGCACGGCATAGGCGGTGTGCATGCGGATGGTGCCGCGCAGCTTCTCGGCCAGCGCCATCTGCTCGGGCCTGCCCATGCCCGCGGGCACCTCGGTGATCTGGCCGAGATCGTAGATCGCCGGCGTGGTGAACGAGGCCAGCTCCCAGCCGGTCTCGCCGAGGATCTCGAGAAGGTCCGGCACGCTGAAGGCCCTGTCCTGCCCGTGCAGCAGCAGGTCGTAGAAGCCGGCGTCGCTCTTGTGATGGTCGCCGAGATTGCGGTTGCTGGCGAAGGGGTGGCCCTCGGGCAGGGTCGCGGCGATGGTCTTGGCGCGCTCCAGCCGCTCCGCCGCGGGCAGGCCCTCGAACAGCGCGCCGAACGCCTCCTGCAGCGGGTAGACGCCCGAGCGGCCATAGGGCGCGTAGACCATGAAGCCCATCCCGCCACCGGGCGCCAGAGCGGCGCGCAGGGCGCGGAACCCCTCGGCCGGATCGGGCAGGTGATGCAGCACGCCGCAGCAGTCGATGTAGTCGAACGCCCCGTATTCGCCTGCGTCGAGCAGGCTGGCGGTGTGGAAGCTGATATTGGTCAGGCCGCGCACCCTTGCGCGCGCCTCGGCCACCGCGCGCGAGGCGGTGGAGAGATCGAGATAGGTGATCTCGGCCACGGCGCCGGCCTTGTCGAGCAGCGTGGCGAGCTGGATCAGCCCGTCTCCGGTGCCGCCGCCCGCGACCAGCACCCTCAGCGGCAGCGACCAGTCGCGCCGGCCGCGCCACAGGAAGTGATCCATCTCGAGCGGATGCGACGGCGAGCCGGTGATCAGCCGGGTCTTCTCGTCCTCGGGATCGCGCTCGGGATAGGGAAAGGCTTCGTACTGTTCCTTGACGCTGACCATCCGGCGCGGCCCTCCTTGATGCGCCGGCGACCCTGCCACGGCGCTCGGAGATTGTCCAAGCCTCAGCGCGCCTTGCGGGCGATCTCGATCTTCGCCTCGAGCAGCGACATCTCCTGCATCATCCGCCGCCGCTCGCTGCGGTCGGCGGTATCGCGCAGCGCCTCGCGCAGCCCTGCCAGCTCGCGCAGGAGCGAGACGACCTCGGGCACCGCGCCGTTGTCCTTCAGGATGCGCGTCATCACCGCGCCCTCGGGATCGTCGCAGGCGGGCAGAGGCTTGCCGGCACCTGGCAGGTTGTCGAACGCGCCCTCGCCTTCGGCCTTGGCGATGCGGGCGTTGATCAGGTCGATCAGCGGATGATCCATCGGCGTCTCCTGAACCGGCGCACGGGCCGGGTGGCATGGAGCGCAAGGATGCCGCAGTTCGGGCCGCGCTTCCAGCCCGGCGCGGGACTTACTTGCGCAGCGCCTCGACGGCCCGGGTCATCAGGTCGAGAAAGGCTGTGCGCTCCGCGTCGCTCATCTTCGCGGTGGCGCGGGCGTTGACCGCCTGCGCCTCGGCCTGGGCCGGGCCCTGCAGGTCGCGGGCGCGTCCGGTCAGGTGGATGGTGCGGGCGCGGGCGTCGCCCTCGTGGGCGCGGCGCTCGATCAGCCCGTCGCGCTCCATGCGCTTGAGCGTGTTGGCCATGGTGGCCTGTTCGACATCCAGCCGCCGCACGAGGTCGCGCTGGGTCAGCCCGTCCTCGCGCCAGAGCTCGAGCAGGCACTGGTACTGCGCCGGCGCCAGACCCATGGGCTTGATGCGTTCGGCCAGCGCCTGGGCAAAGAGCCGGGCCTGGTGATTGGCGAGGTAGCCGGCGGAGCGCGACTTGTCGAAATCCTTCATGCGCGCTGCCTTAACAGCGTCGTGATCGCATGGCTATCGGCTGATCCGGGAGACGTCGCGGCACGGCGCCGTCGCCATGGGGGCGCTGCCCCCGTCCGCGCGCGGCGCGGACTCCCCCGGGATATTTCAGGCCAGAAGAAAGCCCCGGGGGCTCAGCGCTTCTGGCTTCTCTTCGTCAAAAATACTCCCGCCGGAGGCAGGCCGGCCCCCGCGGCCAGGCGCGGTTTCAAGGGCCTCTCCCGACGCTGGGGTCGTCTCTCACATGCAAAGGGCGCGCGGAGGTCTGCCGCGCGCCCGGTCAGAACTCCCGACGCGGGAGCCTTATTCCATCACGGTGATCCGGCCATCGGTATAGGGCGCGTAGGGTGCGTTGGCGGCCAGATACTCGGCGACCACATCGGCGAGGTCGGGACCGAAATCATAGGCGTTCTCGGCATCGACGAACATCTTGTAGCCGTCGCCGCCGTTGCGCACGTAGTTGTTCGACACCGCGCCGTAGGTGGCCTCGGGATCGACCGGCGCGCCGCCGACCATGACCTCCGAGATCCGGCTGCCCGGCTCGGCGGAGGGATCGACGCTGAACGACAGGCCCGCCACCTGCGGGAAGCGGCCGGCGCCCTCGTCCATCTGGCTCGCCCCGTTCTCGAGCGCCTCCACCAGCGTGGCGCCGGTGATCTGGAAGGTCGAGAGCGTGTTCTGGAAGGGCAGCACCGTCAGCACCTCGCCCATGGTTACCTCGCCCGCGTCGATCGAGGCACGCACGCCGCCGCTGTTCTGGATGGCGATCTCGATGCCCTGGTCCTTCACCCGGTCGAGCATGGCGTCGGCCACGAGGTTGCCCATCGGGCATTCCATGGCACGGCACACGTCGCGCGCGCCCTCGATCGGCTCGGCAGTCTCGGCCACGACGGTTGCGCGCATCTCCTCGAGCGGCCCCGCAAGCTCGGCCACCCGGGCCTTGGTGTCGGCGTCTTCCTCGACCGAGGCGTCGAGCAGCACCGGGGCGCCGGTCAGCTCGGTCAGGTTGCCGTCGTCGTCGAAGGTCGCGACCACCTCGCCGAGATACTTGCCATAGGCATAGGCGGTGAGGATCGGCGTATCATTCGCCATCGACGGATAGGGCCCTTCGGCGCCGTCCATGTCGCCCAGCAGCGTATGGCTGTGGCCGCCGATGATCAGGTCCGCACCTGTGAGCCCTTCGGCAAGGCGGATGTCGGCGTTGAGCCCGACATGGGTCAGAAGGATGATCTTGTTGACCCCCTCTTCGGTCAGGCTGTCGATCTGCGCCTGCGCGGCGTCGATGATCGGCGAGAAGATCACCGCGTCGCCGGGCGAGGAGGTCTCGGGCGTGTCCTCGGCCAGCACCGAAACGATGCCGATCTGCTCGCCGCCGGGCTGCAGGATGACCGACTTGCCGACGCGGTCTGCCAGCGCGGGCTCGCCGCTGACGTCGATATTGGCGGAAAGCACCGGGAACGCGACCTCGTCGAGGAAGGCTGCCAGCCCCTCGGGGCCCTTGTCGAACTCGTGGTTGCCGACCGCCATGGCGTCATAGTCGAGCGCCGTCATGAATTCGGCGGCGAGGTCGCCGCCATACTGGGTGAAGAACAGCGAGCCCTGGAACATGTCCCCGGCGTCGAGCAGCAGCACGTCGCCCTCGGCCGCGGCGCGGCGGGACTCGACGGCGGTGACCAGACGCGCGATGCCGCCGAAGCACTCACCGGCCTCGTTGTCTTCCGGCGCACATGTCGAATCGTACTTGCTGATCGGCTCCCAGCGATCATGGAAATCGTTGGTGTGAAGAATGGTCAGCGAATACTCGGCGCTCGCAGCGCCGGCGGTAAGCGCAAGCACGGCGGCACTGGTCAGCAGACGGACTATCATCGGGGAAACCTCTCTGTGGGCGTTTCATGACAGGATTGTTGCAACGCTTCCGCGAGCAAGTCAAAGCACGGCTTCACCTTACGTAGCGCCCGCCCGTCGCAGCAGCGCGACCGCGCCTGTTCGGGTCGCTCCGGATCGCGCGCTAGCGGGCCGTCCAGCCCCGCACCAGCGTGCGCGCCATGCCCGCGGTATCGGCATCCAGCCGGTCGACCAGAAGGTGCAGCCACGCCATCGCCATCACCGCCCGCGCCATGTCCTGCGCCGGAACCTCGGCGCACAGCTCGCCCCGCGCCCGGGCCCGCTCGAACAACACCGACAGGCTCTCGAGCCGCCCGAGCCGGTAGGCCTCCAGCGCCTCGCGGACATCCGGGTCGGACTGCGAGGCCGCGATGATGTGGCGGAAGATGCGGCCCTCCGGGCAGCGCCAATGCGCGAAGAGCGTGTCGAGCACGCCTGCCACATCACCCTCGAGCGTGCCGGTATCTGGGTAGCCCGCGATGCGTTTCTGGCGCTGATAGACCGCCATGAGCAGCGCGCCGCGGGTCGGCCACCAGCGGTAGAGCGTCGCCTTGCCGGCGCGGGCGCGCCGGGCCACGGCCTCCATGCTGAGCCCCGAGATGCCCTTCTCCTCGACCAGCGCCTCGGCGGCATCGAGGACCGCGGCCTCGGTCTCGGGGTTGCGGCGGGCGCCGATGGAAGCTCGTCTTTCGGTCATTCGCGATGGGTCCGGTCGTTTTTTCCCGTCCTACGTCTTTACAGGCCCCAAGGCCAGCCCTTATAGAAACGATACGTTCCGTTCCTATCACGCCTCCACCAAGGACCTGCACATGACCGCTGCCGCCCGTCCCCCCTCCCGCATCCGGCTCGCACTCTTCGTCTTTCTCGGGGTCTATCCGCTGGTCACCGCGCTGATCTATGCCCTCGGCCCGCTCACCGCCGGCTGGGAGATCTGGCAGCGCAACCTCGTGATGGTGCCGATCATCGTCATCACGATGATCTGGGTGATCATTCCCCGCATTCACCGCCATTGTGGCCGCTGGCTTTGACCGGCCACGACGCCGCCGGGGATTGACCGGCGCGGCGTTCGCGGTCATCTGGGGATCATGCTGATCTACAAAATCCTGAGGTCCGGGGAATGGGCCGCGCTGCAGGCCGAGGCCGAGACCACCGGTGCGCCGGTGGACGAGGCCGATGGCTATATCCATTTCTCGACCCTCGCGCAGGTGCGCGAAACCGCTGCCAAGCATTTTGCCGACGAGGACGGGCTCTACATCCTCGCCTTCGAGGCGGACGATCTCGGCGAGGCGCTCAAGTGGGAGCCGTCGCGCGGTGGCGCCCTGTTCCCGCATCTCTATGGCCCCCTGAGGCTTGCCGACGTGCGCTGGTCGCGACCGCTGCCGCTGGGCCTCGGCGGCCATATCTTCCCGGATGACATGACATGAGCCTGATCGAACGCGCCGGTCTCGCGGTGCTGCACCGCATCGACCCCGAGGCCGCGCATGGCCTCGCCATGCTGGCGCTCAAGACGGGCCTGGCCCCGTCGGCGGGCCCCCTGACCTCCGAGCGCCTGCGCTGCAGCGTTGCCGGTCTTTCGCTTGCCAACCCGGTTGGGCTTGCCGCCGGGTTCGACAAGAATGCCGAGGCGCTGCCCGGTCTGGCGAAATCCGGCTTCGGCTTCGTCGAGGTCGGCGCCGCCACGCCGCGCCCGCAGCCCGGCAACCCCAAACCACGGCTGTTCCGCCTGACCCAGGATCAGGCGGCGATCAACCGGTTCGGCTTCAACAATGACGGCATGGAGGCGATCGCCGGCCGGCTGGCGCATCGCCCGCGCGACATGGTGCTGGGGCTCAATCTCGGCGCCAACAAGGACAGCGACGACCGCGCCGCGGATTTCGCGCAGGTGCTGGCGCGCTGCGGCGGCGTTCTGGACTTCGCCACGGTCAACGTGAGCTCGCCCAACACCGAGAAGCTGCGCGACCTTCAGGGCAAGGCGGCGCTCTCGGCGCTGCTCGCCGGCGTGCTCGCGGCGCGCGACGGGCTGGCCAAACCGATCCCGGTCTTCCTCAAGATCGCCCCCGATCTCGACGAGGCCGGGCTCGCGGACGTGGCCGAGGTGGCGCAGACCTCCGGCATTGACGGCATCATCGCCACCAACACCACGCTCTCGCGAGAGGGTCTGAACTCGCCCTTCGCGGCGCAGGCGGGCGGGCTCTCGGGCCAGCCGCTGTTCGAGAGATCCACCCGCGTTCTGGCGCGGCTGTCGCAGCTGACCGAGGGCAGGCTGCCGCTGATCGGCGTCGGCGGCGTGGGCTCGGCGGAACAGGCCTATGCCAAGATCCGCGCCGGCGCCTCGGCGCTGCAGGTCTACACCGCGCTGGTCTTCGGCGGCATGAGCCTGGTGCCCGAGATCGTGCGCGGCCTCGATACGCTGCTCGAGCGGGACGGCTTCGCCAGCGTGGCCGAGGCGGTGGGCACCGGTCGGGAGGACTGGCTGTGATCCTCTGGCACAATCCGCGCTGCTCCAAATCCCGCGAGGCCCTTGCCCTGCTCGAGGCGCACGGCGTCCACCCCGAGATCCGCAAGTATCTCGAGGACGCGCCCAGCTACGACGAGCTAAAGGCCGCGAAAACCGCCCTGAACCTGCCGGCGATCGAGATGATGCGCAGCAAGGAGCCCGCCTTCCGCGAGATGGGCCTCGCCCGGGACGCCGACGACGACACCCTGCTGCGCGCCATGGCCGCCGAGCCCAGGCTCATCGAGCGCCCCCTCGCCATCGAGGGCGCCCGCGCCGTCCTCGGCCGCCCCCCGGAAAAGGTCCTCGACCTTCTCTGACCGCCAACCAGACGCCCCCGTCTTCTTTGGTTCAAAAAT
>Ga0114904_1000843_pt1 | contig 15936 bp, 15 predicted proteins | sample MalvirDeepMed_s6_FD_83498 | JGI IMG/M metagenome (GOLD analysis project Ga0114904, IMG submission 83498) | Marine viral communities from the Global Malaspina Expedition - Malaspina viral metaG DeepMed_s6 | ecosystem: Environmental > Aquatic > Marine > Oceanic | place: Mediterranean Sea... | reverse complement strand
GCTGAGGAAGCTGCCCCTGCTGTACAGGTAGGTGCTAAAGAGCCGTGGCAGATGACGAGGGCAGAGTGGGGTATTACGGAATCCCCGAAGGACCACATTTCCGCGGTTCGTCAGGCTGTCGTTGAGGGCAAGCCCGTCCCTGATGAGGTACTGCGAGAGTATCCTGGCCTATCCGCGATAGCGAGTGATTTGTCCAGCGCACGGCGGGCTGCTGAGGTGGGTGAGGGAGCCGCTGCTGCTGGACGGGCTGCTGATGTCGGCCCTACCGCCAGACAGGCTGTACGGGCTGCTGATGATGTTCCCGTAGATGTACCACCCAGAGGCGGAGAGGCTGTAACTGACCCCGGTGATATTCTTGGCTTGCGATCTCCCCAGATCGGCCTCTCACGCCGCCAAGAAATTCTTAACGTCGTACGGCGGTCGATAGGTAAACTAGTAGGAGCCGTCCCAGATCACGAGATCGCCAAGGCTGCGGAGATAGAACGGGCTCGACTGCTGCCTGTTGTAGCGTCTTCTGGTAACCGGGCCGGGCTAGTAGCCGGGAATGTAATCCGAAAGGTCTTTCAGTTCGATGAGCAGGGTCGGATTCCGTCCTTGGCTGGCGTAGATCCTACTATTCCCGGTGCCCCCACCATAGCAGATGTGGCGGCGCGTCTACCGAAGTTTGCACCTAGTTTATCCTCAGAGCAATTGAGCGCTCTGAATGTTCTTCGTGACGAGCTTGCGCCGTGGGGACCTCTTTTGAGTAAGACAGTCGTCAAACTGCCTCCCCGCTCTGATGTGATGGATGGGGGGTTCTATATCCCAAGGAGTGGCCCCGATGGTCAAGGATTCCTGCTGCCCTCGGACTATGCGTCCCAAGCAGCGGGCATTGAAAATGGGGTGGACTATGTGCGTTTCGATGAATCTATCAAACTCTACGTCCGAGGGACTGGGCAGAGAGTCGTAGCCAAACATATCGAGGACTTCTTTAAGAATGTACGGGACCCTAAAACGGGTGTTCTCTTGGGTACTGCTCAGGCTGATCGGGTAAACCCCCTCCTACGCTCTAGGGTAGAAGGTTTGCGTAGCAGTATTCGTGGGGCTATGCAGACCTTACGCAACCAGAAGGCCCGCACTCAGGCTGAAAGGCAAGCCTTAAAGGACATTGATAATATTGCCAGACAGGCTGATGAAGAGAGAATCAGGACTGCTGAACGTCTTGCCAAGCGCGTAGAGAAGGGGGAGGTCAACGATGAACTCTTCCCGCTTATGGAACGTGACCTCGACACGCTAGGCCGTATGGTGACAAGGATGGAGGGGGTTGCTGGACGAGCAGCGGCTAGAGTCACCAGGACGAGAGGTGGAACCGTAATTACGCGAGGCAGGCTTAGTCAGCTACGGGATGAAATGACCGAGCTTCGGCCTACATGGGAACAGGAGTTACTCAGGGCTAAACGGGTGCGACCGGGCGAAGGTATTATTGACCTCCCCGGCCTCCAAGGAAGAGTCTTCCCAGAGACACTAGCTCGGGCAATGAACAAAGTCCTGCGAGAAGAAGGGGCTCGCAGGGGTCCCCAGGCAGGTGCGCTAGATACGCTAGAGAGTGTCAATGTTCTCTATCGTGGCCTCAATGCTACTTTAGACAACTCAGGTCCCGGTATCCAAGGACTCCTCGCACTTTACGCCAACCCGAGGGCCTGGGCGAGGGCACTGAAAGTTAGTGTCAAGGCTTGGGCAGATGAAGATGTACTCGGTAGCTTTATTGCCCAGTATGACGAGACGGCGCTTCAACTGCGTCTGCCGAATTCGGCAGACGCAGCCCGAGACGGCTTGAGGATTGGTGGCGTAGAGAGCGAGTTCCAACTTGGACGCACCGGCGCCTATGAGATGGTGAAGAGGACACCCGTCGTTGGTGCGGGAATTCGGAAAGCCGACCGAGCTTTTGGGTTCCAGGGTGACTCTCTGCGGCTGAAGTGGTACAGGGACATGGTCGAGGATGAGGTTGCACGCGGCACGACTGTACAGCAGTTGCGTGCTAGTGGGGACATGGAGCGCATAGCCAGTGTTGCCAACCGCATGACAGGCTGGTCTGAGAAGCGTGCCTTCGGCAGTGTAGGCGACCTACTTTTCTTTGCCCCGCGCTTCCTCATGTCACGTCTTGAGACGGTGACACTTGCCTCTCGGGGGATGTTACCCGGCGCACCTATGGACGCCCGCCAAGCAAGGCGATCCATAGTCAAGATGCTTGCTTGGGGAACAACAGCCACCATATCTATCAACTACTTGCTGGGCAATGAGACCGACTTCAGGCCCATTAAGAACGGTCGGTACAACTCGAATTTCATGCGTATCCGCTATAAGGGCCGCAACTGGAGCGTATTCGGAACATGGGATTCCTTGCTTCGAGCAATGGTCAGTGTAGGTCTGGGGCAAGCCCCTGATGTCCTGCGGGGTATGGGTTCGGGTATCGTCTCAAACGCTTGGGATCTAATATCAGAAGAAGACTATCTCGGTAACCGGATCGACAGGGATGATCCATTGGCCCTCAGTCTACACGTACTTCAGCAATTCATTCCTTTCGCGTGGGAGGAGATACCGACAGCCATCCGCCAAGGAGCCCGAGGCGAGGTGCTTGGGGCGGGAACGACACTCGTTGGCGAAGTCTTTGGACTCAAGTCCTATCCGCTGTCCGTACCGGTCCTCGGCCGCGACAAGTTCATTGATGGCTTGAACCTGACTAACCTGACGGGCGAGTCGATACATGAGTGGTCGGAAGTTAACCGAGCGACGCAGAAGAACCTCCTTAGAAAATACCCGGAGCTCTTCGAGTTCGATAAGGCCATGAAGGAAGATCGCTTTTCACGCTCAAACGATATTGAGCGTGCAAGAATTACGGGGGCTGACAAGAACAGGACAGATTTCCATGAAGAGATGCTGAAGGCATATGACTACGCGGGTGTAAGCCGGCTAAGGTACGATAAGGAACGCACACGTATCCGTACCTTCTATGGAGGTAGGCGCAGCCAGCTATTCGATACGCGCACGGCCCTTGAGGCAGACTCGGTCCAAGCGCTAGAGCAATGGATTGGGACAAATCAACTCCCCGAAGATGCCGCAATGAATGCGTACTGGATTAGAAAGGAGGAGCTTATAGAGGAGGAAGTTAAACCGGAACGAGATCAGGGAGACGCATGGAGAGCAGTTGATATAGGGCTAGAGAGCTTCCTTCGTGAATATCCACTGGAGATCCAGCGGTACGTCAAGGAGAATCGGGACTCTTGGATTCTCGATCTGCCGGAGCCTGTGCGTAGCCTGGAACAACAAAGAGTTAAGGAGATGGATTCAGGCCAATGGTTTAAGCTATATAACCAGCCCGCTCTACCTGGCGGGGCAAGAATCATCTACAGCAACCGCCCAATATATATGGAGCCTACACCGCAACCGCAACCGCAAACCATCTACAGCAGCCGCCCGCAACCGACGCAGCCGCGATGATCTATGTCTGAAGGCATACGTTGTCCTCACTGCTCCAAGCGACTGGGTGACTGGGTAGTCGGCACCTACCAGACGCGCTGCCCTCGCTGTAAGGCCACCGTGGTAGTGCATCACCCTGAAGGCACAATACCCGCAGCAGTTCTTGACAGGCTTCTTCAGAAAGTGTAATACTTCGCTCTAAGCACATATCTTGCGTGCGCTGAGACGCCTATGGAAGTGAGGCGTCTTTTTGGTTACATCAAACCCGGTGGACCCGGACGAACAACTGCAACTAGACCCGCAAGTGATACCTCCCATAGATGCAGTTCAGGATCAACAGTCCGAGGTAACTCCTTCTCCTCCTCTCGAGCCGCGGGCTACGTTAGATCAGGTTGCCGGGTCTGATGTAACGTCTGCCGAAAGTGCAGAACCTCCCGTTCCTTTGACTCCCCCGCAGGTGACTCCTTCGGCCCCAACGCTCTCCGAGGCCGAATATTACAAGCAACAGAATGCAGCTTTGTCTCAGCAGGTCCAACAGTCGCAGATGGCGCAGTATCAGGCGAATCTTCAGGCGCAGGCCGAGACTTCCCGTGATAATTACATCCAGCAAGGGTACGACGCCAACACCGCCCAAACGCTGGCTAACCGCGAGGCACAGTTAACTCAAGCCCAGATGCAGAACCAGATGCAGGCGCAGCAGTTCGAGGCTCACCTCCAGGGTAAGTACAATGCTGCGATGCAATTTGGCAAGAAGTATGGTGTAGACTCCCAAGAGTTGATGCAGTTCGAGACTCCTCAATCTATGGAGATACACGCCAGGACACAGGGCCGTCTCAAGGCCCAGGAAGCTGAGATAACCTCCTTGAAGCAGGGACGTATTCCTTCTTCTCGGCCGGACTCTTCTCAACCTTCCCCCAACGTGGGATCTAGTCGTGCAAGGCGCCTCGATGCCTTTAATCAAGGGGAGTGGGCGCCGAAGAACGCTGCGGACTGGGCAGAAATTGAGGCTTTAATCAACGCCGAAGTGGGCTAAAGAATAGTAGACGGAGGTAGGCTGAAATGCCACAGACTTCAACGACCGGACAATTGGAAAATGCTTCGAGGGAGATGATCTCTCAACTGATCTTCTCCACAGAGAACAATATAGTAGCCACGAAGGATGTCGTGGAGCAGTTCAGCCTGTCTTCCGGTGAGGATACGGGCATCTTCCCGAAGGTGGGGAAAATGTCTTTCAGTGCCCTTGCTGAAGGTCAGGATATCATTGACGAGGAAGACATCGGGATGACCACGGTCTCGGTCACTCCGTCTGAGGTGGGGGCGAAGGTCATCCTCACCGACCGGTTGCTGCGGCGCAACGTCGCCACCAACTGGCGCTCGGTAGGGCGTCAGCTTGGAGATGCCGGCGCACGGCGTGAGAACGAGGACTTCGTGGGTCTCTTCTCTGGACTTTCAACCGACCTCGGTGCGGCAACCCGCGTCCTGTCCGGCGAGAACTTCATGAACATCATCGCTCGAGCGCAGGAAGCGCCGCTGGGTTCCGACCTCAGCCTGGTCCATCACCCGGTGGCGGTGGCTAGGCTCGGCAGGGACGTGTCCTCGATCGGCTCGGGCACCATTCGGCCCATCCCGACCGGACTCTCTCAGGAGCACCTGAACCGTTTTTGGGAGTTCACTCTCCTGAACGTGAAGGTATACCAGACCGCAACGATATCCCGTGACAGTGCTGACGACGCCATAGGTGCCATATTTGACCGGCAGGCGTTCGGCAAGCTAAACGAGCAAGGTATACGGAAGGAGCGTCAGAGGGATGCTTCGCTGAGGGCGTGGGAGATGGTTGTCACCAGTGTGTATGCCTACTTTGAGCACGACGATGACAGAGGCTTTGGCCTGACGCTCGATGCGGCCCAACTGAGCACGACCTAGTAGGAAGCTATGACGACTACTTCTAAGGAGCGAACAGAGTTGCGTGATTACGTTACCTCTCGGGGATACGGCGTGGACATTATTGACCAGCGTGCGCCAAAAGCCCTGTGGCAGCGGCCTGACGGACGGGTGGTCGAGCTCCCGGCTGATCACTACCACATGGGCCTCTATCGCAACAAAGGATTCGACCTCGTGCCGCCAGAGACGACGGTGGGACTTCAGGAAGACAAGCCAGAAGTAGTGGCAACGGGGCCGGCAGCGAACCTGTCGGCCTTTGCCTCCTATCTACCGGATGAGGGGGAGAGCAACACTTCGCTACTCAAGTCGATCCGCCATCCGCGGAATATCCATACCTACGAGCACGATGGCGTAGGCGCTCCCTGTACGCTAGAGGACTGTCCGGCTACCCGGAAGGTCCCATACAAGGCTCATAAGAAGATAACCCGGCTCCGTGAGGGGGCTCTTCAGGGTACTGAATAGCTGTAACGATTGACCGTGGCTATTCGGTGAGTAAATAACGGTTGGTCGCAGGGTGTAAAAGAAACCTGTAAGGAGGTTTTGAAATGTCGTTTCCAACAACGATGGGCGGAAGGTACGGGTTTGAAAAACAAACCACATCGGCCAAGAAGCAGGTCTACGGTGCCACGATGGCACTCCCTGACGGAAGGGTGTTCCGTTATGTAGAGAACGGCGGAACTGCTATTGGAGAAGGACTGGTTGTAGCTAGTGAGGCTCCGACAGGTCACCATGATGAAGACCTTGTCGTAGCAACTAGTGGTTCTGTTGGTGGAACAACCATCGGGGTGACACTTGAAGGTACTGCCGCTGCTAAAGATTTATATGCAGAAGGATATTTATTCCTTAATGAAGACGATACAACTCCACATGAGATGTATAAGATTAAGGGTCATCCTATTATAGCTTCCAGTGGTACCGGAACCATTACGATTGATGAGCCGGACGGATTCCAGACTGCCATCACGGCGGGTACGGACAAAGTGGGTCTTATCAAGAGTCCGTACAAGGACATCGTGGTTGCCCCAGCAGCCATTGCAGGTCGATTCGTTGGAGTGACTTGTGCTGATCTTGAAGCTAACTACTTCGGCTGGGTACAGGTAGCAGGCTTATCCGCTATTAAAATTGATGGGACTCCTGCATTTGGTACGCTAGTAGGGCAAAGCGGTACTCACGCAGGGCAACTCGTTGCGGTTGGCGCAGACACTACCGTAGCTCTTGGACGAATACACGGCCTAACTGCTACGAATGACGAGTACCACACAGTCTTCCTGATGAACCTGTACTAAAGACCAAGGATGTAAATTACCAGACATGAATGGTCCGACCGTCTATCTCCAGTACGGAATGGAGAAAGATAGCGGAACAACTAAGTTCTATAAACTCGGCCAGAGGGCAATGTTGCCTGACGGCCGAGTTTTTAGGTATGCGCTGGCTAACGGCGCTATTGGTGCCGGTCAGCTATGCCAGATGAAAGCTACCCTGGTGGACTTCGATATGGATCTGGTCTGCCAGGCTACGGTGGCAGGCGCTAATTCCATAAGCGTCGTGACTGCCTCGACGCATCCGGCTATGGGTACGGATGAATTCGAGGACGGGTACATCCACATCAACGACGGTGCCGGTGAGGGCCACATCTACCGGATTCGATCGCACACGTCGGTGGCCGCAGACAGCAGCACCGTGATGGCCTTCTCACTTGAGCTCGACGACGAGGTAGATGAGGCCCTGGTCAATGCGACATCCCTTGCAGGGTTGGTGGAGAACCTGTACAAGGACGTTGTGCTGGTTGACTTCGACACGGCACAGACGATGCCTCTTGGCGCAGCTCCCTCCGAGATTAGCGACAACGAGTATTTCTGGCTTCAGACCTTTGGCCTAGCTTCGGTGCGGATCGAGGGTGGCACAGCGGTGCCCGTGGTGGCTCGCTCGGTCGTAGCGGCTGTCAGCACCTCGGACGGGCTCTCAGGGTCGGTAGAGGCCGCAACGACGGCCCATGTGCCTGACAACGACCAGCCCCAGATAGGCATCGCCGTCGGGATAGCGTCGGTAGACGGCGACTACGGACTAATCTTCTTGACTCTAGCCCCCTGATGAAAAGCGTTGCACTTGTCGGAACTGCTCAGACCTCAAGGGACGAGGCGAACTACCTTCCGCCCGAGGTGGATCGCTGGGGTCTCGGGCGTTGCTTCACCTTCCTTGACCGCATGGACCGCTTCTTCGAGGTCCACACGTTGAACTGGATACGCAACCGGGCCGGGAACCGTTCCTTCACCGAGTATATGCACTGGCTCCAGCGCACGGAGGTTCCGGTCTACCATCTGCATCCTCTAGGCCCGATTCAGAGGCCGGTGGAGATACCCTTAGACGCCTTGATAGAGCGCTTCGGCTCTTACTTCACGTCGTCTGTTGCGTATATGCTAGCGACGGCAATAATAGAGGATTATGATCGTATATACCTCTATGGCGTGGACATGGCGACAGAGGCTGAGTACGGTCATCAGCGAGCAGGATGTGAGTATTTTATAGGATGGGCGCGAGGTGCCGGGATAGAGGTAATCGTGCCTGAAAGCTCGCCTATCCTTAAAGCGCCGCTGTATGCTGTACCTAGGCAAAACATGGTGCCTGTAGATTTGTTGATGGAGAAAAAGATCCAGCTTGCTCGACTCCAGGGCATCAAGCAGGAAGAGGAGTTAGCCTTATCGACACAGGTGTCCTGTCTCAAGGACTTGACGGAGGATTTCAGTGGTGTCTCACGAGAGCAGATTGACGAGCATATAGCGATCCTCAAGCCAGAGGAGCACGAGACTACTGATCAACTTGTGGAGAAGCGTGCTAAACTGAGACTACTTGAGGAACTACGGGACGAGATCGATGGGTTGTTCATGCCCGCAGTGATACCCGAGGGAGTACCTGTGGTCTGGAATGGAGGTAAAGCAGAGTCTGATGGTAAGCCTACAGAAACTGTGGTCCAATAAGGATACGATTCAGTTTTTCGATCCAGAGACCGGCTGGCGGGCCAGACCGGTTATTATTAGTGATTGTGAAGAATTGGAACGTAACGAGCTTGAGGAGATAGTCTTGTGGCAGCTCGAGGAGGCTACTAAGGACTTCAAGGCTTACAAGGAGCCCGTACCGATGACTAAGGACCAACAGCATGACTTGAGCAATATACTCAAGGACATCAAGCGATCTAAGTTGTACCTATCGGAGAACAACCACGGCAAATACTGGGAGGGAATCAATGGATAATCCGTATGGCATAACGCCTGACGATATCAACGCGATGTTCACGCAGAACCCGCTGGCGCAGGCACAGACCCAAATCGCCAGTTTGCAGCGGATTCTGGTTGAACGAGAGCGTGAGTTGGACGAGTTGCGCGGAAGGTTGGAGTCCCTCAACGGTAAGAATTCTGAGGAAGCGGTAGAGGTAATCTCAGAAGGGAAGAGTTAGCCATGCCCAAGGTTGGTAAGAAGAAGTTCCCCTATACAAGAAAGGGTATGAAGTCTGCGAAGGCATATTCGAAGAAGACTAAGAAGAAGGTGCGAAAGGCATAGGCCATGCCATCTTTAGTCGGTCGGACCCGAGAAGAACTACGTGTGTCAGTAGGCCACAACCTGGGGGCTGTGTTCACGGGCACTACGTCCTCTACGGGACACTCAGATGGGACGAAGCTCTATGACACGAGCCTGCCCGGTGGCAACGATGACCACAACGGCAAGTGGGTGGTCATAACGTCTGGCACCAATGATGGGGAGATCCGTCAGGTAACGAACTACGTCTCCTCTACCGGTGAGGTAGAGGTCAGAACGGCTTTCACGGCTCAGGTAGCCAATTCGGTTACCTTTGAGTTGTGGGACCAGGTGTACCCACCGGCGCGGATACACGACATTATGAACCAGTCAATCATAGAGGCGACCGGACGTGTCTATGACCCTGAAGAGGACGTCTCGCTGCACGGTGACGGGTCGCAGGCCCGCTTCGACCTGCCATCCGAGTTCTCCATGCTTCAGCGTGTGGAATACCGTAGTAGCGTGGATTCTACCCGGATTTTGTCCTGCTCTGCTGCTATGGATGAGCAGTCAACGCTGGTTGCGACTACCTTAGATGGAGCGATCACAAGCACCTCGGCAACTTCAGTTCCTGTTGCCAGTGCTACCCCTCTTAGGGCAGATCAACAGATCATGGTTGGTTCTGAGAAAATGACTATTAGCAGCATCTCTTCTAATACCTTAACGGTAAGTAGGGAGGCAGGTGGAACTACTGCTGCTACCCACTCTGATGGTGCCAGCGTCTTGCTGTTTCCTGTTGTAGATACGAAGATAAAAAAGCAGGGAACAGCAAGCAACCAATTTGTTATTCCTGCTGCTGCCTCCGCAGACCAGATAGTCACAGACTCAATTTCTAGCAAGGATATATCCAAATATGATTATTTGGAGGGTTGGATCAAAATCACCAGAACCGGTGAAGCTACAACTACTGCTGCTGACCTAGCTATACTTTTAGATAATACGGCTAATTGTGCCTCTCCGCTGGAAGAACTAGATATTCAAGCATTAACTGATGATACGTGGACTTTCTTTAGGGTGAAATTAGCCAATCCTGAACTGGACGTGGCAATTATCTCTATAGGTCTGAAATATGACGTTGATTTGGGGGCTTGTACCATCTGGCTAGATGATATCAGCGTGGTGCGTAACGACACGGCCATCTGGAGGCGCCTTCCCAAGCACCTGTGGTCCGTGGACAAAGAGGCTCGTGACCTTATCTTGACTTCAGAGGGCCGTGGACTGGTCGGGTCGTCGCTCATCAAGCTGGTGGGCGGTGATGACCCGGCCCTCTTCACTGCCGAGTCTAGCGCAACGGAGCTAGATGATTTCTACGTGATTGCCAGAACGACCGGGTTGGCCCTGGCATCGGCCTCCGGGGGGCCTTCTACTGACCCTGACTCCAAGCGCACCCATGCTGGCTACTGGTTTGGTATGGCAGCCTCCCGTATGCGCTCGTGGCCGCCCTTAAAAGATATAAGGCGCGTGGAGTAGAGGTGTGGCAGAGAGGGTCAGGGAAACCAACCAGATAAGCCTGAACGGTGTTCGGCTCAAGACCGTTGGTCCTGTACGCTCCTCTTTAGCTTCTATATACCCGCCCAAGATCGTCGTCGGGGATACCACACGCGACTCCCAGCAACGCGCATCCGTCATTTCATGGACGGACTTGCGTGGCGGCATAGGTGTCGAGCGTTTCGATGGGGCCTCGGACGTAGACAGGGTCTGGTGGGCCACGACCCAGCTCCGGTACAAGAACCACGTCGTGCTCCCCGGCCTAGCCACACAGACAGCCGAGTCCGGTATCTCAGGGACTTATAGTATCGGTGCCATAGGGGAGTTGGCTAACAAGGTATACGTGGCCTTCGGCTCCTCGGTGCGGTCGTACAACAACACCACTGACTCGTGGGGATCTAGTCTCCATACTCTTTCTGCGGACGCGACCGACTCACTCACGGCCCGGATGCTAGACGACTCGACATACCTTTTTTTTGCCTTCGGTACAGGCTTCGCCTACTCCACGGACGGCTCTACGTGGACCAACGACAGTGACGACAACATACTCTATATGACGAGTTTCGAGGACCGCATATGGGGCATTGACTCTACCGGCCAACTACGAAGCATGAAGACGATAGGTAGCTGGCAGAACCACGCCAAACTGCCCTTGCCCGATGGTTACGTCACCGACCTGTTTGTAGGCAGGGACGCCGAGGGTAACTTCGCTCTCTATGCTTCTACCAAGATCGGTCTGTGGATACGAGACCCAGGGAATGCCCAATGGGTGTCCACGGAGCCGGTCTTGCCGTTCCACGACGATGCCGGCAAGGGGGTGTCCCGCTGGCGTGACGCAGTTTACTACCCTGCCGGACTTGGGATCTACAAGTATGTCCAGGGGCAGCCGACGGCGGTGGTGAGCCTGGTTGGCCCCGACCGTGACCACGGTCTGCCGGCGAGCCGTCGGGGAACCATCACCCAGTTGATTGGGACTCACAATGACCTCTTGGCTTTGGTGGATGCAACGTCAGCTCCTTCGACGGCCGACAGTTTCGCTACCAGTGGTATGGGCAGCCATCACACTATGACTATGGAGCCTGACACCGGGTTCTCCCACATACTGGGTTGGAATGAACTCGGGTGGGAAGTGAAATGGCTTTCAGCCGATGCCACTACTGGAATTGACTACGCACTGGTCTCCAACGTCTATAGCAAGTACCGGATGTGGTGGGCGCATAATCAGCGCATATACTTCATGTCCTTGCCTCGTGACATAATCAACCCCTCCGAGGTTACGGACTTTGACTACGGTGCTTCTTCCACTCTTGAGACTCCCTGGTTCAACGCAGGTCAGGCGGAGATCGAAAAGCTGGCACTGAGGCTGCGTGTAGAGACGCAGGATTGCTCCACTACGGAGGCGGTCACGGTCTACTATGCCACGGACTACAGCACTACTTGGACACAGTTCACCGATACCTATTCCAGCGACACCACTTTCGATGCGAGCGATGACCGCATCGAGGGAGACGGAGTAACGACCTTCCACTTCCCGTCGGTGACGGCGCCTACGGGTACGGTTTTCAGGTCGATTCGTTTCCGGTTGGACCATGTGCGCGGCTCCACGACCACCGTCTCACCTGATGTGCTGGCGATCTCCTTTGAGTTCCGCAAGAAGATCCCGGCTCAATGGCAGCATACCGTGCAGGTGGATATCAACGAGGAGTTCAGTGGGCGGACCTCGGAGCAGCAATTCGAGGCTCTACGTAGTGCGGTTGAGAGCCAGACAAAGGTGGAGTTCACGTACCGGGACAGGGATGCAGATGATTCCGGCAGTGCCAATCCCTACAACTACTACGTGGACGTGGTTTCTGCACAGGGCCTGGAGTATACCGGTAACGACTGGCGCGGAATCGTCACGCTCCAGTTGGTCGAGGTATAGCTATGGCAAAGAAGAAGTGGATAGCAGGTGCCATAAAGAGACCGGGAGCTCTACGTGCGAAGGCAAAGAAGACCGGCGCCTTGACCAGGGGCGGCACGATCAAGAAGTCGTGGTTGAACAAGCAGGCCAAGGCAGGCGGGCGCACCGGCCGACAGGCCAGATTGGCGAAGACCCTCTCCAAGATGAGGAAATAAATGGTACAGGAAGCACTATCTCTGGCAGCACAGGTCCCGGCCTCGTGGCCTGGGTCTTTGCCCGAGTTCTTGGTGTACCAAGAACTGGAGCGCCGCGGCTACGATCACGGGGTGGACTTCACATACCAGTCTCCTTTAATGGGTGGACGTACAATCAAGGGTGGAGTGGTGGTAGACTTTGTGTTCAATAATCCACCTGATTTAGCTATAGGGGTACAGGGGACGTTCTGGCACTATGAGCAGGGAGTGGAGGTAAAGGCGAGGGACATCCTTGCCAGGGAGCAACTGGCCGGTCTTGGCGTGACGCTGATATTCATAGACGAGGACGATGTTTTAGAGGATGTCGAACATTACGTTGCTGAGGCCCTGCGTTACAGGGACCACAGTAGGTTAGGAAGGTAGGCTGATGGTAGAGCTGGCAGGATCTGTCTATAACAATGCGGGAGAAGCCCGTGACTTAGGGTCTAACACCGTTGCAGTCTTTGCAGCGGATCTTGGTTCAGGTGTAATTGCTGACGAGAGCACTTCTACCGGCTCTGCTACGGCTCTAACGGAGACTGACTCCAGTGGAAACTGGAGCTTTAGCGGGCTGGCTGAGAATAGATACGACGTCCGTATCACCGACGCTTCTTCGATTAGGTGGCTCAGATGGTCTGACGAGATCAGCCTGAAAGCGATTGATATCCGCAACGACACGGGAGCTACCACCCCTGCTGCTGTCTTCACGAACCTGACTAATTCTACGAGTAATCAAGTAGCCTCATTCAGGGGTGCCAACACTACGAGGGCAGACGGGGATGAGATATACCTGTCATTTGAGATGGCAGACGATGGCGGCAACCTGCACGAGTTTGCCCGTATCACTGCCGATGCTCCGGATGTTTCCAACGGCTCGGAGGACGGGCAACTACGGTTCGGTGTCTCTGTAGCTGGCACCATAACAGATATGTTCACGATCAACTCCTCGACAGGTGGTGCGTCGAGTATCTCCTACGAGGTTGATAGCTTCACCATCAAGGGCGAGGAGGGTGGCCCTGCCATCTTGTACCTGATGGCAGACCAGGGTGACGACGCAGGTGATGAGTGGAAGGTCAACGTGGCGGACGCAGGCGTGTTGACTCTGGGCAACGACATAGCGTCGGCAGGCACCTATGTCACGCATATGACCCTGACCCCTAACTCCACGATAACTTCATCGTCTGTGACGTTCCCTGGAATACTGGATGTGAATGGCTCGGTGGACTGGGATGTCACGGACGTACAGGTAGATTCCTCCGGGGACATAGACCTTGTCAGCACCAACGACGCTGCTGCCGCTATTTATCTACGAGAGAACGCAGGCACAAGCGGCACTATTAAGATACACGCTGACCAAGGCACGTCCGTCACGGAGGGTGCGGAGTCAATCAACATCCTTTCAGATGCTGGGGGAGTCGGCATACGCTCAACGGCAAATCTGGCAAAGGCTGTCAATATAACGAGTGACGGTGGGACTACAGGCTCGATTGCCATTTTCAATGACCAAGGCACCTCAGTTACAGAAGGAGCGGAGTCGATATCCCTTCTATCAGATGCTGGGGGCGTTGGGATCAGAAGCACTGCCAATCTCGCCAACGCAGTGAATATAACGGTAGACGGTGGCACCACCTCTACCATGACGCTCTTCAATGACCAGGGAACCTCGGTGACAGAGGGCGCAGAGTCAATCGCCTTGCTCTCAGATGCAGGTGGTGTTGGGATACGATCTACTGCAAACCTGGCTAATGCGGTCAATCTGACGGTAGACGGCGGCACGTCTTCCACGATGACCCTGTTCAACGATCAGGGCACGGCAGCTACTGAGGGGGCTGCGTCTATACAGCTACTGTCAGATGTAGGTGGTATCAACGTCAAGTCCGGGCTCGACGGCGCCAACGCCATCTTGCTCACGGCTGATGGGGGAACGTCCGAGACTATCGTTATCCATGCAGATCAGGGCACTGGTGCCGATTCCATCAAGTTATTATCTGATGCAGGTGGAATTACTGCTACGGCAGGTGGTGCTATTGATGTCAATGCTACTGGTGCAATCACCGTGGATAGTGCTGGTATATCTATAGATAGTTCTTCCGCAAGTAACCTCACCACATCTTCAGGCGCACTAACCATCACATCCGCTGCTGCTGCTACATGGTCTACTGCGGCAGGTGTACTGACCATTGACGGTGATGACGGTATCGTCCTCAACACTGGCGGGTCTGGCAACGTACAGGTTAATGAATCGCTTGTCGTAGGTGTTGACGATACCGGCTACGACGTTAAGTTCTTCGGTGCAACGGCTGGCGCATATATGCTGTGGGACGAGTCTGCCGATGCGTTGCACCTGAACCAGGGCACCACAGACTCTGTGCTTTTTTCAGTATCGTCCTCTGATGTTACGCACGGGATGACCGCCCAGGCCCCAGCTACCACATTTGGGCTGATCAGGCAGGCTAACCCGGACGAGGGTGGACTCAGGCTGGATGGTTTCACATCTGGCAAATACGGTATCAGGATGCGTGGGTTTTACCACACGGACGACACGGCAAAAAGCACCTCCGCTATAGGTGGGATTAACCTCGAATCCTACAAACGGTCAGGCACGGATGCGGGTAACCCAGGTACTAACGCTAATCTGGTGGTTTTCTACTCGTCAGGCAGTGCCAGGTTTGCATTTGATACGGATGGAGACCTTCACCTTGATGCTGGTGGTGGAGCTGGGTCAGCAGACCCAACCTCTGCTCATTCTGAGGGTATCCTTGGCTACAACGTCTATGATGGCGAGCCTGACTGGCAGGTGGCTAGGGCTATTCATGCGTCTCTGGTTCCTGAGACCGGCTTTGGAAGAGAGCATCAGGCACTTGTGGAGCGGTTTAGGCCGGTGTTAGAGAAGCGGGGTATAGTCACCTACAATGATGACGGCCACCACTTCCTTGCGACTAAGAGGCTCGCACTTTTCCAGCTTGACGGCCTTTACCAAATTGGAGAGGCTGTCGTGGCAATGGCTAAAACTCTTCGGGATGCAGGGATGTCTCTCCCTGAGAACGTCAGTAAGTTACTTGAACTGGAAGGAGCGAAATAATGGCAACAGGTGATGTCACGATCAGTTTGGCAATCGAGGGCGGCGTGACCAAGTCGGTGGTTTTAGACTCGGCTACGAGGGCACTGAGCCGCACGCATGTAGCCGGGACAGATGCGTCCATCGACACGGACGCTGAGTGGGCAGTCAAAAACATCAACAAGCTGGGCAACGTGTTGCTAGCCCAGGCGAACCGGCAGGCCGAGTCCGATGCGTCGTGGACAGCCAAGTCATTTACGGCAGCGACATAACACGTAGTCTATTGTAAT
>Ga0114904_1000830_pt1 | contig 16095 bp, 11 predicted proteins | sample MalvirDeepMed_s6_FD_83498 | JGI IMG/M metagenome (GOLD analysis project Ga0114904, IMG submission 83498) | Marine viral communities from the Global Malaspina Expedition - Malaspina viral metaG DeepMed_s6 | ecosystem: Environmental > Aquatic > Marine > Oceanic | place: Mediterranean Sea... | reverse complement strand
TCTCAGGGGGGGAAAGGAAAAAGGAGAAGGGGGGGGGACAGGTCCGTGTTCATGGGTAGGTTGCATCGTCGTGGTATGATGCAGGGCAAAGGGGTTCGGGGGGTAGATGATCACGAAGCTCAGACCTCAGATATTCCTCAGCATACTCGTGCTCGGCGTGCTAGCGGGGCTTGGGCTGTACTACGGCGTCCCGGAGCTATCGACGGGGACGGTTGGTGGGATCATAGCGTTGGGGATGAAACTGATGGAACACGAGTGAAGAGGCGGTTGGGGGGCATTCTAGGTTTCCTGCTAGCCCACCGAGGCGGGCATGGCGGGAGACCGTTGCCATTTCTGGCAGGGTCAGGCGGTCGCAAGTGATGGCAAATCGTGGTATTGCGTGCCTGGGCAGGTGGTCTATGCGGTTCCTCCGCTTCTTGAGGGGCTTCGTGGTCCCAACGGGGCTGGCTCTGGTGCTGGCAGGATCGGTTGGGGCAGCGGCCCTGTTCTACGGGGTGCCCGCCGTCGTTCCCGAGTGGCTCGCCACCGCTGACATCGGAGGCCCGCAGGCGATGGTGGTCATCGACCAGATCGTTGCGGCCCCGCCCGAGGCACTCTGGGTGGCTATCGCCGCCGCCATCGTTGGGGCGCTCATCGCAGGAAGGTTCGTGTTCCGCACGGTCGTGGCGACGCCATCTGCCCTCTGGCACTCACCCGTCACCTTCTATCGCAAGGCCACCCGCATTCGTGACTGGGTACTCGCCAAGGTGGAGTACCTCCAGGCCGAGTCGGCCCGGTGGAAGACCGCCTTCAATGTTCTGAAATCCCCATACAGCTTGCTGCGCGCCTTCGGATTGTCGCCGCAGCTCGCGATGACCCTCCTCTTCGCAGGGAGCGTGGCCGGCACAGGGGTGGTCGTCAATGAGACGGTATTCGCAGAACGTTCGTTCTCCCGTGGCGATGCCGGGGTGTACCTGGCTCCGGGCGATGCGCCGGTAACCTATGTGACCGATCCAGAACTGCCTGGGTACAACACGCTCCGCATTGACCTCGGCACCACGCCCGTCAGGGCGATCACGATTGAGAACGTCTCGGTGGGAACCATCTTCACGGGCTCGGCGCTCCCGTCGGGGGAGCAGAACGTCGTGCAGGTCGGTGGCTCTGTCATCGACGGCGGCACAAATACCCGCCTTGAGGTCGGCCATTTAATATTCAAGAAGTCCCGGTGTAAGAAGCTTACGTTGTCGGACATCCAGGCCCATACGCTCATCGTCCGGGGCAATGCGTCGGACGGTCAGTCCATAGCTCCATCCCCAGGAACCAGCAGGATGCGAGCCATCGGTGGGGGCCACCACCAGGCTGAGGCCATGCTGCACTCAGGCGGGCTTTTCGACCGTATCCTTATCCAGGCCCCAACCAGCGCCGTCAATGGCAAGATCGATAAATTAACCCTGAGCAATCTGTACACGTCAGGTGGGGAGTGTGTCCTGTCCAGGATCACTGCCGGAACGATTGAGATTCTCTACAACGAGGTTGGGCAGGGGAACGGATTTGCAACGAAGGAATTCGTCATCGCCACAAATGTGACCGGGGCCGTCATCACCGTGGAAGACAACGTTGAGGTCTCGATCTCGGAGCCAAGCCCAAGCTAGGCAGAGTAGGAAAAGGAGAGAGAGTGGAAGACCCGTACATGTCCGGGCTTGAACCGCCATACCAGACGCACCTCCGTTCGGTGGGGATCGAGCCCGTGCCAGAAAGCGCCGAGGTCGTTGCAGACCCGCCCTGGCACCCGCTCAAACGGATCGTCCTCGACGCTCGGGCTTCAGGCTCTAGCATCAACGGCGCTTGCGCCGCAGCAGGACTCTCCACGTCAACCCTCTACGCATGGCGTCAGCGCGACTACCGCTTCGCCCAGGCTTGGGCAGACGCCTGCGTCGCCCGCGGCGACTGGTACGAAGACCAGCTCAGAGACCAGGCCGCTAAAGGGAATACCGTCGCTATCATCGTGGGCCTCAAAATGACGGGGCGGTTCGCAGATAACCCCGCTATGCTCATCCAGCAGGACAATAGGCAGATGCAGGTCGACCTCTCAGGGATGTCCCTCGATGACCTCCGGGGCCTGAGACAGGCCCTCGAAGAGCCTTCCGAAACGACAGCGATGGAATGATGAGAAAGCTGAACCCCGTGTTAAGTCGCAGGGAGCCGCGAGCGGTACTGCCCTCCCACCCCGGCCAGTGGAATTCATCGCCACCCGCCGGCTATGGGCAAACAAGGGCGGTCGTAAGAGGGTGCCACTGTTCAAAACCTCCGTACAGGATGACACCCGCCGCTCGTTGACATAAAGAGACAGTTCGGGGGGTTTAAGGACCCATGCTCGCAACCGACCTCAGCCCGGAGCAAAGACAGGCGCTGCAAACCGCCGTCTCTATCGAGGCGGCACGGCGTTCTTTCGACGAATACTGCCGCTATGTCCACAAGATTGAACTGTATCCGCACCTCCAAGCCTGGCACGCCGAGTTGAAGCGGGCCGATATCAAACGGAAGGCGATCATTGCGCCCCCGGAGTCGTGGAAGAGCACGCTGATCCGCTACCTCCTGGAGTGGGAGATCGGCCAGGACACCAACGAACGGTGCATCTGGGTCATGAACACGGCGACCCAGGCGATGCGGAATATCATGTCGATGAAGGCGACGATCCAGGAGAACGACCGGTTCAAGGCCGTGTTCCCGAATGTCAGGCTGGACCCGAAGAAGCCCCAGACCCAGGACACGGTCTATCTCGTGCGTGAGGAGCTTGACCACCCGGACCCAACGGTGTTCGGCACGGGCTGGAACGGGGCCTACCAGGGGATGCACCCGAAGAAGATCGTCGCCGACGACCTGACGAACCAGGACGAGGTGCGCTCGGAGACCGTTATGTCGGACCAGAGGGCAAGACTCCGCGGCGTCCTCCTCGACCGGCTCACGGCAGGAGGGGAGTTCTGGGCCATCTTTACCAGATGGGGCGAGGCAGACCTCTTCCAGGACTTCAAGGATATGGGGTTCTCGATCTTGGAGCAGCCCGTGGAGGGCCGCTACCCCTGGGGGAGGCTCCTGTCAACGGACCTCTTCCCCGACGACCGCCTGCTCGACCTCCGTACCCAGAAAGGCTCGGCCCTCTATGCCCTTACCTACCTCTGCGACCCAGGGGCGGCAACCGGCTCGATGGTCAAACGGGAGTGGTGGCAGTGGTACGCTGAACCCCAGGATATCCCGCGCGGCAAAAGAATCCATTCGTGGGACCTATCGACGGGGATTTCTGCCCAGGGTGACTATTCGGCGTTTGGGCACTGGGGAGCGACGGATTACGGCTACTATGCCCTCGACGGCGGTCGGTGGCGCTTGACGATGGACGAGCTGGTCAGGAAAATGACGAAGCTGTACACCGAGCAGCGCCCCCAGATCATCCTTGTCGAGGAGGCCGGCACGTCGATCCCGGTGATCCAGTACCTTCGGAGCCACACGAACCTGCCGATCAGGAGCGTCAAGCCAGGCACGAAGGACAAGGTGTCCCGCCTCCAGGCCGTGGTCGGGTTGGTGGAGGGGAAACGGGTGTGGCTCCCGTCGAGCAGCGAGTGGACCCACGAGTTCGTGGACGAGCTAGCGCGGTTCCCTGGGGGCAAGTACGATGACCAAGTAGACCAGATGACCCAGGCCCTGGAGTACCTTGAGATGCGCGGGGTCGCCTCGACAGCCCGCGGCGAAGGCGGAGGGGCCTGGAAAAGGTAGGAGCTTATGCCAATCTTGGACAATGCCGATATCAAACGACTGACGGACTCCCTGCTCAACGATGTCTGGTCACGGGCACACCTGGAGTGGAGCCTCGACAAGGACTACTACGAGCTGGAGTTCCCCGTGAAGCGCGGCCCGGAGGTCGAGAAGGTCGTCCCCCCAACCGCACGGCAGAAGGTGAATACCTTTGCCGACCAGTTGGTCACCTCGGAGCCGACCGTCATCAGGCGGGCTATACGGGACTCCGATGTCAGCAGGGCCAGGGCCGAGAAAACCCAGGTCGCCGGCGTGCTGATCCTCAAGAACTTCGATAAATACTCCCTGATGCCCCCGGCGAAGAGCTTCGCCAAGCACCTGGGGCTGTATGGGTACGCAACGATCTACGGCCCAGGCTGGGATATCACCCGCTGGCCCATGCACATCGAACGGCAGGGCCGTCGCCGCACGAATAAACGCTACCTCGCCGAGATCGAGGAGCGGAGGAACAAGATAGCCTCCGTATTCCCCTTCTGGATCACCGCCCCGCACCCGACAAAGACCCTGCTCGACCCGCAAGAGGGCAAGGAGCCGACCTTCGGCATCTATCGGGAGCGGAAATACGCCACGGCCCTCCAGAAGGCGTACCCGGACAACCAGGACCTCGCCAAGATACAGCCGTTCCAGCTTCTGACCTGCCGTACCTATTGGAGCGCAGACCAGTACCACATGTCGGCTGGGGCCAACGACGGCTCGGAAATGGAGCTTATGGACTGCGAGAACCCCTACGGCTTCGTGCCGTTCAAGCAGGCCCTCGCAGGCTATGGCTCGGACTCCGCTATGGACACGGGCCAGATAGCCCTCTCGAAGCTCTGTGCAGGACTCCTGCGGTACGTCCGCTCGGCCCTTGAGGGCGAGGCGTCGGTGAAGACCTCGCTCGTCCACTACATCTGGAGGGCGGCAAACCAGCATATCTTCACCGACGGCGATGCCGGCGAGCTTGCCAGGCTCATGGAGGACAACCAGGTCGTCCCAGCCCCAGGCGGGCAGACCAGTATCTGGAACGAGGCCATCCCCGCTATCCCAGGCGGCATGGCCGAGATGATGGGGGAGCTTCGCTCCGATGTTGACCAGGGGACGTTCGGCAATATCCTGCACGGCATACGCCCCCAGGGCGTTCGCACGGCATCGCAGCACGCCCAGATCGTCTCCAAGGCCAAGCAGTTCTTCCATGTCCCCATGCTCCAGTTGAACACGATCATGAGCCTGTTCCTTGGGGACTGCGGCAGACTGCTCAGTGTGTTCGAGGACGAGGTTACCCTCGAAGGGACGCTGGCCGGGAACCACAGGGTGGAGACGATCAAGGCCGAGGACTTCGAGGACAACTACACCTTCGAGGTGGACTACGAGGCGTCAGACCCGATGGAACGGGCCGCAAGCATCGAGACGGGGCTTCAGCTTAGGATGGCCCCAGGCCCGGACGGCCAGCCCGGAGCCATCGACTGGCGTACCTTCGCAGAGCGCTTCGCCCACCTGGGGAATATCACCGAGATCGAGGAACGGATCGCAGAGGAACGCGGCATGGCCGACCCCGCTACGCACCAGATGGTCATGCAACTAGTCCAGCAGATGTGGCAAGAAAAAGTCGCCCCGAATGGCGCAGGGATGATGTAATGGCAGAACCATCTTTTACCTCTCGTGTCGCTGATAGAGTCGTTGGACGTATGGGGCAGCAGGCAGACGCTATCGTCAATGCGAACCCCATACCGCCCGGCTATGACAAGATCAGCTCCTTTAGGGACTTTGTGGCCCAGTGGCGCAAGATGCCCATCGAACAGCGTAAGGAGATGTGGGGGCAGCTTGACCCGGAGATGCGGCAGCGGATGATCGACGAGCTGGGGGTCAGCCAGATTATGAGCGACCTCGGCGCTATGACCGCACCGCCCGAAGAGGAGGCCCAGCCTGGAGGCCCGCCGGGCGGTATGCCGGGAGGTATGCCGGGAGGTATGCCAGGCGGTATGCCACCCATGCCAGGCGGTATGCCACCCATGCCAGGCGGAATGCCGCCCATGCTTGGGGGGATGCCAGGACCAGGACCTAGGCCGCGTGGGCCGCGTGGGATGCCACCAATGCCCGCAGCCGGCCCCATGCCAGGAGGAATGCCATGACCTTCGAGCAACTCCGAGCACTCCTTGCGACCTACGGCCATGTGCTGGAGCGAGACCCCAATACGCAGGGCGGCTTTCTCCTTTCCAGCCCCGAATTCCCCGGTGGCTTTCCTCTGCCGCTTGATTCGCTGGAAAAAGCCAACAGGGTTGTAGAGGATTTGAACTTGCCTTCGCACCCCGATCAACTGTTAAAACAGGCTTCAATGTTAAAACAGGCTTCAATCGAGGGGGAAATCGACTGGGAGGGCGACCCGATAGTTTGGCCTGAGGAGTTGAAAGAGCAGGTGAGCGCGAACATCGCAGCCCAGCAGACCATCGCAGCCCAGCAGGCCGCGGCTACTACTGGCCCCAGAATTGTCGGAGGCCCAGGCGGGGGGATGTTCTACGAACGAGGGGGAGAGTACGGAGGGTGGGAGTATGTCCCGCCAGGGAAAGTCCCCGCCGAGGTTATCCCCGCTGAGATCATCACCGGCGAAGAGCTTGGTGCCCCCGGCCTGGAGGGGCGGCTTTTCATACGCCAGCCAGATGGGAGCATCAGGCCGTATGAAGAGCCAGGGTACGAGGCAGGCCCGACCATCGATCAGCAAATAGCGGACCTGTTGGTTCAAGAAGGAAAGATGGCCTCAGCGTTGAAGCTGTGGGAGTTCAAAAACCAGATGACGCCGTACCAGCGTCAGGCCCTCGAACTCCAGTCACGTCAGATAAACCAGCAGGGCTTGCAGCAGGCCCTCGAAATCTCTCGCAGCCCCGCTGACTTCTTTACCTTGATGCAGCTTCAGTCAGGCGCTGCTCCTATCCAGCAACCTGGGTATACAGGGGCGTTTCGTGGTATCGGGCCTCGTGGGTCGCAGACGATCACGAACCTATTTGAGCGCCTTGGGCTTATAGCCCCGCCCGCAGCGCCTGGGGTAGACGAGCAGGCCCGAGCGCTGGCCGACGAGCAGGCTTTCGTAAAGGCCCAGGAAGGCCCAATGGACCTTGTGGGGCTGGACGAGATGCTTCGTAGGCAACAAGCCGACGAAGATAGGGCACGGCGTAGGCTGGCCGACGAGCAGGCTTTCGTAAAGGCCCAGGAAGGCCCAATGGACCTTGTGGGGCTGGACGAGATGCTTCAAGCCCAACAGGCCCACCAGGCCGCTACACAGTTCGCCGACACTGACCTTGTGGGGCTGGACGCGCTGCTTCAAGCCCAACAGGCCCAAGCGTTAGCAGACGCGCAGGCCGTCGAAGAGGCCAAAGCTGGCTCAATGTCAGACGTTGCCTCTATGGATGAATATCTTCGCAAGCTCGCCGCCGAGGAAAAAGTAACGTTCCGCGGGGGCGAGGTAGACCCGTTTAGCACACAACGGAGACAATTTACACCTCCGGTGATTTTGGGGCCTGGAGATATCCCGCAACCCCTTGCGCCGTCTGGCGTAGTTGACCTTGGCGCAAGCGTGACGCCACCCGGCGCAAGCGTGACGCCACCCGGCGCGCCGTGGGTGCTTGGGGATGTCCCGCAACCCTACGGGCTGGCGCCGACCGACGTTGGCGGCGGTTACCAATTTACCCAAGCGCCTATGGGAAGCCTGGGGAAGAAGTATGCGGGGGGCGGTATTGTACGCGGGCCAACCCTGGCAACACTCGGCGAGACGGGGCCAGAAATGGTGGTTCCACTCGACCCGCGGAAGCGCGCTCAGGCCGAGAACCTCGTGAATATATACAGGCGGCTTACCGCTAACGATATCCCATCGTTTGCCGAGGGAGGAATGGTTTTTAATCCAAAGCAAGCAGCCCAATTGGGCCAATCGGCAAAGGCCCTGACGGGCGGGGCGCTTGCGATGAAGTACGGCAAGGGGACGGGTGGATGGGACCCCAGCGGCAAGGTATTCAAGATGAGCTTTGGCCCAGCGCCGACTTCAGTTCTCCAGAAGTACAATCTAGCGCCAAAGGTTACTTCTGTTTCTGACAAGCCGATAACCACGGCATCTAAACCTGGCGTCACTGGCCTAGGCGGTGGGACCGTCATGCCTTGGCAGCAAGTGGAAAAGATGTTCCAGAAGGCGGCACCCCCACCCATCCCCCAGGCCCCTGGAGGTTCGCCAACGGCCCCGTATGCAACGCCTGCAACGGGAACGCCAACCAATATTCCGAAGGGGGTCGGAGCGGGACTCACCCCGGAGACCTTCCTGAAGAAGCAGGCCCCGAATATCTACAAGGTTGGCGTGTTGGGGCAGGCCATCGGTGCGCCGAAGCAACTGTCGCCCCTGGCAGGGGTCACGCTCCCTTCGATGCAGGCATGGCGACAGTTCACCCCAACGGAACGGGAGACCTTCCTTGCCGCCGTAGAGGCCACGGGTATCCCGAGGGCGACGTTCCTGCGCGAGGCTGGCCTTACGACCTTCCAGCCCGCGGGCATCCCGCGAGGACGGACCGTTAGGATGCAGCAACAGTCACTTGGTGGGCGCACCTACACATAGGACTGGCCTTATGCAAAAACATAATAATGTTCCCTCTTTCGTCCCGCACTCAGCGATAGACGCGGAAAAGAGCAAGCGTGAAAAGGAGTTCATTCAGTGGGCGCAAGATAAGTTCCGCAAAGAGAAACTTGCGGATGAGTTGCCCACGACGCCAGCGGTCAGCCCAGCCCCGACCCAGCCGGCACCCGGCGCTGACGATTGGAGGCAGGCGTACCAGGAAGAAGAGGAACTACTCGCTGCCTCCCAGGAGCGGGCTGCTGTCGCTCGGGAGCGGGCTGCTTTGCCAGACCCCTTTGCCGTAGCGCAAGTCACGCGAGGCCCTATGCAGTGGGGGGTAGGTGCCCGCGGCAAGAAAATGACCCCGGAAGAGGCGACTGCTGCCTACGAAGAGGCACAAGAGGTACTGGAGAGGCCAGGGGCGGAGTGGGCCGAGCCGATCTATCACACCCCACTGGGGGTGCAGGCATTGCAACAAGCCGTCCAGGCTGCGGAAAAGGGGTTAGAAAAGAAGCGAGAATTTAAGGAAAAGCAAGAGAAAACTGCTGAAGACCTCTACGAACCTTGGATGATAAATCAAGGCGGCACGCTTGAGGCCACCGGCAGGGCGATAGAGTTGCAAATCGTCACAGCGCTGGCTGCTGGCGAGGATACAAGAGAGCTAGAGGGAAAACGGGACCGGCTCAGGCAGTACGTTCAGGCCAAGGAATTCGCAGAAGTGGGCGTGCTGCGCGGCATAGAAACGGCCAAGGGGGTGGCAACAGCCGCCCTGGAAAAGCAAGAGGAAATAAAGCAGACGCTCACCGTCCCGGCCACCGCAGCCTTAGTCTATGCGGTGCAGAAGGTTGATCCTCGCGATCACGAGATGGAGCGGATCGCAGACCAGTATATGGCCCAGGGCTACGGTGTATTGCAGTCGACCACCTGGGCGTCTAGAGAGGTGGAACTACCCTGGGGGGTTCAAGGGGCAATGGAGCTAATCCTGGCTCCCGAGAACATACTCCCGATCTTCGGTTTTCCTGGCCTCGCCACGAAGCCAGCGCTGGTAGCCTTTGGGACGCTGGGGAGGACTGCCTGGGTCAAGGGGGCTACTGGCGGTATCACCCGAAAGTTTGTGCAGTCCATGCTCACCCAGGCTCACCCAGAGGACATGGCCCGCCTGATGCCCAAGGGGACCCCGTTGGATATTCCCAACGCAGAGAGGATTATCGCTGACTTCCAGGGCCAGATTAACCGACACCGAGGCCAACTCCTCTCCTTGCCAGTTGTGCATCGAGGGGCAAGGCCACTGCCGCTTGGCCCAGAACAGCAAAAACTAGAGAAGTCCATCCAGGCACTCAAGGCGTATGTTAATGGGATGAAGGAGGGGGTTGCCAAAGCAGGGAAGGGGGCTGAGGCAAGGCGAGCGCTTGGGATACCTGACGTGATAGTAGACCTTCGTACCGTTACGGATGAGCTGGCAGCGCTTGAGACGAAACAGGCTAGGCCCATACTTGAGGGGACTGGGCCTGGTGGGAAGGTTGAGCGCATATCCGAGAATGTAGTCGAGCAAATTGTCAAACGGGGAATGGTCCCAATTGTCGGCTGGGGCAGATTGAGGAAGCTCTTTCTTGCGCGCAGCCTGCAACAGCAGAAAGCTGTCGACTTTGCCGATATCGCTTTGGCGCTGTTTCGGGCCAGGCACCTGGAGCGCATTCGCACGGGGGTCGTTGGAGGGATTAAGCGGGCGCTGCGCCCAGGCGAGGCTCCTTTCCCCGTCAATAAAGAGGGCATCTGGATAGGAACGACGCAGGCTAAGGAAGGGGCAGAGAGGTCTATCCCGTGGCAGAGCGTGCTTGAACACCCGAATGCGGTGCTCAGTGATGTCGAGCGTGCCTTGCGGGACGACTACCTGCAAGTCCTTAAGCAGGTTGAGGAGATGAGGCTGAGGAACGGACTCACCCCCCGTGCCGGGTCGGCCAAGGGGTTGAAGAACAAATACTATATCCCCCACAGAAGTATGTCTGAGCATGGGCGGGGGTACGCGGCAAAGGCCAACCCGAGCCTGGACCGGCAGTACAATTCCGTATCCCAGGGGATGGCACACGGAATCGAGTACAGCAAAGACCCGATGGAGACCCTTAAATTCCACATCCTAGACGCTTATCAAGAAATTATAGAGAAACAGTTCGACGAGATGATAGGCAAGCATAGTATTTCTCCAGCCCTGATTGATAAATACGTTCCCGAGTTAACCAAGACAAGGTACTTTAAGGCAGAGAAGGCACTGGCTGACGCCGTGGAAGCCGGCGATGCAGACGCTATCGCCAAGGCGACGGAGGAGTTGAAGAGGAGACAGCTGAACCTTGACCGTCAGCGCAGGAAGGTGAAATACCTCCCTGGGAGTGAATTCAACCAAACAGAGAATGTCCCCATTCGAAAGTGGAGAGATTGGTTTCTCAAGGAAGAAGACCTCAAGCGCATGAAAGAGACCCTGGGCATTGGCCCAGAGGGTATTGGCGTTGCCAGCATCGAAGGCGGACCCATAAGCCGAGGGCTGGGGCAAGTCGTCAACCATACACGGTTCCTTCAAGCAACTATGGACTTTGCCATGCCGTTCCTTCAGGGTCTTCCGCTCCTAGTGACGCGCCCTCTCTTGTGGTCGAAGATGACAGCCAAGCACTATCAGGCGTTTTTCGATCCCACGGTGCAGGCGCGGTACTTCTCGGATAACCTGGAGGTATTCCAGGATATGGTGCGCCACGGCATTCCCGTCGGTGACGTGGAGCTGTTCACTGCCATTCGGGAAGGGCAGGGGATAAGTTTCCTTGGGAACATGGTCGAGAAGCAATTCGGCAAGGGGATGAGAGAGACCTTTAGGGGCATCGGGAAGCAGTCCTTTGGCCGGTTCCAAGCCTCCTACGACATGGGGCTTGCAACGGCACGGGCAGAGCTTTGGAAATCCCTCTCGAAGGGGTACGGTGGGCCGCGTGCAGTGTGGAAAGGGAGCAAGGGTGAACTGGCGCAGTATATCCGAAACATGACGGGAGGCTTGGATTCCAAGGCGCTTGGGGTAGGCGCAAACCAGCGGCATATCGAGGGGATGTGGCTTGCCTTCTCCCCAAGATATTTCCGCTCCACTATGGCCCTGATGACCGATGCCATCCGCGGCCTGCGGCCAGGGGCAAACGCTGCCCAGCGCGAGTCAACGAAAACAATGGCGAGCCTCGTCTTTGGCATTGGGGGCTTTTTTGCCTTGGCGAACATTGCCATCGGACGGGCTAACAACGAGAGCTGGGAAGAAATATGGGATAGGATTCAGACATCGTGGAACCCTCTAGGAGGGAAGAAGTTCCTTAGCCTCAATATCAACGGGGAATGGATCGGGGTCGGCGGGCAGGTCAGGTCGATCTTGCAGATCGTCTCCAAGCTAGCGATGTCAGCAGGAGACCCAAGCGTGTTCCTCCGCCGAGACCCGAAGGCAAACCCGCTCATCTATGCGTGGCACTCACGCGGTGCCCCTGCTCTTCACCTCGCTGGCGGCGGCGTGGAGGCGCTCTCTGCCCTCATGGGGGGGAAGGTGGACATCCTCCCGTTTGACAACATAGACACGTTGCCCGAAGTCGCTGCTTTCGCTGGCACCGCCTTATCCCCCTTTGCGGTGGACGCCAAGATGGAAGGGGACTCGTGGTTTTCAACGTTCCTCGGTGGGTTAGGCGCGAGGACTTCTACGGAGACTGTCTATGACAAGCGGGACCAGATGGCGAAAGAACTCTTCAATGAGGGGTGGTGGGACACCACCCCAGCACAGAAATCTGAATTCTGGAAGAAGCACCCTGGGTTCAGGGAAGAGATAAAGCAAGAGGATGTCATCCGCTGCCAGCAGGGGGATATGGGCGCTTGCGACAGAGAAGCTATAAATATATACCAGACGGAGTTTTTGGATGAGCAGGCCGAAGACGACCGCACTTTCCAACAGTATCTCGATCCGTCCTTTAAGTCGCCGGCCCTCAGGAGGGTGAAACTCAAAGAATGGAAGAATCGTCGGAAGACGAGAAGGGCGGAACTCCACGTCAAGATAGACGAGAAGCGCCGTGACGTGGAGTTCCCGAAGGGGTCTGATCCGCTTATGGATGAATACTATGAGCGCGTAGATAAAGCAAAAGAAGAACACGGCGGCGTACTAGACCCAGACGCTTGGCACGAGATTGACCAGTGGCTATCTAGGAGAACCCTGGTAGAACAGGAGCACATCTCCAGGAACAGCGGTCTTGGGGAGCGCACAGAGCTTGAGCAGGAATACTACAGGGCGCTTGGAGCGATAGAAGCCTATTGGGAAGTTGGTGAGACAGAAGCGGTGCTCTCTAAGTTCGCGACTGCGGCAGACAGAGCGATAGCAAGAAACTATGCCAAAGGCACTGCCGCTATACGAGAGGAGCTTCTCAATAGCGAGGATAGCCATACGAGGCACATGGCAAGACGGGCCATGAGGCAGGCGAAGAGGGCAAAGGCTAGGCTGAGAACAGAGGGCATCCCAGGCCAACACCCGGCCCTCCTGGACGCCCTCCTCGGACGGTGGTACGGCAATGTCCCAAAGCACCAGCCCGAACAGATAAAACAAGCCCTGGACCAATGGCTGGGTGGCGCAGGGGTGCGGGCCGTGTCCCCTCCACTGCGAGGCCCCGCAGTTCCAGCCACCGCCACTGCACCGAGAGGCACTGCGGCCCCGGCGCCGACCGCAAGGCCCCTCCCACCGGGGTTCCTTGACCTCATGAGGACTAAATACGGGTATCAGGGATAAAGGGCATTCGGGGCCATTACTTGACACGTAGATACGGGTCATGCTAAACAAAGGCTAGATTTATTCGGAAACCCCATACGGGAACTCCCGGATAGGACTTATTCGGAAACCCCACAATGGGAACTCCCGGATAGGAGTGGAGATGCCAGACGAAGACACGCAGGTATTGGACGACGCTACCTTAGTGGAGGATACCCCTCTAGCGGCTGACGACGAGTCTCAGATAGAGGCACCCCCTCTTCAAGATGACGGCGAGATTGACTACAAGTCCCTCGCTGACCGGCGCTCTGAAGAGCTTGCTAACGAGCGTTTAGCGCATCAACGGACGAGGACCAGGCTCGGGCGGTATGAACCGAAGCGTGAAGGCGAGCGCTCATCGTCTGCGATCAGGCGCGAGATTGATCTTGCGATTAAACCACTGGAACAGTATGTCTCTCTTCTCGTGAAGCAGCAGGCAGACCCAGACGCAGACCCAGATCAGTTCCGCCAAGAGGTCGCTACGGTCAATACCGAAACAGAACTCCAGGGCCTGGTCGGCGAGACATCGGGCATACTCGCCAGGATAGCCGACCGCGCTGCTGACATGGAAACCGACATCACCGGTGAGAGCTTTGCCAATGCCAGGAACCAGTGGGAGCAGGCCCGACAAGTCTGGGCGTCAGGCAATGTCCAGGAGGCCATGCGCGGGTTCTATAGGGCCGATGCGGCCTACCAGTTGGCATTGGACAGGCTCCAGGTCCAGCAGGAAGCTGACGACCAACGCAAGTCCAAGGTCAACCAGCAACGTCGGAACGGCACACTCAACGTGGCCCCAGGCTCATCTGGCACCGCCGGCGGCATGACTGCCGAGCAGCGGTGGAGTGCTTACGGGCGCGGCGAGGTGTCATGGAGTAAAGAAGTACAAGACGCCGGGCGTGCGCTCGGCGCACTTTAATGAAGGAGTAAAGTTATGGCTAGTGGAAATACGACTACCGGCTCAGTCAGCGATAGTTTAGATATCGTAGCGGCAGCAGCCAGGTCACGACGCGAGTACGATGCAGTTTTCCCACAACTGGTGGACAGGGTAGACCTCGAAGCTGGGTCTGGGACGGCATGGAGAGAGGTCCTGTTCGAGAAACTGTCGGCCCAGTCTGTTACTGAGACGACGACCCTCGACAACCCGCAGCAGTTCGACGACTCGGCTATTTCGATCACCCCGCAGCTTGTCCAGATTCAGACATTCATATCGGACAAGGTGGGGCGGAACCTGAACAAAAAGGCGTTCGGCCAGATGGGCAAATTGGCTGGAGAGGCCATGATGAGGAAGCGGGACGAAGACGGGCTGACGGCGGCAGACGGCTCCACCCAGATGGGTGGGGCGGGTACGCCGATACAGGCTGGCGACGTGTCAGCGGCACGCTATCGGATCACCAGCAACGCAACGGAGCCAGGCTCCATGCCGGTCAACAGCGTAATCCACGGGTTCTGCATCAAGGACCTGTACGACGAACTCGTGGCTGGTGTCGGCACCTACGCCATCCCAGATGGTGCGACGGCAACGGTGTTCCAGAGCGGCTTCACGCTGCCCATCGCGAACGTATCGATCCATGAGGACGGCAACATCAGCATTGACAGCGCCTCCGACGCCAAGAACTTCGTGTTCAGCAAGTCGGCCTGGGTACTGGTCAACGGGATGACGCTCCGAACAGAGACGCGGCGTGAGCCTCATATCGGCGGCGGCGGGGACTCGGTGTTCCTGACGGACGAGTACGCCTACGGCGAGAGGAGCGCAGGGAACTGGAGCTTCGAGATCATCGCAGACGCAACGGCCCCAGCGTAATAGGGGCCACATCATAACCGGGAGACAAACGTGTTGCTGAGGCGGGGGCTTCCCTCGACCGAGGCAAGTAACAACTTTGTCTAAGGGAGATACTAATGGCACAGAGTGATCGCGGACGAATCGAACTGTTCTACGACTTCTTTGGTGAGGACAACATAGCGAACACGGCAGAGAGTCGGGTCCTTGGCCCATTCGTTGTGGGTGGTCAGGGCAACGCCGAGACCGACGCTGGGGTCCCAACCATTGCTGGCATGGTCAGTGGCGCTGGGCGCATAACAACGACCAACGAAGATAACCACACAACGCTGGTAGGTACGAACACTGCTTTCAGCGCCAGCCTGAATGGGCCAATCGTACTGGAGGCCCGTGTCCAGCTTGACAACATAGACACGAAAGAGGTGTTCTTTGGCCTGAGTGACATAGACCCGGATACGCTCAGTATTGAAACTGACGTTATGACGGGTGCTACCACCACGCTTACGTTAACAGCGTCTGATCTATGTGGTTTTTTCTTGTCGGCAGAGCTTACTGACGACGAGGACTGGCACATGGTGTACAACGGGGGCAGTACAACGGGAGAGACGACCTCAACTAGCGTAGATGCTGACGACGACGCCGTCGCAGCCGAGTGGCAGGTCCTTCGTTTGGAAATCGACACCAACGGCACTGCCCGGTGGTACATCGATGGCGTCCTGAAGCAGACCAAGACAGGAGCAGTATCCACAACCACGGTCATGGGAGTATGCCTTGGCGTTGAGGCCAAGGGTAATGCCATCGAGAACCTGGACGTGGACTACCTGCTCGTCACGGCCAACAGGGACTGGACCGTTTAGGCTGACGTGGTGATGTGGGCCACCCTGAAAAGGCTTGAGCTACACTCAGGGTGGCCCACGCGGGAATTCCTTTCAAGTGCGTACTTTACGCAAGGAGTAGCAAATGACTGCACCAACTAGTTCATCTTACAGAGGCTGGTATCTTGACCGCGAGAACAGTGCGCTCGACCTTTATGTGGGCTTTGGCGGGGCTTCAGACCCCGTAGAGCTAGTACAGGCGACCACTTCTGCCCTCGCGATAACCAAGAACCTCTTTATAAACGATACCGCAACCGGGGATATGACCCTCGGGCTTTGTATCAATCAGGGCGCT
>Ga0114904_1000819_pt1 | contig 16246 bp, 14 predicted proteins | sample MalvirDeepMed_s6_FD_83498 | JGI IMG/M metagenome (GOLD analysis project Ga0114904, IMG submission 83498) | Marine viral communities from the Global Malaspina Expedition - Malaspina viral metaG DeepMed_s6 | ecosystem: Environmental > Aquatic > Marine > Oceanic | place: Mediterranean Sea... | reverse complement strand
GTAACGCGTCGGCAAGCAGCGCCAACGCAATCGTAGGCAAAGCACCGAGCAATACCAGGTCCATCGCCGCCTGCCCCAGCCCCTGAAAGATAAAACCACCGAAACCACCCGCGCCGATGAGGGCCGCTACCGCCGTCAGGCCGATTGCCTGAATGGTTGTGATGCGTACCCCCTCAATGATCACCGGCAGCGCCAACGGTAGCTTGAGTTGAAAAAACACCTGGTGTTCATTCATCCCCATGCCCCGAGCCGCATCGGCCAGGCTTTCGGGAACTTCGGTAAGAGCCACAAAGGTGTTACGCACCATCGGCAGTAAACTGTAAGCGATCAACGCCAGTAGCGCCGGCGCCCAACCAATCCCGCGAATGCCAAGATCCTGCAGGAACGGGAGCGCTGACGAGAGCGCACTGAGTGGCGCAATCAGCAAACCAAACACCGCAAGGCTGGGAATGGTTTGTAAAAAACTCACGGCGCCCAGAAGAGGACGCTGCCAGGCGGGGCTACGAATCATTTTAAGCGCCAGGGCGAACGCCAGGCCTGCACTGATGGCAACCGCACCCAATGCCAGCGCCAGGTGCGTCCAGAGCGCTTGCTGAAACTTGTCGGGGCGAGCGTTGAACTCCCGCACCAGCGACAGACTTTCCAGGCCCTCGCCGCGCAGAAAAAAAAGCCAGCTTCCACCGACAAACACCAGCAGCATCAGTTGCAGCCAACGCCGGGCTTCAAGCCGGCCAAGGGCCTCAACTAACATCAGCGAAAGCAGGAACAACAGGGACCAGAACCCCGCCCCGACAGACGAGCGGGCGTAGGGCGAATCCTCGGGCAGATGGCGGGAGGCAAACACTTCCGGCAACAGCGGCATCATCGCCAGTGAAAGTCCAATCAACCCAAGCAGGAGCTCATAACGCCGACGCACCGGCACCATCGACAGCACAGTGGTCGCCAACAGAACCCCAGTGACCAGCCCTGCCCCTGTCCATCCCACGGCCGAAAGCAGGCCATGGCCGGTACCCGGGACAATACGGTTGGGCTGGATAGTGCCAAGGTCCAGCAACCAGACCAGTGCCAGGGACAACACCCCAAGCACCGGGATGACTCTGTTTGGAACCGTTTGGCGCAAAGGCTCGGTGATGGACAAACCTCAGTCCTGGGCCAGGGAATCCAGATAGTCCCGGGCAACGGCCTCGGCAGGCACACCGTTCACCGCAACCTGACCATTCAGGCGCTGAAGGGTTTCGAGATCCAACGACTCAAAGACCGGCGCAAGAACCTCGCGGATGTTCGGATACGTTTCCAGCACCTCTGCGCGCACGATAGGCGCGGGTTGATAGACCGGCTGAACGCCCAGGGTGTCTTCCATCACCTTCAGATCGAGTGCGTTCAGACCACCATCAGTGCCGTAAGTCATGGCGCCGTTCACATCGTTGTCGGTCAGGGCCGCAGCCCGGAGCGTCGCAGCCGTGTTGCCACCGGACAGGATCAGCAACTGGTCAGACCCCAGCTTGAAACCATACGCCTCCTGGAACGCCGGCAAGGCACTGGCAGATTCGACAAACTCGGCACTGGCTGCAAACTTGAAGGCGCCGCCGCCATTGATATAGGAAGCCAGATCTTCAAGCGTGTTCAAACCGTTCTCACGAGCCAGATCGCCCCGCACACTCATGGCCCAGGTATTGTTGGCTTTCGCCGGCTTTAGCCAGACAATGTTATGGGCTTTCTTATCAAGGCTGGCAGCCTGCTCGTAGGCCTTGTCGGCGTCTTTCCAGATGTCCCTATCTGCCTGGTCATGGAAGAAAGCGGCATTGCCGGTGTACTCCGGGTACAGGTCTATCTCGCCGGCCTTGATGGCGTTGCGCACGATGCTGGTCGCGCCGAGCTGCAGACGGTTTTCAACCGGAATATTGGCCTCTTTGAGGGTTTGCAGGATCATCTGGCCCAATACAGCGCCTTCCGTATCGATCTTGGACGAGACTACCACTGGATCAGCAGCCATAGTCGGCCCGGCGATCAGAACAAGGGTAAGAGCCGCTGCGCGGTATAAAGGGGAGATAGCGGGCACGGTTATTCCTCTCATTGGTTGGCCTTTCTTTGATTATCAAGCCGCCAAAACGCCCTAAAAAGGGTTTCCGGCTGCTGTTATCAGTCTATTGCAGGCAATTGCGAAGACAAGGTCAATTTGGTCTTTCGCCGCATCATAGCGGCGACTAACCCTCAAAAATCACCGGCTCCGGCTGCTTATTTCGAAGAAGTCCCGAGCTTCCATGCCTATATACTCCTGAGTTTATCACTTGATTTGATATTGCTTACTCACCCACACTCGCCAATTCCCGCGTAAGGACTGCAGCCGAAACCTCCTTGCAGCCACTGACATTCTGCCCCGCCCACAGAGGCGAAAAGTCACCACTCCCATCGGCTTCAGCTTTTGCACGCAATGGTGCAATGGCGGATGACGCTAGGGGGAATGCTGGAGCGCTGGAACTCATCGGCCCGAGTTCACGCATCAAGCGGTTCACAATACCCCGGGCTGCGCCACCGCTGAACAGATTGGTCAACGCGGTCACACGGCTGGTCCCTGACTTCAGGGCGGCGCGATGCACTGCTTTGGTTTGAGCTTCGGGGCACAACAAATACGCGGTGCCAATCTGCGCTCCGGCCGCCCCAAGCGCCATTGCAGCCTGTACGCCTTTGGAGTCCGCGATGCCGCCAGCGGCGATAACGGGGATTTTTACCGCGTTTACCAATTGTGGAACCAGGGCAAAAGTGCCGACCTGAGTGCTGATGTCCCGCGACAGAAAAAACCCGCGATGGCCACCCGCTTCAAGCCCTTGCGCGATAATGGCATCGACGCCCTGCGCCTCCAGCCAGAGCGCTTCGTCCACGGTTGTGGCGGTTGACAGTATCTTCCCGCCCCACCCTCTTATACGGGCCATCAACTCGGGTGCTGGCAAGCCAAAATGAAAACTCACCACCGGCGGCTTGAAGTCCGCCAACACATCCGCTGCCTCAGAGCTGAAAGGAGCCCTTCCTGCTTGCGCGGATACATTATTGGAATCAATACCCAGCTCGTCAAAATATGGTGAGAGGGCCTCGCGCCAGTGGCGCTCTGCATCGGCGTCTGGCTCTGGTGGCGTGTGACAGAAGAAGTTGACGTTGTAGGGTTTGCTGGTCTGGCTTGTCAGTGCTTCCAATTCTTTTCGCAGTGCTTCAGAGCTAAGCATGGCACAGGGCAACGAGCCCAGACCTCCCGCATTGGACACCGCCACGGCTAATTCATGCCCCTGCACACCGGCCATCGGCGCCTGGATGACGGGTAGATCAATTCCCAGCAGATTCGGGATGGTCATCTTTACCTCTAGGTTCTAAATTTTTTCGGCAGCGGAGCCACACTCCGGCGCTGTTCATAATGGGCTTTTCCGGCCCGTTGTTCAGAGTACTGGACAGGTAACCGGTTTCAATCACCTGACAAATCGCTTCAAAAAGGAGGGCAAAATAGGTTTAAATATAAAACCAAAATGACATTGTGTTAATCGCTATGAGAGTAGTCAATGGCCAAACCGCATACGCAAACCTGCCCGATTGCCGCCTTTCTCAACGTGTTCGGCGATGCCTGGACACTGATGATTATCCGGGAAGCATTTTATGGAGCGACCCGTTTTACTGAGTTTCAGCGCAACACGGGTGCCGCCAGAAACCTGCTGAGTGATCGGCTGGCCATGCTCGTGAGCAACGGAGTATTAGAGCGCCAGAATGTGGGAGAACAGGGCACACGCTATGCCTATCGACTGACTGACAAGGGGCAGTCCCTGGTGCCTGTCCTTGTGGCGATGATGCAGTGGAGCAATGCACACCTGTATGACAAAGATCACGCGCCCGTCGAGTTGATCGATCGGCAATACCTGCGACCGCTGCCGACGATGCAACCGACGAACGGTGACGGCAATATATTGGGCTGGGCCGACATTCTTGCCAAACCCGGCCCCGGCGCAAACAGCAAAGCCCTTGCCCGCATTAGGGACAGCCGTCATGGCACTCCCTAACCGAGGTAGGTAACCGAGCAGCAAACACCTTACATCGAACACCAAAGATTGTCTTTACGGGTTATTTGGTTTACTTTTTAAATCAATTTTCATTGAACATCGAGAATAACAAGAAGGGTTTTATGAAAACACAAAGCGCTGATACCGAGTACAAGAAGACAGCCTGCATTCTCTGCTCCATTAACTGCGGCCTTGAAGTCAAAGTCGGCGGCAAAGACGGACGGGAGTTGCTCAAGATCAAAGGCGACAAAGCACACGTCTCTTCGGAAGGCTATCTGTGTAACAAAGCCGCGCGGCTGAACCATTACCAGATGGGCGCCGACAGGCTGAACAGCCCAATGCGGCGCAGACCGGACGGCACCTACGAAGCCATAGACTGGGAAACGGCCATTCGCGAGGTGGCTGTCGGGTTACAGAGCATAAAGAATGAACACGGTGGCGATAAGATTTACTTTATTGGCGGAGGCGGCCAGGGCAACCATTTAGGGGCACTCTACAGCACTGCCCTGACCAGAACACTGGGTGTACGGTATCAGACCAACGCGCTTGCCCAGGAGAAAACCGGTGAGTTCTGGGTGGCCGGAAAAATGTTCGGCGGTGGCGGCCCCCACGGTGATTTCCACAACACGGAAGTTGCCGTTTTTGTAGGCAAAAATCCCTGGCAGGCCCATGGCTTTCCGCAAACACGCAAGGTGCTTAATGACATAGCCAAAGACCCGGCACGCTCCATGATCGTACTTGATCCGGCGCTGACAGATTCCGCCAGGATGGCCGACTTCCACCTGCGGGTAAAACCCGGCACCGACGCCTGGTGTCTGTCTGCCATGATCGCGACGATTGTGCAGGAAAATCTCACCGATGTGGCCTTTATCGCTGCTCATACACGCGGTTTTGAGGCCATCCGCCCCCATTTCGAAAGCCTTGATATCAGTGATTATGCCGGTTTCTGTGATGTGGACGAGGAACTGATCCGTTCGGCGTCGCGGCGCATAGCCCAAGCCGAATCGGTTGCAGTATTCGAAGATCTCGGAACCCAGCAGAATGTACACTCCACACTGGTCAGCTACCTCCAACGTATCCTGTGGATCATTACCGGAAACTTTGCCAAAAAAGGTGGCCAGAACATTCCGGTGCCCCTGCTCTCGGTGACGGAGGGGGCTAAACAGGGTGCGTCATCCGCCAAACCCGGGGAGAAGCCGAACAAAGTCAGCCCGGTACTCGGATCGCGCATCATCGCCGGCCTACTGCCCTGTAACGAAGTGCCTGATGAGATACTCACCGATCACCCTGACCGCTTCCGTGCGGCGATTATTCAGAGCTCTAACCCTGCCCACGCCTACGCCGACAGCCCTCGGATGCGAGAGGCGCTATCCGCGCTGGAGTTCTCTGTCGTGATTGACGTGGCGATGACGGAAACAGCAAAGCTTGCAGACTATGTACTTCCAGCCTCCAGCCAGTTCGAAAAGCATGAGTGCACTTTCTTCCCGGTGGAGTTCCCACGTAACCATTTCCATTTGCGCCATCCGATTGTTGATCCACTCCCGGGCACCTTACCGGAATCGGAAATACATACCCGTCTTGTCGAAGCACTGGGAGGGATCAGCCAGACCCATGTGAGTGCTTTGCGAGGCGCCCTGAAGCTCGGGCGCCGTCCGTTTGCGCTTGTCTTTACGGCCCTGGCGGCAAAGAACCCCCAGGTAATGAAGGCTGCGCCGGCACTGTTGTACCGAACGCTTGGGCCAACTCTCTGCGACGGTAAGCGCGCTGAAGCGGCGCCATTCTGGGCCCTGTGTCATCAGTTTGCGCGCAAAAAAGCCCAATATGCGAAAAGCGCTGGCTTTGAAGGGTCGGCCTGGAAAATTGGTGAGGCCATGTTCGAAACCCTGATCTCAGCAACATCCGGATTTATCTATACCGACATCAGCGACTACGCCGATAGCTGGAACCGGGTCGGTTACAGCGACAAGCGTATTCTGCTCCACGTTGAAGAACTGTTCCCGCAGGTCCAGAACCTCGACAAAACGCCATTGCAGAATCCGGCGGGCTTTCCCTTTGTGCTGGCGGCCGGTAATCGACGGGCCACCACAGCCAATACGATAGTCCGAGATGGCTCCTGGGACAGTAAGGGGCTGGCATCAAGCCTTTATCTCAATCCTGACGATGCCCTTGATCTCGGCCTTGCAAACGGCGACACAGCCCGTATAACAACTGCAACGGGCTCAGCGACCACTTTTGTTGAGATAAACGACATTCAGAGAAAGGGGACCGTGGCGCTACCCAACGGCCTTGGCATTGACTATCGCCGGGAAAGCGGGGAAACCGTTCAGATCGGTATACCCCCAAACGAGCTGACCGCCAGCTCAAGCAGGGATTTCTTTGCAGGAACGCCACGGCACAAATACGTGCCGGCTCAGATTGAGAAAGTATAAGATAACGATACCGGCATGAATCACTCTTTGCGATCATTCAGCAGTTCAGCCATGACACTCTGGTTCACCTGGATAAGGCCACGCTTTGGTCGATCCAGATCAATTATGATAAACACGATCAAGGTAATTAATACCGAGACCAACACTATCGGCGCGAACATGCGTTTTCCACTCAAACCTGCTGAGTACCCCATTATCCCGCCAGAGGAGACGAACACTATAAATAGTAAAATCAATACAACTTCGGGGACTTGCATCTGAAGCAATGCATTTCTTTTACCTTGGCTATCAATAACATCATTAAGTGATTTTACAAATACACCCGTTGTTACTGGTCGAGGATCCACCTCGGTAGCTGATATAGCCAACGCCCATAACCGATTCTGCAAACTGGCAATTCTGTCATTGTAGGAATTACGCTCTTCGGTCTTTGTAAGGTCCAACTGGCCTATTTCCACACGCAAACCAACATATTGCCGGAACAAATTGCCAGCTTCGTCTCTGTATGCCTCGGGCAGCAATTGGACCCTCAGTATCGCGGTCCCTATGGCGTTCGCTTCGTCTATCAAGGCCATGCTTCGATTATCATATCGTTGCATGGACATACTGAACGTAAACCCGAGCAACAATGCCAACAAACCCAGTACGCTGGCCTGAATGGAGCTCGTGAGCGCTTTAACTTCATCGTCGGTATGGGACTGTACGAAACGCCCTACTCTAAATCCCACCTCATTAAGCGCAACTATCGCCATGAAGAGAATTACAACGATAACAACACTGCTGAAACCGTAAAGCAGATCATGTTGATTCATAGGTGATCCTTGGGGAGGCCAAAGCGTAGCGGTGCGTTATTTACCATGAACCCACGACATAGCCAAGCTTTTCCGGCAACCACAGCGCGATCCCTGGCACCAACATCACCAGCACCAGGCTGACAGCCATCGCAGCCACAAAGACCATTGCCCAGCCTATGGTATGTTCCAGGCGAATATTGGCAATCCGGGTGGTCACCATCAGGTTAACAGCAACCGGCGGCGTGAACTGGCCAATGGCGATGTTCATGGCCAGCAATATGCCAAACCAGATCGGGTTCCAGCCAAAATGATTCATCAGCGGCAACACAATCGGAATCAGGATCAGGTAGATCGAGATGGCATCCAGAAGCATACCGGCTATCAGCACCAGGACCATCACCAGACCCAACAGCACCCAGCCGTTTTCAGAGAGCGACAGCAAAGCATCCGCGAGGTGCTGGAAAGTACCCAACGTTGTCCCCGCCCAGGCGAAGATGCCCGCCAGCGCAATGATAAACATCACCACACCGGAGGTAACGGCGGCGTCTGTCATCAGCCCCCAGAGGTTCCGCAGGCTCAGATTTCGATACAACACACAACCAACCAGCACGCCGTATGCTACCGCCACCACGGCCGCCTCAGTGGGCGTAAACAGGCCTGATCGCAGGCCGCCAAGAATGATCACTGGTGCAAACAGCGCGGGCAAGGCCGCTTTGAAGCTTGGCCAGAAAGGAGGGCGTTCGACCGCTTCAGGGTCTTCCCAACGGTACTTCTTCGCGAAATACAACGCTGGCGCCAGCAGGGACACGCCGGCCAGAATGCCCGGAAAAATACCGGCGGCGAACAGCGCTCGCAGATCAACGCCGGGCACCACGATGGAATAGAGAATCAACGCAATGGACGGCGGAATCAGGATTGCGGTGGACGACGAGGCCGCAATTAGTGACGCTGAAAACGGCTTCGGATAACCGGCCTTCTGCATGCTCGGCAGCATCACCATCGCGACAGCGGCTGCATCAGCAGGGCCAGAACCGCTCATGCCACCCATGATCAGGCACACCAGCACCGCAACGACAGTTAGCCCTCCATGGCGAGGGCCGATGATCGACTGGGCAAACCGCACCAAAGCAGCGGCTACGCCCGCACGCTCGAAAATCAGCCCGGTCAGAATGAACAGGGGAATCGCAATCAGCGGGTATTTGGCGACGCTGTTATAGGTGTTGGTACCGAACGTGCCCAACATTGCAGGTGGCAGTCCCGCCACGATACCGACCAACCCGCCCATCCCGAGCGCAATAGCCACTGGCATACCCAGCAACAATGCCAGCAGGAAGCTGACGATCATCAACACGTCAGGACTCATGGATTACCTCCGGGTCTTCCTTGCCGCGTAGGCGGTCCACGAGGTTCTGGGTCATACGGATGATGATGGCCACGGACAACAGCGGCAGCCACATCACATAGATCCAGTTAGGCAAGCCCAGCCCCGGTGACAGCGATTCCCACTGGTATTCCTGCAGGGCAAAGGTGCTGCCATACCATGTCATGACACCCAGAACCGTCACACCGCCCAGCCATTGCAGCACAAAGACCACCTTTTGCCCCCAGGGCGGCAGGTAATGCTCTATCAGCTCGATGCGGATGTGTTGGTTGTGTCGCGCAGCCACCGCAGCGCCAGCAAAGGTGAGCACCACAAGAAGGAACACCGAAAATTCTTCAGTAAACGCAAAAGAAGCATCGGTCGCGTAGCGCACAATCACATTGCCAAGACTGATCAGGCAGATCGCAACCAGGGCAAGGGTAGCCAGCCAGGCATCGAGCTGGAATTTGGGAGGACGGGACGGCATGGTAACTCCGGTTCGGAAAGAGCGCCCGCCGGCAACGGTGGGCGCCTGAACAGATCGCTCTTACTGGTTGCGGCTAGCGACCGCTTCCTGGGCTTGCTTGACCAGATCCTCGCCAATGCGCGGCGTCCATGTTTCGTAAACGGACTGAGTGGCTTTCGTGAAAGCATCACGCTGCTCATCGGTCAGTTCGGTGACCTCCACACCACGTTCCTTGATGGCGGCCAGGGTGGCGTCGATCTCGCTACGGGATTTCTCGATTTCCCACTGGCCGGCATCAATCGCCGCCTGCTTCAGCAATGCCTGATCTTCCGAGCTGAACTGGTCCCAGATGCTGTTGCTGACCGCAAACACCAGTGGGTCTGCCATGTAGTGCCAGCGGGTCAGATATTCCTGGCCAACCTGATCGATACGGGCCACATCGAAGACCGACAGCGGGTTCTCCTGGCCATCAACAGCGCCGGTGGTCAGCGCGGGCTTGGCATCGGCCCAGCTCATTTGGGTGGGATTGGCGCCCAGGGCCGTGAAGGTGTCCTGGAACAGCGGCGAACCAACAACGCGGATTTTCAGGCCATCCAGATCGGTCGGTTCATCAATGGTCTGCTTGGAGTTGGAAAGCTCACGGAAGCCGTTCTCCCCCCAGGCCAGCGGGGTGACACCGCGTTTCTTGATCGCGGCAAAGATGGCCTCACCGGCCTCACCCTGGGTAATCGCATCAATGGCGGCATAATCCGGCATCAGGAAAGGCAGGGAAAACAGGTTCAGCTCAGGCACCTGAGGCGACCAGTTGATGGTGGACCCCACCGACATATCGATCAGCCCGGAGCGCATCGCCGAGAACTCTTTGGTCTGGTCACCGGAAACCAGTTGGGAGTTGCTGTAGATTTTCATGTTGATACGCCCGTCCGAGCGCTCTTTCACCAACTCCACCCATTTGTCGGCAGCCTGGCCCCAGGGAAACGCAGACGGCAGTACGGTGGAAACGGTGTATTCATCCTTGTAGTCGGCTTGAGCAACGGCACTGAACAGCAGGGTAGCCGCTGCGGCAGCCAGAAGAGAGCGACGTTTCAACATGTGGTTTTCCTTTTTATTGGGATTGTGTAGATCGCTGTGCCGCTATCAGGCAGCGGACCAACGATTGATTATAGAAATCGGGCTATCTGGGAGCAATAGACGAAGGTGGGAGTGCCCCCTCCCCCAATGAACGAGTAATGCAATACGGCGAAAGGATAGTTGGTGCTACCCCAGGCTTTTAGTTTAGCTTGCCAGCAACAAAACAAGCTGAAAAAAATATTGGGGGACAATGTGTTAGACAGAGCAGCCAAACCTATGGTCAGTCTGGTAGACAAATACCTACCGGACCCCTACCTATTCGTCATCATACTGACACTGCTGTCATTCGTTGCCGCTATGGTGTTCCAGGGGCATAGCCCCATGGCGGTAATAGAGATGTGGGGGGACGGTTTCTGGAACCTGCTGACCTTCTCAATGCAAATGCTGCTGGTACTGGTCACCGGCTTCATGATGGCCAGCACCCCACTGGTGCGTGGCATCCTGAACCGGATTGCAGGCCTTGCCAGAACACCGGGCCAGGCAATTGTACTGGTTACCTTCATCGCGCTGGTCGCCAGTTGGATCAACTGGGGCTTTGGCCTGGTGGTCGGCGCGCTGTTTGCCAAAGCCCTCGCCCGGCAAATCCGCGTACACTATCCGTTGCTGATCGCCAGCGCGTATTCCGGGTTCATTGTCTGGCACGGCGGGCTTGCAGGCTCTATCCCACTGACGATTGCCACAGAGAACCACTTCACAGCTGATGTGATCGGCGTTATCGGTACCAGCGAAACGATCTTCGCGTTCTTCAACCTGGCCATCGTCGCGGCACTTTTTATTATTGTGCCGCTAGTTAACCGCCTCATGCTACCCGACGAAAGGGACAGCGTGTACGCGGATCCTAAAACCCTGGACGACGAGCCCGACACCTCCGTTGTTATCAATCGCCCTGCCGACTACCTGGAAAACAGCAGAACGCTTGCCTGGCTGATCGGATTCAGCGGTATCGCATTCATTTTCCAATACTTTATCGAGGGTGGCGGGCTGAACCTGAACATCGTGAACTTCATGTTTCTGTTCGTTGCAATCATCCTGCACCAGACTCCAAAACGCCTGCTTGCCAGCCTGAATGAAGCCGTGAAAGGCGGCGCGGGCATCGTAATCCAGTTTCCGTTTTACGCCGGCATCATGAGCGTCATGACAGCTTCCGGACTGGCAGCAAGCATCTCAACAGGGTTTGTGTCCATCGCAACCGCCGAAAGCCTGCCGTTCTGGAGCTTTATCAGCGCCGGGGTGGTCAACATATTCGTGCCATCTGGCGGTGGCCAGTGGGCCGTTCAGGCACCAGTTATGTTACCCGCCGCACAAGAGCTTGGCGCTGACATACCGAGAGTGGCCATGGGCGTTGCCTGGGGCGACGCCTGGACCAACCTCCTGCAACCCTTCTGGGCCCTGCCGGTGCTGGCCATTGCCGGGCTGAAAGCCAAAGACATCATGGGCTACTGCCTGATGCTGCTGATCGTCACCGGCATTATCATCAGCGCCGGCCTGACCTGGCTTTAATTCCGTCTATTACCATCGGGCCGGAGAGTTTCAAAACCCTCCGGCCCTGACGCCCCTGCCTTGATCACCCGTATATCGATTGCGTATTCCAGGTCCGCCAATCTGTTGTAGCGAGAAACTGTTGTAGCGAGAAAAAAGTCCCGGTAGATACCGGCAATTGATCGTCGGTGCCATGTTGTTACCTTGCTCAACGCCTATAAAATAGACTTCCTGTATGACTACATCCGACGTCGATCTTCACCTGCGAAGCTATGACAATGAAGGAAACAACATTCTCATGGCCATCAACAACTGGTGTTACCTGTACCGGGAAATCTTTCGCTGTCTATCGACTAAACCGAGGGTGCCGTTAAACAGAACTCGGCCGCCGTCATCCCCTCCAGAAGAATGAGTTTATGCCCTGCTTCGGTGACACACTGTTCAAAAGTTATGGCTGAACACGGTTCTAAGGCAACGACCCGGCCATTTTCCCTTTCAGCCAATCGATAATGGCCCACTTGCCCGGATCGAAATCCCGGCCTTCCGGATAGAGCAGAAAATATCCCTCGTCGTCAGGCTTTTCAATTTCATGCAACAGCCGCAACTCGTCGTTGGCAATATGAGCTTCTACCAGAATTCGCGGCGCGATACACAGCCCCTGGCCCGCCAAAGCTGCATCGATGGCCAGGCTGGTCTGTTCGAATCTCAGTACCTTGTCGGCAACACCCAGATTTGCGTGGCGTATCAGTTTTTCCCAGTTCCGGTGAGCGTCATCGATTAATCGGTGGCGCGACAAATCCGAGAGCCCACGGACGACGGGATTGGCGGCGGCATAGGACGGACTCGCAACGGCACAAAGCTCCGCCGCCGCCATGCATTCCACGTGGAGCCCCTTGTCGAATGGCGGACTGGAAAACCGGATTACAAAGTCCACTCCGTCCGCCCCAAAACCCGCAAGTGCTTCGCTAGCTGTAATACGCAGTTCGATATCAGGAAAGGCTCCCCGGATCTCATCCATTCGAGGCAGCAGCCACTTTGAGCCAAACGACGGTGGGACACTCATCACCAAATGCTGCGTCTTTGCTGTGAGCGCCCGGGTGGCCTCATCAATAACAGCCAACCCCGCCTGAACTGACTGGTGGTAGGTCTGGCCTTGTGCGGTCAGCAGAAGGCCACGTGGCTGCCGGGTAAACAGAATCGTGCCCAGATCTGACTCAAGCCGCCTGACGCGCTGGGCAACAGCACTTTGCGTCAAGTGGAGCTCTTCGGCGGCAAGCCGGAAGTTCTGATGCCGGGCAACTGACTCAAAAACACGCAATGCATTAAGGCCTGGAAGCATAAAGGAATATTTTGACTGTAGTTTTTCTACAGGCTAGCACAAATAAATCTCATTGGTAGAGAGCTCATGAAAAATGCAGTCTGTAGATCACCAGCGAATAGGCTGTCAGTGGATAAACAAGGGATACCAAAATGCAGCAAAAGACCACTTTTCTTGCTTTCATTGCACTTGGCGTGATTTGGGGTAGCTATTTCATTTTTATGAAGTGGGCTGCAGATTTTATCACCCCAACCCAGATCACCATGCTTCGGGTAGTCTTTGGTTTTATTCCCCTGGTGCTCGTAGCTTTTTTGACAAAATCCCTTGCCTGGGCGCACCTGCGGCACTGGCCCCACTTCATCGCAATGGCCCTGCTGGCCACTGCGCTCTACTACTTTGCTTTCGCAAAGGGCACTGGTTTACTGCCTTCAAGTGTTGCAGGAATGCTCAGCGGATCAATCCCCCTGTTTACCTTTCTTGCTGCCTTGATTTTCCTGCGGGGGGAGCCAGTCAACGTTCACTCTGTCAGCGGCACATTGCTCGGCTTTGCGGGCGTAGTACTGATTGCTAAACCATGGCATGCGGGGCCGGACCAGATTAGCCTGGAAGGCGTGCTCTATATGGTTGGCGGTGCTCTCAGTGTCGGTCTGTCCTTTGTCTATGCACGCAAATTCGTCAAACCACTAATGCTTAACCCCATGGCTTTAGCCACTTACCAGACTGGAACGGCTTTGGTTATGTTGTTGCTGATAACCGATATTGGCGGCATTGCTCCGGTATTCGGTGATACAAAAGCCATGCTTGGCCTCATTCTCGGGCTGGGCATCCTGGGTACCGGTGTGGCGTATATCATCTATTATTTTCTAGTGAATCAAATGGGCGCGATTGCGGCGTCAGGCGTTACCTACATCCCGCCCGTTGTCGCTCTGATCATAGGTGCCGTATTTGTTGGCGAGGACATCAGGGGGCTCGATATCTTTGCCATGGGACTGGTTCTAACCGGGGTCTGGCGCGTGCAGGTGGCCCGGCAGAACGCTCTCTGATTGCGCTTGCGGCCTTGTCAACTGCCCGTCCCTACTGGTGCGCCAATGCGTAGTCGAGCGCCGCACACACCGCGGTCGCCTGCGCGGCATTGCATTGCTCAGGGGTTGCACGTGGGCTGTCGGGATAGACCTCGGTGGTGGTCCTGTAGGGAGCACTGGTGATACTGGCGCACAGGCCCAGTTGCTTGAGCGGATACTGAATGACCCCCCGAGCGGCGACCGGTGAGCCGAAAATCTCGCCGTTACCATCAGCCGGAGCAATATGCGTGATCTGCTCCACCGCCTCGATTAACGCCTGCTGGAATTCAGGCTGCGGGCTCTCGCTGTCATCGACCAGATAGAAGCCGTCGGGAATGCCACCCGGCTCGAACGGCTTGCCGTCTCGGGCAGCGAGTGCCGGGCGGAATTCCGTTTCGTCGGTGTCGGTGGTCTCGTGCAGGTCGATATGCATCAATGCATGATCGCGAACGGGGGACACCAGTCGCATAAGTGCCGCCGACTCCTCCGCCAGACCGTCATCACGGAACGAACGGTTCGGGTCGACCGCGTTCGGGTTCCAGCGATGGATGCGCTCGTATGCCCAAGGGCTGACGCACGGCGCGACCAACAGATTGACACGCCCCGCGTAATCCGCCGCATGCTGATCAACGAACTGCAACGCGCCGTGTACACCGCTGGTTTCATAGCCGTGTACCCCGCCTGTTATCAGCACGACTGGCAAATCGTCACGCCAGTCGCGGCTACGAATCGCCATCAGCAGATAACCGTCGGCGCCATAATCCAGATGGCCATATGCTTCCACATCGAAGCGTGAACGCAGGCGTTCAATCACGCTCACCACATCAGACTCGTAGCTGCGTTGACGGGTCTGTTGTGACAACCACTCGGCGCGTTCCACCTCACCCCAGGGAATGCCGGGCGTACCGATAGGATAAGATGCGGAATTCGTGCTCATATCGTCTTTCCTTGCTATGAGTTGTCAGACGTCGTACTCGTCGTGGCGGCGATTCCATACATAGGGCTCCGTCTGCGGCCAGCCTTCCGGAGAGTCTTCCCAGGTTTCCTGACGACCAAAGGGGGTCAAGTCCAGGTATGTCCAAAGACTGCCGAGATATTCGACGCCACGCGCACCCGTATAGTAGGTGCGGTAGATGTCATCTCCGTCGCGAATAAAAACACTGGCACCGTGCCTTTCACCGCTATCTGTGGTTGCGCCGAAATCGACGTTAAAGTCGCTCTCGTAAGACGAATACCATGGAACAGGCGCCGTCCATCCCATCCGCGACCTGTATTGCGTGAGCTTTTCCCTTGGTGCGCGTGACACCATAACCAACGACGTATCGCGAGCATGCAGGTGGGCCGGGTGTGTCATGGCATCTACCAACCAGGAGCAACCGTCGCAGCCAGCGTTCCAATCCGGGGCAAACATGAAATGATAGACAATGAGCTGACGGCGCCCTTCAAACAAATCGAGTAGGGACACTGCGCCATTTTCTCCCTGGAGCGTGTAGTGCTTGGCTACCTTCACCATCGGTAACCTCCTACGCTCAGCGTTCAGCGCATCCCGTGCCCGGGTTAACTCCTTCTCTTTTACAAGAAGCTGATCCAGCGCTGTTTTCCACTGGTCCGCAGAAACGACTTCCGGTAGTGGCTGTTTACTTGTGGCCATTGTCTGATTCTCCCACACACTCGTTCGACAGGTTGAGCTGCCAAGACACACCATAGCGGTCATTCAACCACCCAAATTTCTGGCTAAAACCGTAGTTATCCAACGGCATCAGCTCTGAGCCACCTTCTATCAAGGCTCTAAAGATCTCCTCAATTTCGCTCAGCGATTCACACTCAACATACAGTGACATGGAGGGCGTAAACGTAAACTGATGATCGAGGTGGCTGTCGAGCGCCATAAACTCTCGACCGTTTATCTTAAACTTCGCCATCTTCACAAACCCTTCTGGTTGATGCTCGCCGGCCTGGTAACGTTGAATATCGACGATCTCTGAACCAACAAATAGCGAGGTATAGAACCTGATGGCTTCCTCGGCTTTCCCTGCCTGCTCTCCAACAAACATGAGTGACGTTGCAATGGATCTCATCCGTGCCTCCGTTCCAATTGGATAACATTCCGTAGCTAGACTGTTTGAACCACCTGGCATGGCTATGTTTTTTTACACGCCACGAACTCACCC
>Ga0114904_1000813_pt1 | contig 16298 bp, 11 predicted proteins | sample MalvirDeepMed_s6_FD_83498 | JGI IMG/M metagenome (GOLD analysis project Ga0114904, IMG submission 83498) | Marine viral communities from the Global Malaspina Expedition - Malaspina viral metaG DeepMed_s6 | ecosystem: Environmental > Aquatic > Marine > Oceanic | place: Mediterranean Sea... | reverse complement strand
GCAGCGACGATCACATCACGACCGACGATGGGACCATTGGGGAAATGTTCACCAATCGGCTGGTGGTGATCGCCAATGTGCAGGCCTTCGGTACCCGGTGCGCCTTTTTCGATCAGCACTACAGTGATGCCGGGCTCTTCACCTTTGCCCAGCAGGTTCTCCGGGTCGTGCAGGCGAACCGCCAGGGAAATCAGGTTGGCTACCGGTGCCAGGGTGATGTAGCGCTTGCGGAAATTCAGCTTGAACTTCACTTCGCCGTCGTCGTCCTTGAACACCACACCTTCTGCTTTCAGGGAGGCGGCATCAGAACCGGCGGTGGGTTCGGTGAGACCGAAGCAGGGAATGAATTCCCCCTTGGCCAGCTTGGGCAGGTAGTAGTTCTTTTGCTCATCGGTGCCGTAGTGGCCGAGCAGTTCCGCGGCGCCCAGGGAGTTGGGAATTACTACCATGGCGCTGAGCAGGCCGGAGTAGGAGCTCACCTTGGCCATGATGCAGGACTTGGCCTGGGTGGACATGGGCATGCCGCCGTATTCCTTGGCGATCTGCATGGCGAAGAAGCCATTGTCTGCCATGAACTTGAAGACATCGTCCGGCAGCTTGCGGGTGCGCGACAGCTCGTAGCCGTCGGCCATTTTCAGCAGCTCTTCCACCGGGCCGTCCAGGAAAGCCTGTTCGTGGGCGGGCAACTGGTCATAGTTCTCGGCGAGGATGTTTTCAAAGTCCACCTTGCCGCCGAAGAATTGACCATCAATCCACACATCGCCAGCTTCCAGCGCCTGGCGTTCGGTGTCGGAGATCTGCGGGAGAATCTTGTTGTCCCGCATCCAGTTCATCACTTGTTGAAACATGCTGTGGTTCCTTTGAGGTTGTCAGGCCCTGCAGGGCAGGGCGAACGTTTACGGGCGCGAATAAAACAGGCGCCGGACGCTTACGGGTAAAAGCGTTGTTTCTTTTTGGCCATCTCTATCAATAACGGAGCCGGTGTGAAGCGCTCGCCAAACTGTTCGGCCAGGCGCTCCAGGGTACGCACCGAATTGGTGAGGCCCAGGCTGTCCATATAACGGAACGGGCCGCCCCGGAAGGGCGGAAAGCCCAGGCCGAAAATAGCGCCGATATCGCCGTGCATGGGATCACTGATAATGCCGTCCTGCAGGCAGTAGGCCGCTTCGTTGATCATCAGCCAGGCACAACGGCTGACGATTTCCTCGTCATCCGCATCTTTCTCGCTGGTGACATTCATCAGCTCATAGAGCGCGGTGTTCACCGGTTTTTCGCCCTTGGCCACGCCTTCATAGATATAGAAACCGCGGCCGCTCTTGCGGCCCAGATAATCGTTTTCGATCATCAGGCTGGCGGCATCCGGTGACGCCATGCGGTCACCAAAGGCCTTTTCCAGTACCGGTCCCACCTTGGTACCCACATCAACACCCACTTCGTCGAGCAGGGTGATGGGACCCACCGGGAAGCCGAAGCGTACCAGCGCCTTGTCCACGGCTTTCACATCCACCCCTTCGGTGAGCAGTCGGGTTGCTTCGTTCAGGTAGGGCGCGAGGATACGAGTGGTGTAGAAGCCGGGGCCATCCTTCACCACGATCACGGTCTTGCCCTGGGCTTTGCCGAAAGCCACGCAGCCGGCGGTCACTTCCGGGGCGGTCTTGTCCGTGGTGATGATTTCCAGCAGTGGCATTTTTTCCACCGGGGAAAAGTAATGCAGGCCGATCACGTTTTCCGGGCGTTCGGCGGCGCTGGCAATGTCGGTGATGGGAATGGAAGAGGTGTTGGAAGCAAACACCGTGTGCTTGTTGCCGTTGGCTTCCACGTCCTTGAGCATTTTGTGCTTCAGGCCCAGGTCCTCGAACACCGCTTCCACCACTAGGTCGAGGCCCTTGAAACCGCTGTAATCGGCGGTGTAGGAAATTCGACCCTGCTCGGCGCTGGCAGCGGCGGCGCTCATGGCACCTTTCTTGACGCGCTTGTTGTAGAACTCGCTGACGTATTTCACGCCGTGGGCCAGGCCTTTGTCATCCCGGTCTTTCAGCCGCACCGGCAGCTTGGCCTTGTTGATGGTGGTCAGCGCAATGCCGGCCCCCATCAGGCCGGCACCGAGGACGCCGACTTTTTCCATGTTCCGGGCTTTTACGCCGTCGGCCACAAAGGTTTCTTTCTTCAGGGTGTTGGTGGCGTGGAAAATGCCGCGCAACTGTTTCGACTGCGGTGACATGGCCAGCTCGCCGAACAGCCGCGCTTCGGTGGCGTAACCTTGTTCGATGCCGTCCTCGAAGCCCGCTTCCACCGCATCAATGATGGCTGGCGGGGCCGGGTACAGGCCGTGGGTTTTCTTGGCGGTCTGTTTGCGGGCCTGATCGAAGACCATCTTGCGGCCCAGGCTGTTCTGTTCCAGCGCCGCTTTGGTAATGCCGTCCTTACTGAAGTAGCTAGCAAGATTGACGCTGCTTTCTTCCCTGGCATCCGCCAGTTCCAGCGCGCGTGCCACGGCACGGTCGTAGACGGCCACGGCTTCCACCACTTCATCCACCAGACCGATTTTCTTCGCCGGTTTGGCTTTCAACTGACGGCCGGTGAGCATCAGGTCCAGGGCGGAGGCGATGCCTACCTGTCGCGGCATGCGCTGGGTGCCGCCGCCGGCGGGCAGCAGGCCCAGCATCACTTCCGGCAGGCCCAGTACGGTGTCGCTGCTGCTGGCAGCAATACGGTAGGAGCAGGCCAGCGCCAGCTCCATGCCGCCGCCAAGGCAGGCACCCTTGATGGCGGCCACTACCGGGATATCCAGGTCTTCCAGTTTCTGGAAAGTCTGCTGGCACAGTATGGAGAGGTCGCTCACTTCCTTGGCGGTCTTTGCGTTTTCAAACAGCTTGATATCGGCACCGGCCATGAAAGAGCCTGCCTTGGTGGAGTAGAGCACCAGGGCCTTGGGGGCGGCTTTTTCGATGTCGGCAAAGGCCGCGTTGAAATCGTCGGCGAACTCCGCTTTCAGGGTGTTCTGGGTATCGCCGGGCACATTGATTTCCAGTACGGCCACACCGTTGTCCAGCGGTTTGAGAGTAAAGGCACGTTGTGTCTTGCTCATGGGAATCTCCTTGTTCCGCTGTTTATTCCGCTTCCAGCACCATGGCGGCACCGATGCCGCCGGCGGCGCAGGCGGTGGTCAGGGCCAGGCCGCCACCGCGACGCTGCAGTTCATACAGGGCCTGGCTGATGACGCGGGCGCCGGTGGCACCGAAGGGGTGGCCGTAGGCGATGGAGCCGCCGTTCACGTTGAGAATGCTGCGATCTACCTCACCCAGGGCAGCGAGGCCGGTCTGGCTGCGCACATAGTCATCGTCGGCCAGCCCTTTCAGGTTACAGGCCACCTGGCCGGCGAAGGCCTCGTGCATGTCCACCAGGGTCAGGTCTTTCAGGCCGAGTCCGGCACGAGCCATGGCCATGGGCGCGGCCAGCACAGGGCCCATCAGCAAATCATCCTGAGGGCTGCGGGCAGCAAAAGCGTAGGAGCGGATATAGCCCAGCGGCTCGTAGCCCAGCGCCTTGGCTTTCTTCTCGCTCATCATCAGCAGGGCGCCGGCACCATCGGTGAGTGGGCTGCTGTTGGCGGCGGTAACGCTACCGGAGACCTTGTCGAACACCGGTTTCAGTTTGCTGTAGCCGGCACGCTCGGAATTCTTGCGCACCAGGTTGTCGTCCTTCAGCGGGGTGGCCTTGGGCGGCAGGAAGGCGGTCATCACCTGTTTGTCCAGGCGGCCTTCGGCCCAGGCGCGGGCGGCGTTGCTGTGGGAGGCATGGGCCAGATCGTCCTGTTCCTGGCGGCTGATGCCCCATTTCTTGACCATCTTCTCGGTGCTTTCGCCCATGGTTTCGCCCACCGAGTATTCGGTGATGGACGGCGCCTGGGGCAGCAGGTCTTTCGCCTTCAGCTGGCTGAGCAGCTTGATGCGGTCGGTCATGCTCTTGGCAAAGCTCACGTCACGCAGCACTGCGCTCAGCTCGGAGGACAGTGGCACCCGGGCGCAGCTGGTGGAGTCGGTGCCACCGGCAATGGCCACATCGGTGTAACCGGCGACAATGTTGTCGGCCACGCTGGCGGCAGTCTGGAAGCTGGTGGCGCAAGCACGGGTGATGGAGTAGGCGTCTACTGTGTTCATGCCCAGCGCCAGGGCAATCTCCCGGGCGATAAAGGGGGCTTCCGGGATCATTACGGTCATGCCGAACACCAGCTGCTCGATGTCGCGCTGGTCCAGGTTATTGCGGGCCATCAGTTCTTTTACGGCCATGGCGCCCAGATCGATGGCGTTCAGGTCCTTATAGTGGGTGGCGATACGGGCGAACGGGGTACGCAACCCATCCACCACGGCCACGCGGCCGCTACGACCAGCCAGCTTCATTTTGCGAACAGGCATTCCAGACTCCTTGCAGGGGTTGCCGGTCACGGTGTAATTTTAATTACACGAAATGTGACATTGAATGGTGACAAAGTGTGTCGAGACTAGAAGCCTCTTGGCAGTGAGTCAACGTCGCAATGAGCTCTGTCCGACAGGGGTGTAATAAGAATTACAGCGCAAGGAAATGAGCGTGTGAGAAACGGTACGGCAGTGCTTCCCGAATCCCGCCAGGACCCGGCGGTGCGCCAGCGCATCGAATGGGCGGCGGTGCAGGTGTTTGCGGACTCGGAATTCCACCAGGTGACCCTGCAGCAAATTGCCAAAGCGGCTCAGTGCAGCCTGCAGACCCTGTATCGCTACTACGGCAGTAAAGAGGCGCTGCTCAGTGCCTGCCTGCATCACGGCCTGGAGCAACTGGCCGAGCGCATGCTGGATCACCTGGCCGGCATCGACACCTTCCGCGACCGGCTCAGCAAGGTGTTCTGGGTGGTGCTGGACTTTTTCGATCGCAATCCGCAGATGGGACGGATGATGATCAACTCGGTGTATCCGGGGCGCTGGGGCAGCGATACCACGCCGGGCCAGCAGCGCCTTACCGAGCTGTTTCTGAGTGTTCTGTGCGAAGGGCAGGAGCAGGGCATTCTCAATAGCCAGGTGGCCACGCCGATCCTGCTGGATTTTTTCTACGGGGTGCTGCTGCGCATTTCCCAGATGCACCTGCTGCGCGGTCGGCCCGGACGCATGGCGGATCAGCATGGGGTGCTGTTCGATATGTTGTGGCGGGCCATCACCGTTTAAGGCGCCCATCGGGCCAATCGTGGCCGGTGTGCTTGTGGTTTGCCCGGGGCTTTTCTATGTTGACCAGCTCGCAGTAGAACAATGAAGGGGTCACATATGCAGTCAGGCACGGTGAGCAGTAACGGTATCGAGCTTTTTTATGAGAGTCGTGGCCCGGAAAACGGGGAGCCCATTGTCTTTGTCATGGGCCTGTCGGCGCAGATGGTGTTCTGGCCGGAACCGTTGCTGGATGCACTGGTGGATCGTGGCTATCGGGTGATCCGTTTCGACAACCGGGATGTGGGCAAATCCACCCGCATTCGCAAGCCTTTCAAACAGGGGCCACTGGTGGCGTTGCTGCGCTATACCCTGGGGTTGTCCGTGGACAGCGCTTATACCCTGCACGACATGGTGGCTGACACCATGGGGCTGCTGGATGCCCTCAATATAGAACGGGCCCATTTTGTTGGCGCTTCCATGGGCGGCATGATCAGTCAGTTGATCGCTGCCACCCACCCGAGCCGGGTGCTGTCGCTCTCCTCTATCATGTCCAGTAACAATAGCCCCTACCTGCCATTGCCCAAGCCGGCGGCCCTCAAGACCCTGGTGGCGCCGAGAGTGAAGGTGGAAACCGAAGATCAGTTCGTGGCCTTCGGCCTGGAAATGATGAGCAAGCTGGCCGGTTCTCTGCCTCAGGGCCGCGACGAACTGGCAGCCATGTATCGTGAGTGCTGGGCTCGCGGCATCAACCCGCGCGGCATCCGCAACCAGTTCCTGGCTGTCCTGGCCACTGGTGCCCTTACCAAACACCTTAAACAGATCCGCTGCCCGACCACCGTGATCCACGGTGGTGCCGACCCGCTGATCCGCCCTGCCGGCGGCAAGGCTTCTGCCCGTCACATTCGCGGCGCCAAGCTGGTCATCATTCCCGGCATGGGCCACGACTTCCCGCCGTCGGCCATTGACCGGATTGGCGATCTGATTGCGGAGACGGTGGCACGGGCGAATTCGGTGGCGCAGCCGGCGATGGCGTAAAGGCAGTTGCAAGTTGAAAGTTAAAAGTTGCAACGCGGGAGATGGCGTTGCGAGCTGAAAGGAAGAGGCCGCGTTCATGATCTGGGTGCGGCCTTTTTTGTGGCTTTCGGTGGCAGGGGCTTCGCCGCAGGAACGTCGCTGAAAACCACGTAGGTTGGGTTGAGTACAACGAAACCCAACAATGCCGGACGCTTGGTCGGTATCGGGTCGTCAGCGTTGGGTTTGATATGTTGGGTTTCGTTGTGCTCAACCCAACCTACGCAACTCCGTAGACGGAGATAGCGAATCAAGTCCGGCATGACGTTTTTCAGAGGTTCCTTAAGTCATAAATTGATGGGTGTCCTCGATTTCGCCCGATACAAGCATGGCTCCTACGGTTTGAAACGGTTTTCGGGGAACTTTTCTGGGATATGCTCTCTCAGTTGAGAGATTAATCGATCTTGGTTTTCAAGGCCTCCAAGGACCATTCTTTCTCCGTTCGTTAGCTCAAATATGATGCTGGGCACTCCCTGGAACCTTTTTTGATTTATTGTTTTTATGGAGGAAAGAGGCATCTCACTAGACCCCATATCTCCTGATGCAAAGAGACTTTTGGGGGTGAGCCAGAACTCATTGTTTCTCATGCTGGCAATCAGTTTTCTGGTGCGCCTCAGGCGAATGAATATGATCGCACCGAGAAGGATGCCCATTATTGCTGTGAAAGAGATGACGGGTATTAACTTGAAGTCTTGTTGAGGCGCAAAGACTGCGATACCGATAAGAAACGGCAGTAGGAATGGTGTCACTTCCGCCTGCTTCATTTTTTTGAATTTATATTCTGCGTAGTGGTACTTCATCAGGTGTTAATGATCACTTGTGCTTTTTTGAGGTTTTTACCTATTTATGCTCTTTCCCATTTAAATGACAATACTTCTTCGATGCCTGTGATCCTCCGTTTCGACATCAATAACCGCTCCACGCCCATGGCTACACCACTACAGGCTGGCAGTCCATGCTCCATGGCTGCCAGCAGATAGGGGTCAGCCTCCATGACATTCAGGCCCTGTTTCTGCCGCAGCGCATTGTCTTTCTCAAAACGCCACTTTTGTTCTGCCGCATCAGTGAGTTCCTGATAGCCATTGGCCAGTTCCAGGCCGCGGTAATAGATCTCGAATCGTCGGGCGACGGTAGCGCCGTCCTCGTCTTCATGGGTTTGCGCCAGCGCGGCGGCCCAGCCGGGGAAGTCGGTCACCACGGAAAGTTGCTCGTCAGGAAGAGCGTCTTCTACCCGGGTGGCCATTAGGTAATCCACGGCGGCGGTCTTGTTCAGGCCTTTCGGTGCGCCCCGGGATTCAGCATGGGCGATCAGGTCTGAATCATTGGCGGTGAGAGGGTCCAGGCCGGTGACGTGGCGGAACAGGTCGCGGAAGCGGTAGGTCCTTGACTGGGCGCGGGGGAAGAGCTCGGCGAATAACGCCAGGCACTCTTGCACCAGATCATCCAGTGCAAAGCCCGGGCGGTACCATTCCAGCATGGTAAATTCCGGGTTGTGACGGCTCCCGGCTTCACCATCACGAAATGCCTTGCAGATCTGGTAGATAGGCCCGCTGCCAGCAGCCAGCAGACGCTTCATGTGATACTCCGGTGAGCTCTGCAAATAGCCGTAGCCGGGCACAGCGATGCACTGGATGTGCGGGTCGCTGACCCCGTAGTGCGCCAGTTGTGGGGTGTCCACTTCCAGCACATCGCGGGCAGCAAAAAAAGCGCGCACCGTGTTCAGCAGCTCGGCGCGCGCCTTGATGGCCTCCAGCGAGGCGGTGGGTTGCCAGTCGGTCACGACTAGCTCTTGATGCGACCCACGTAATCGCCGGTGCGGGTGTCCACCTTGACGATCTCGCCTTCCTGTACGAAAAGCGGCACACGCACGACAGCGCCGGTGCTCAGGGTGGCGGGCTTGCCGCCGGTGCCGGCGGTGTCGCCTTTCAGGCCCGGGTCGGTTTCCACGATCTGCAGTTCCACGAAGTTCGGCGGGCTGACGGACAGGGGCTCACCGTTGTAGAGGGTAACCTCGCAGATGTCTTCTTCCTTCAGCCACTTCTTGGCATCGCCCACGGCGGCTTCGTCGGCCTGCTTCTGCTCGAAGGTGGTCTGGTCCATGAAGTGCCAGAATTCGCCATCGCTGAAGATGTACTGCATTGAGACGTCCATCACGTCGGCGCCTTCCAGGGAGTCGCCGGACTTGAAGGTGCGGTCCCAGACTTTGCCGGTTTTCAGGTTGCGCAGTCTGACGCGGCTGAACGCCTGGCCCTTGCCGGGCTTGACGAATTCGTTCTCGATGATGGCGCAGGGGTCGCCATCGAGCATCACTTTCAAGCCGGACTTGAATTCACTGGTAGAATAGTTGGCCATAAATGTTGTTCCAAAGGTTGATGTATGGCGTCGCAGAGGCTGGCAATGATAACGCAGGAAAGGGACGGTTGGGAGTTGCCGGGCTGGCAGCGCCAGCAGGCGGACCTGATTACCGATCCGGCGGAGCTTCTCAGGCTGCTTCAGCTGGAGGCGGAATCCCTGCCCGGTAGCTTGGCCGCAGCGCAGGATTTCCCCCTTCGCGTGCCCCGTGGTTATGTGCGTCTGATGGAGCCGGGCAACCCGGATGATCCGCTGTTGCGACAGGTGCTCAGTGTGCCGGCGGAGCTGCGCGAGGAGGACGGCTACAGCAGTGATCCGCTGGAGGAAGCTGCCCACACTCCGGTTCCCGGGCTACTGCACAAGTACCATGGCCGCGCGCTGCTGGTTGTCACTGGCGCCTGTGCGGTTCACTGCCGTTACTGTTTTCGCCGCCATTTCCCCTACCAGAGCCATCTGAGCGGCAAGCGCTGGGATCAGGCGCTGGAATGGCTGGCATCGCGCCCGGACATCCGTGAGGTGATTCTCAGTGGCGGTGACCCGCTGACCCTGAACAATCGCCGTGTACAGGAACTGCTTTCGGCGTTGGCGGAGATTCCCCATCTGCGCCGGCTACGCATTCATAGCCGCACACCGGTAGTTATCCCGGAGCGCCTGGATGAACCGCTGCTGGGGCTTCTGTCCAATTCCCGCTGGCAGACCGCCCTGGTGTTGCATGCCAATCACCCCCGGGAAATCAGTGATGGCCTGGCGGAACGCTGTCGGCAGTGGCGGCGTGAAGGCATCACCCTGTTGAATCAAAGTGTGTTGCTGGCAGGGGTGAATGATTGCGTTGATACGCTTGAAGCATTATCGGACCGGCTCCATCAGGCAGGAGTTATGCCCTACTATCTGCACCAGCTGGATGCAGTGCAGGGTGCAGCCCATTTTGCGGTAACGGATTCAATGGCTATGCAATTACATGGAGAGCTGCGTGGCCGGCTACCCGGTTTTCTGGTGCCAAGATTGTCGCGGGAAGAGCCGGGGAGGGCGGCAAAGACCGTATTGGCGGGCTAGAGCACCCGCCTGTCGCCGCGAACACAACGTTTACAGCTCTGTAACGGTATCGTAAAGTCGTGTGACGAAGGACACATAGAAAACAAGAACTACGACTTAATAACTAGAGGGTCCTCTTGACAATTTCTTGCATATTTCAGGTCTTGCGGAGTTGTCGGCATGCCTCCTGGAGAAATTGTTCAGGGTTCCCCATCTGGGTGCCACCGAGATAAGGATTATCTTCAATGGAGCAACCAGCCCAGACGGTGCGCTTGAAACTGCCCGAGCAGGACTTGCCGCACCTGACACTTGGCGCTGATCAGCCGAAAAAGCTGCAACAATGGGTTGATGCTCTCCCGATAATGAATATGGGAGAAACGGCGCGTCAGCTCTATCAGTTCATTCAGGAACTGAACCGGCTGCAAATCGATTCCAAACAGCGCTTCCTGTTGCTGGAAGTGGTGCGCCCTTCCATTTTGCATGTCAGCGATTCCCTGCAGAAACATTATCTGAACCAGTCCCTGGTATTGCCGGACAAAGCCCGCCGCGTGGCCAGTCTGGCCCAGGCCCTGCAAGGGCATCTGGCCAATGGCTACAAGCTGGTGGCAGTCCGTGGCATGCGCAAGCTCAAGGACAAGGCCGTCCGGCGGGCGGTAACCACTGCTATCCACCGTGCGATCAGCGCTCTTGGCGATACCCTGTTGCGTTGCTATCAGCTGTATTTTCCCAGCCCCCGGCATCTCTGGCTGGAGCTGCACCAGCTTTACCTGCTGGCGGAGTTGCACGGTATCGCTACAACGCCGGTAGACGATGAAAAAGGCAATTCCAGTATCCAGTCCGCCTATGCCCGTTGCCTGTTGCTGGCCACTGCCAAGCCCAATCAATTGCGTCAGCAAGAGCTGGCCGCGCTGTACAAGGCCGCGTTCACCTGGGGGGAGCTGATCGAGATCAAGATCGCCAGTGATGATGAAGATCTGTTTGTGTTCGACCTGCAGGCAGATCGCCCACCGATTTATCGCACCCATGCCTCACAGGCTACGGATAGCTGGCGTTATATCGATTCCTCTCGGTTGGTGCAGGCGATCAGTGCCTGGAAAAATGCCCCGCAGAATAGTGATCTGCTGGTTCCCAAAGGCCTTGATGAAAGCATGATGGCCCACTTGCAGCAGGTGTGGGGAGCGCTCACCGAGCGAGCATTCAAGCGTATGGCGGAAAGCGGTGAGATTGAGCTGTGCTTTGGACTGGTGGGGGTGCACTATTTCCTGTCCGGCAAGGTGCCGTTTGAAACGCTGATTGAGCGAGGTAGTTTATCGGTGATGGGCGAAGGGGAAGAGAATAACCCCTTCCTGCGAAACATCAGCATGAGCAGCCGGCAAAAACAGCAACAGGACGATCCCTGGGCCACGGCGTATCAGTCCGAGTTCCCCAATGAGACCATAGATATCGGCAAGCCGGATTCCTCCCTTCGCAGTGAGGCGCCGTTGCCCGAGAGTTACCACTGCCAGAAGGTGAACGCGAGTCCCGGCGGCTATTGCTTGTCCTGGCAGGGGAATACGCCGAGCCTGATGCGCACGGGTGAATTGCTGGCACTGCGGGATCACCCGGAAAGCCAGTGGATGTTGGCGGTCGTGCGCTGGGTGACCCAGCTACCCAATCATGGTGCTCGCTTCGGGGTGGAACTACTGGCACCGGGCGGTCGGCCGGTGGCAGCCAGGGCCCTGCGAAAGCAGGGGGATGACAGTGATTTTATGCGCGCCATCCTGCTGCCGGAGCTGGCCGGTGTCGGCCAGCCGGCTACCTTGTTGCTGCCCACCGTGGGGTTCAATGAGGGCGTCAAGGTGGAGCTGGTTGAAGCCGGCGAACCCCGTCGCGTACAGTTGCTGCGCCGTGCGCAGGGGGCATCCGGATTCAGTCAGTACCCGTTCCGGGATATGGCTACCCCCACCGCTCCTGCCAAGCCGGCAAGCGACGATGATGAAGGTGACCTGGATTCTATCTGGTCCAGTTTATAATCGTGAAAGGGAGCGCTTTGCGCGTCCAACCCGTTATCAAGGTCACAGCGAGGATGCTGTGTGATGGTTTACTGCCATTGGCCGGGCTACTTTTCATACGCAAAAAATAGGGAATCTGCCGCATTCTTTTCCGGTAAAGGTTGGCCAGTTCTCTCTTTTTCTGCGGGAAAGTTGCCAAGACAAGGTTGTCAGGCACAATGGTGGGCCGTACGAAAACAGTATGAGTCGTCATCCCATGAGCTATGCCCTGGATAATCTCCGTCTACTGATCGCCCACGATTCACAGGATGAGGCCGAGCAGCTGATGAATATGCTGCGCAATGCCGGTCGGGCGACCCGGGCGCAACTGGCGCTGGGCGAAGATGACTTGCTGCGGGCTCTCAAGGGCGGAGCCTGGGAGTTGATGCTTTGTCGGCCTTCGTTCGGTGATGGAAGCTTCGAATCCGCCATGGCCCATCTCAAGCGCCTGGGTAAGGCGGTGCCGGTGATTCTGCTGGAAAACACCTTTTCGGCTGAAACCGTCAAGGCTGCCCTGTTGCAGGGAGCCAGCGGTGTGGTCCCCAATGACGATCGGGACATGCTTACCTTGATGGTGGACCGGGTGGTGGAAAACCTGCGTCTTCGCAAGGAGCTGCAGCATTCCGAGATTGCCCGTCATGATGCGGAAAAACGTCTTTCCCTGCTGATGGACCAGAGCCGTGACGCCATCGCCTATGTGCTTGATGGCATGCATATTCACGCCAACGACAATTACGTGGAGCTGTTCGGTTACGAAAGTGCCGATGACCTGGCCGGTGTACCCATCATGGACATGGTGTCAGCCGCGGATCATGACAAGCTGAAGAAATTGTTGCGCAGTCGTGCCCAGGACGAAAGCCAGACCCAGGAACTGGAATGCAAGGGGGTCAACACCGAGGGCAATGAGTTTGATGCCTCCTTTACCTTCTCGCCCAGCACCTACGACGGCGAAGCCTGTACCCAGATTGTTATTCGGGCAGGAGGGGTGGACGAGAACGAAATGCAGGAACGGCTCCATGAGATGAGCCAGAAAGACCAGGTCACCGGCCTGTTTGCCCGCAAATGGTTTATGGATCAGCTTGATGATGCGGTGGCCGAAGCCGCCCGTGAAGGGCAGCTGGCCACGGTATTGTATCTGCGCCTGGATGACTTCGAACAACACCAATCCTCGGTGGGCATTGATGGCGCCGATGATATTCTGCGGGCGGTTGCCAACTGGCTTGGGGGTCAGGTCGGTGATGCCAAGCTGGCCCGGGTAGATGGTGAGGATTTTGCCGTCTTGCTGCCGGTGGCTGATACGGATGAGGCGGAAGAGCTTGCCGAGCGCCTGCGGGCCGGTATTGAAGGGCTAATGCCCGAAGTGGCAGCCAAGACTATCCAGGTTACCGCCAGTGTGGGCGTAGCATTTGTTCGTGAGGATGCCCGCAGTGGTCAGGGTACCCTCACCACAGCACTGAAGTGCTGTAATCAGGCCCAGCGGGAAAACAGTGGTAAAGGCAACAGCATCAAGGTTCATGATCCCATGGATGAAGTGGCTGCCGGTTCTTCCGAGGCCATCGTCATGCTGCTGCGTCAGGCGCTGGAGCAAGGTAGTTTTAATCTGCGCTACCAGCCGCTGATGAATCTGGAGGACGACAGCGAGCATGTTTTCGAGGTATTCGTGAACCTGCCCCAGAAACAGGGCGAAGCCATGGAGGCCGGTGAGTTTATTCCGGTGGCCGCAGAGCAGGGCCTGGTGGGCAAGATCGATCGCTGGGTGGTGCTCAATGCCATGCGCACGGCGGCGACCATGAGCGAACCGGTAAAGCTGGTTTTCAATATCAACGGTGGTTCGCTGGCCGATGCCTCCCTGGCAGATTGGCTGCTCAAGGCCATGCGTGCGGCGAAAATGGATGGTTCGCGGCTGACTTTCCAGCTCACCGAAGGCGATGCCACCACTTACCTGAAACAGGCCGGCGTGTTTGCCGAGAAAATGAAAAGCGCGGGCTGTGGTATCTCCATCAGTCGTTTCGGCGGCGGCCTGGACCCGTTCAAGCTGTTCCAGCACATCCCCGCTACCATGGTGAAATTTGAAGGCTCCTTCACTCAGGATGTGGCCAAAAGTGAAGGCCGTCAGCGCCTCACTGAGATCGTCAAACAGGTGAAGGAAGGCAACCGAAAGACGGTGGTGGGTTTCGTTGAATCCGCCGCCCAGATGCAGGCCCTGTGGACCCTGGGCGGTGTGGACTACCTGCAGGGCTTCTACCTGCAGGCGCCGATGGAGACGTTGCAGATTCCGGAGTCGGCGTAATTAATTGATAGTTGATAATGGATAATTGATAACTGCGTGATAAAGGTTGATTGTCGCAGAAAGCAAAGAGGCCGCGCCCAAAGTTTGGACGCGGCCTCTTTGCGTTTTAATAACAACGGGCTTGGCCCGCGACGTTATCAATTATCCATTATCAACTATCAATTGCTCTTAAGCAGCTCCGCCTGATCCTTGTCCCTGACCCCGATCAGATAGAGGATCCCGTCCAGGCCCAGGGTCGAGATGGCCTGTTCGGCGTTCTGTTTTACCAAGGGTTTGGCGCGGAAGGCGATGCCCAGGCCGGCCTCGCCGAGCATGGGCAGGTCGTTGGCGCCGTCGCCTACGGCAATAACCTGTTCCAGGCTGATGCCTTCCTGGGTGGCGATCTGCTTGAGCAGGTCGGCCTTGCGCTGGCCGTTGACGATCTGGCCGACTACCCGGCCGGTGACCTCGCCGTTCTCTATTTCCAGCTCGTTGGCGTAGACATAGTCGATGCCCAGCAACTGTTGCAGCCATTGGCCGAACCAGGTGAAGCCGCCGGACAGGATGGCGGTACGGTAGCCCAGGGCGCGCAGGGTGCTGATCAGCCGTTGCGCCCCTTCGGTGAGCTGGATGCGTTCGCGTACCCGTTCCAGGGCACCTTCATCCAGCCCCTTGAGCAGGGCCACTCTGGCACGGAAACTTTCGTTGAAATCCAGCTCGCCGCGCATGGCCCGCTCGGTGATTTCTGCTACCTCTTCGCCCACCCCGGCTTCCATGGCCAGCTCGTCGATTACTTCCGAGCGAATCAGGGTGGAATCCATATCGAACACCACAAGGCGCCGGTTACGGCGGAAGGCGCTGTCGCGCTGGAAGGCGATGTCCAGGTTGCGTTCGTTGGCAATGTTGAGGAAGGCCGCGCGCATGGCTTCACCGTCCTTCGGCTCACCGCGCACGGAAATCTCGATGCAGGCGCGACTGTCCTCGTTGAGCGCTTCCCCTTCCAGATGCACCCGGCCGGACAGGCGGGCGATGCTGTCAATGTTCAGGCCGTTGTCTGCCACTGTTGCGGTCACGTCGGAGAGTTGTTCGGCAGTAATCTTGCGCGCCAGCAGGGTGATGATATGGCGGTCCTTGCCCTGGCCGGACACCCATTCCTCGTAGCGGTCTTCGTCGATGGGACGGAAGCGCACATTGATGTTCAGCTTGTGGGCCTCGAACAACAGATCCTTGAGCACCGCAGAGGATTCCGCGTCCGGCGGGGTTTCCACCAGGATGCCCAGCGACAGGGTGTCGTGGATTACGGCCTGGCCGATATCCAGGATATTGAGCCGGTAACGGGCCAGAATCCGGGTGAAAGCGGCGGTCAGACCGGGACGGTCACTACCGGATACCTGAATCAGAATGATCTCGCGCACGCATGGGCTCCCGGGGGCAGGTCAGACAAGCGGAAAGCGGAAGCAGTGGCTCCCGCGAAAACCGCGTAAGGGTAGCAGAAATGGTACCGCAAGCGGCAGTGCCTTGGGGATTAGCGAGGTTTTACATAGCGAAAGGCCTGGCTGGGCACCAACGCTGATAAGCTGCGCCGATTCGGTCAACGTTGAGCCCGAACATTTCACCAAACCGCTTCCGATTCAAACGTGGGCATGGCTTGGTTGGCTGCTTACCCTGCTCAGGGCCAGTGCCATTTGTAAATCCTACGCTTGCTATGCATTAGACGAGCGCTAAAGTACCTCCAGCGCGCCCAGGCTGTTTGGAAAGGCGCCCAGCCTGACACGGCACAGCCTGGGCGCGCTGGAGGTACTTTATCACTCGCCTACTACACAGCATTGGTGAAATATTCGGGCTGTCTCTCCTGTCGCGGTATACTGCGCGCGAGCCCAATACTACGGAATGCAACTCTATGTCCCTGTGGGAACAATGGCGGCCATGGATTCGGCAACAACGCAGCCTGCTGCGTGAGCTGATCCTGATGCTGCTGGCCATGCTGGTGGTCGGTGTCTATTTTCTTGAGCACTTCTCCGCGCGTTTGGAGCAGGAGCGCGAGGTACAGCTGCAGGCGCTAGCCGAACAGACAGCTCGCCGGGCGGCGGAGGCGCTGGCCAGCGATGATTCCATCAGCATTAACCTGATCGGCCGGGAAACCGTACAGCTGGCCCCGGTGGCCGGAGTGCGATTTCTGGATGCGGCGGATATTCAGGTGGGCCTGACCGGGGTGCCTCGCTCCGAGCTGGTTGTCTCGGTGCCGGTGGCGCTGCCCGACGGTGAGCTGGCAGGCACCTTGACCCTGCTGGGTGACACCAGTGCTTTGCCGCGCCAGCGACTGGAAGCCGGATTTGTGCTGGCGGTGTTGTGTCTGTTGCTGCTGCGGGT
>Ga0114904_1000810_pt1 | contig 16320 bp, 22 predicted proteins | sample MalvirDeepMed_s6_FD_83498 | JGI IMG/M metagenome (GOLD analysis project Ga0114904, IMG submission 83498) | Marine viral communities from the Global Malaspina Expedition - Malaspina viral metaG DeepMed_s6 | ecosystem: Environmental > Aquatic > Marine > Oceanic | place: Mediterranean Sea... | reverse complement strand
TGCCCATGGCCTCTGTCATGCCGCGATGGCCGGGCTCGGCGCTGGCATGGCCGATCAGGCAGTGATCGAGAAGCCCGGGCCGCGCCGCGTGAAGCGGCGCCACTGCGGCGGTGCAGATGAACCCGTCGAGCAGCACCGGGATGCGCGCCCGCCGCGCCGCGATCACCGCGCCGCAGATCGCCGCCTGCTCGCGCCCGCCGAGGGCCGCAAGGATCTGCAGCCCTGTCGCGCCTGCGTGCAGGGCCACGGCGCGGGCCACGACCTCGGCCTTGTGGGCGATGGCGGGCGTGTCCGAGCCGGTGCCGCGCCCGACCCAGTCGCGCGCCGCCCCACCGAACACGGCATGCGCCAGCGCCGCGGCAATGGTCGAGTTGCCGATGCCCATCTCTCCGAGGATCAGCACGTCGGCGCTCCGGTCGACGGCCGCGGCGCCGCGGCGCATGGCGTCGAGCGTCTCGGCCTCCGTCATGGCGGGCGCTTGCGTGACATCTTCTGTCGGGCGGTCGAGATCGAGCGCCACCACCGAGAGCGCCGCGCCGTTGAGGGCGCAGAGCTGGTTGATCGCCGCGCCGCCATGCTCGAAATTGGCCACCATCTGCGCGGTGACCTCCTGCGGGAACGGGTTCACCGCCTGCGCGCAGACGCCGTGATTGCCGGCAAAGACCAGCGCCTGCGCCTTGCCGATCTCGGGCCGGGCCCGGCCCTGCCAGCCAGCAAGGAACAGCGCCAGATCCTCGAGCCGCCCGAGCGAGCCCGGCGGCTTGGTGAGCTCCATCTGGCGGGCGCGTGCAGCCTCGGCGGCGGCATCGTCATAGGACGGCAGGTCGAGCGTGGCGGCGTCTTCGAGCGCGTGGAGCGGCAGCAGGTCGGTCATGGTCATTTCACCTTCATCGGGTAGCCCGCGACGCTGAGCCAGAGTTCGTCGCTGGCGGTGGCAATTGTCTGGTTCACCAGCCCCGCCGCGTCGCGGAAGGCGCGGGCGAGCGCGTTCTCGGGCACGATCCCGGCGCCGACCTCGTTGGTCACGAAGACCACCGGGGCGCGCTGATCGGGCAGGATCGCCGCCAGCGCCGCGGCTTCCCCCTGCCAGTCGCGTTCGGCCAGCATCAGGTTCGAGAGCCACAGCGTCAGGCAATCGACGAGCCGCGGCGCATCGCCGTCGCTGTCGCTCAGTGCCTGCACAAGATTGGTCGGCTCGGAAATCGTGTGCCATTCGGGGCCGCGCCGGGCCCGATGACGGGCGATGCGCTCAGTCATCTCGGCGTCATGCGCCTCGGCGGTGGCGATGTAGATCGCCGGGCTGCCCAGCGCGAGCGTCATGCGCTCGGCCAGCCGGCTCTTGCCCGAGCGCACGCCGCCGGTGATGAGGATCGACTTTCCCATGGGGCCGTGACAAAGCAGGTTCCGCGCGATTTGGGAAGCCCGCATGAGACCGCCCGAGACCAACGAGTTGCTGCTGATCCGCCACGCCCCCGCCGATCACGGGGGGCGGCTTTGCGGGCGCAGCGACGTGCCGGCGCTGCTGCCGTCCGAGCCTGAACTCGCCCCGCTGCGCGGCTGGCTGTCCGGCTGTTCAAGCGTGGTGAGCAGCCCGGCCCGGCGCTGCCTCCAGACCGCCGGCGCGCTGTTCCCCGAGTGTGCCCTCGCCACCGATGACCGGCTCTGGGAGCAGGATTTCGGCGCGCATGACGGGCTGCCTTTCTCGGAACTGCCGGATCTAGGTGTGCTCGACCGCGAGGCATTGGCGGCGACTTGTCCGCCGGGCGGCGAGAGTTTTTCCGCGATGGTCGCACGGGTCACGCCGGCGCTGGTGGCGTTGGCAGGCCGGGTCCGGGCGGGAGGGCCGGTCGCGGTGGTGGCCCATGCGGGCACCGCGCGGGCGGCGCTGGGGCTGTCCCTCGAGCTGCCGTCGGCGGGGCTCGGCTTCGAGATCGCGCCGCTGTCGGTCACGCGGCTGCGTTGCCACGACGGCGGGCTCTCGATCATCGCGACCAACTGGACGGGACCGGGCGCATGATGTTTGCCGGCATGATGGTGGTGGCCTTCGCGATCGATTGCGCCCTCGGCTGGCCTCGGACGGTGTTTGCCGCTCTGAGGCATCCGGTGGTGTGGATCGGGGCGCTGATCTCGGCGCTCGAGGGGCGATTGAACGCGGGCGAGCCGGCCCGGCGCCGCGCGATGGGCGGGCTGACGGTGATCCTCGGGCTCGTTGCCGTTCTGATCCCGGCGCTGTTGCTGCAGCTGGCGCTGCCCGACGGGATGGCCGGAGTGCTCCTTGGTGGGGTGCTGGCCTGGCCGCTGCTGGCGGTGCGGTCGATGCACGACCACGTGGCCGCGGTGGCCAAGCCGCTGGCGCGGGGCGACCTGTTTGCCGCGCGGCAGGCCGTGGCGATGATCGTCGGGCGCGATCCCGAGAGGCTCGGGCAGGAGGGCGTGGCGCGCGCCGCGCTCGAAAGCCTTGCCGAGAACTCCTCGGACGGCATCGTGGCGCCGCTGTTCTGGGGCGTGATCGGCGGTTTGCCCGGCATCGCCGTCTACAAGGCGATCAACACGATGGATTCGATGATCGGCCACCGCAATGACCGCTACGAGGATTTCGGCAAGCCCGCGGCCCGGCTCGACGACCTGGTGAACTGGGGGCCTGCGCGGCTTACCGGGCTGCTCTTCGCGCTGGCCTCGGGCCGGCCGGCCCGGGCGATCCGCGTGATGCGACGCGACGCGCGCCAGCACCGCTCTCCCAATGCCGGCTGGCCCGAGGCGGCGATGGCGGGCGCGCTGTCGGTGCGGCTGTCGGGGCCTCGGGTCTATGGCGACGTGATCGCCGACGAGCCCTGGGTCAATGGCGCGGCACCCGATCCTGACGCGCGGGCGCTGGCCCGCGGGCTGGCGCTCTACCGCCGCACCATGGCGCTGACGGCGGTGATCCTTCTGCTCTTCGCCCTGCCCTAGGGCTCAGATCGCCACGCGGTCTGCCAGACGATCCTGCACGAGCCCCGCGACCCGGGCGATGTCGGCCTTGGTCGGGCGGCCCTCGATCCGGGCCTCGGCCAACCCCTCGGCGGCGCGCTGCAGCGCGACGTCGCCGGCGCTGACCGCGACCCCGCGCAGGAACTGGGTGACGTAGTCGAGCATCCGCTCGTCGCGGTCATCGCCCAGCACATCCGCGGCCAGCGCCATGTCGTCGCGATAGGCCAGCGGATCGGGGCAGACCGGCTCTTCCGAGGCCATGCGCAGGCCGGCCGGGCGACGGTCCGGCGGCAGGTGCGAGATGACCTCGGTCTGAAAGCGCAGCACGCTTTCCACCGGCTTGGCGAGGAAGCCGTCCGCACCCGCGGCCAGCGCCACATCCTCGGCGAAGCTGTCGCCGCTGGTGCCGAGGATCACCCCGACACGGGGCACCGCCGACACCATCTCCGAGATCAGCTCGGCGCCGCAGCCATCGGGCAGGCCGAGATCAACGATCGCCACGCTGGGGCGGTAGACGTTGAGGTGCCGGCGCGCCGAGAGCAGGCAATCGGCGCGACGAATCCGCGCGCCGCTGCGCAGGCAGAGCAGGCGCATGGCGTCGCTGGCAAAGCGGCTGTCCTCGACGACAAGAACCGTCATGCCCAGCAGCGGCCGTGTGGCGGTGGGGCGCGGCAGGTAGGTCTGCACATCCGAGTCGGTCATTCTGATCCTCCATCTGGCACTTTGGTCAGGATTGCCGGTTGCCCCTAACGGCTGGTTAACGCTCGCAGCATCTTGCGCAGACTGCCCGGCGCGGGCGATAACCATCGCAACCTGAGAGAGGAGACCCGCCATGATCGGCCGTCTGAATCATGTTGCCATCGCCGTGCCCGACCTCGAAGCCGCGGCGGCGCAGTACCGCGACACGCTTGGCGCCAAGGTCGGCGCCCCGCAGGACGAGCCCGATCACGGCGTCACGGTGATCTTCATCGAGCTGCCCAACACCAAGATCGAGCTGCTCTACCCGCTGGGGGACGACTCCCCGATCCAGGGCTTCCTCGACAAGAACCCCTCGGGCGGCATCCACCATGTCTGCTACGAGGTCGACGACATCCTCGCCGCGCGCGATCACCTGAAGCAGAGCGGCGCCCGGGTGCTGGGCAATGGCGAGCCCAAGATCGGCGCCCATGGCAAGCCTGTGCTGTTCCTGCATCCGAAGGATTTTCAGGGCACGCTCGTGGAACTTGAGCAGGTCTGAGCTTATCTCGGGCGCAAAGGGAGGCCTTACATGGGACTGACATCCGCACTCGTGCTCTACGCCGTCATCTGGTTCATGACCTTCCTGATCGTGATCCCGTTCCGGCTCGAGACCCAGGGCGACCGCGGCGAGGTGGTCGAGGGCACCCATGCCGGCAGCCCCGAGGTGCACAACCTCAAGCGCAAGGCGCTGATCACCACGCTGATCGCTTTGGCGCTGTGGGCGGTGATCGCCGGCATCATCATCTCGGGCTGGATCACGGTGCGCGAGCTCGACAGCTGGATGTTCAACCGCATGGGCCCGCCGTCGGGTCTGTAAGAGGCGTCAGGCCCGCCAAGGAGCCCGCGCCGCCTTGCGGCGAGACGACCTGCGCGGCGCGCCCTTGGCGCGCCGCTCCGCGTTGCAGCGTCCGGCCCGAAGAGATCAGGCCCTGAGCGATCAGGCCCGCAGGCGCCTGGCCTCGAGCCTGTGGAACAGGTGGGTGAAGGTGGCCGCGCCGAGGATCGGCACCAGCAGGTTCACCAGCGGGATGGTCAGCGGCACGACCATCAGAACCCCCGCGATCCAGATCGTCACGAAGTGGCGCTTGCGCAGCTGCGCGGCGCCGTCGCGCCCGACCCGGCGGATCGCCGCGAGGGTGAAGTATTCCCGCCCCAGCAGGAACCCGTTCAGACCCCAGAAGATGAACGGCGCCAGCGGTGCGAGGAAGATGTAGAGCACCAGCGCGACGATGTTGGCACCGATCAGCACCCCGAGAAAGGCCAGCGAATCTCGGATGTTGTCCATCAGCGTCAGCTCGTTCGCCGGGCCGAGCGACGGGTAGTGCCGGTCTTCGACGGCCTGCGCCACGTCATCGAGGAAGATGCCGGTGATCGCCGAGGCCACCGGCACCATCAGGAACACCGACAGCAGCAGCATCAGAGGAATCGCGCCCCAGCTGATCGCGTCATCGACCCAGGTCACGGTGCCGATCCACGGCAGCGACACGCTGTCGCCGAGGAACCAGCCCACCACCTGCACGAAGACCACGTAGACCGCCACGAAGATCGCCACGGTGATGCCCAGCCCCTTGGCCAGCACCGCCTGGAACCGGCGGTCGCCGAGCTGGCCCAGGGCAGCAAGGAAGGAGGCGGCGGGGATCATTCCGACACCCAGTCCGTGATCGCGTCGAGGTCCGGGCGCGGGCGCTCGGGCGGCGCCGAGCTCTCGGTGCCGATATGCAGGAAGCCCGCGATCCGCTCCTGCGGTGCAAGGCCCAGCGTCTCTTCGAGGAAGGGGCGGTCCTCGGCGATCCAGCCCGAGAGCCAGTTGGCGCCCCAGCCGCTGGCCAGCGCCGCGTTCAGCAGCGCAAGGCAGACCGCGCCGGCGGAATAGGTCTGCTCGATCGCCGGCACCTTGGGGCTGTCCTTCGGCGATTCGACCACCGCCACGCAGAGCGGGCTGTCGGCGAACTGGGCGCGGGCCTTGTCGGTCTGGGCCGGCTCGTAGCCCAGCGCCGTGCCGCGCTCGGTTGCCGCCGCGGCCAGCCGCTGCAGGGCCGCCCCCTGCAGCACGACGAAGCGCCACGGCTCGAGCTTGCCGTGATCGGGGCTGCGCGCCGCGGCGGTGAGGATCGGCATCAGCGCCGCGCGGTCGGGGGCCGGGGCGGTCAGCGTCTTGGCCGGGCGCGAGCGGCGGCTCAGCAGGAAGTCCATCGCGGCGGGGTTGGGTGTGGGCATCGGCATCTCCTTGACGGTCCGCCCCTATGTCAGGCTTTGTCCCGCCGGTTTCAACCGCTCGCGTTGCCCGGGGTCCGGACGGCTGCTAAGCCAGAGCCACCTCCCGGGAAGAAGGACGCCCCATGGCCAAGGCCACGCTCACCCATCTGGCGGTCCCCGGTGCCACGCTCGACCTGCGCGTGACGCCGAAAGCCTCGCGCAACGAGATCCGCGAAGAGGACGGCCAGCTGCGGGTCTACGTCACCACGGTGCCGGAGGACGGCAAGGCCAATGCCGCCGTGCAGAAGCTGCTCGCCAAGGCACTGGGGCTGCCGAAATCGCGGCTGGTGCTGGTGCGCGGGGCCACCTCGCGCGACAAGACGTTCCGGATCGAGGCCTGAGCCTCAGGCCTCGGCGTCGCCATCCTCTCCCTCCCCGCCGGTCTCGTCGCGCACATAGACGCCTTCGGGCAGGCTGATCGCGGCGGCGAGGTCGCGCATCTGGGTCATGGAGAGGGTGATCTTGTGCACCTTGTCGGTGCGCGGATCGTATTGCTCGACGGTGATGCAGTCCTCGAACCCCATGACGATCACGTCCTCCTGGAGATAGCTGCTGCCTTCGTCGACGAGGGTGACGACCGTGGCGTCGAATTCGTGCTCGATGCTAAACATGGGATCAGCCTAGCCCAGCCGGAATCCGCTGCCTATCCCGAAAAGCCACGCGCCTGCCGCCGCGACAGCGAGCCACTGGCGCTGCGGGCGCGCGGCACCTATGGTGATCGAAACCCCTCTGCGATCGGAGCCCCTCTTGATCCTTCGCCGACTGCTCCCAGCCCTTCTCTTCCTGCTTGCCGCCTGCGAGGTGGCCCCGGTCACCATGAGCCCGGAGCAAGCCGCGACCCGTGCCGAGGCAGACCGCGCCATTCACCAGTTCGTGGACGTGGCGAGCCGGATCGAACCGGTTGCCGAGGCCGAATGCCGCCGCTCGGCGCCGCAGTTCAACTGCGATTACCTGATCGTGGTCGATGACCGGCCCGGGCAGGAGGCCAACGCCTTCCAGACGCTCGATCGGCAGGGCCGTCCGATCATCGCCTTCAACCTCGCGCTCATCGCCTCGGTCGAGAATGCCGACGAGCTGGCTTTTGTCATGGGACATGAGGCGTCGCACCACATTCTCGGCCACCTGGCCCGGGTCGAGGAGGATGCCGCCATCGGTGCGATCATCTTCTCGGGTCTGGCCGAGATGTCCGGCGCCGACGCGGCAACGGTGCGCTCGGCCGAGGAGTTCGGCGCCAGCGTCGGCGCGCGCAGCTTTTCCAAGGAATACGAGCTCGAGGCGGACCAGCTCGGCACCATCCTGACCATGCGCGCGGGCTACGATCCGGTTCTCGGGGCCGAATTCTTCCTGCGAATCCCCGATCCGGGCGAGAAGTTTCTCGGCAGCCACCCGCCCAACGCGGCGCGCATCGCCATCGTCAGGCGCACCGCCGCGGCCTACGCCACCAACTGATCCCGACGCCCGGCCGTTGACATGCATCAAGGGCAGGTCCGTCCTGCGCTGCTAGGCTTGTTGCAGTCCAACTGTGCAACTCCCGGGAGATATGACGATGCCTAGCCGCACCGACTACAGACGCCATGCCCGGCTTGTCGACCACATGGCCGGCACGCTCGGAATCGATCTCGACGAACAGATGATGCGTGGCAAGGTCACCGCCGCGCAGATCGACGATGCGGTGCTCAGCTGCACCGGCTGCACCCGCCCCTGCGCCTGCGACGCGTGGCTCGCAGCCCAAACCGAGACCGCGCCCGAGGCCCCCGGCTATTGCCGCAACGCGGCCCTGTTCGACGCGCTCCGCGACACCTGACGCCATGACGGAGGAGGCAAAGATGTTCGACAACCGGCGCAACCAGCCGCTTGGCAAGACCAACGAGCATTACTGGCGCGTGCAGCGCATGGCGCGGGCCAACGGGACCGATCTGGTGCGCGCCGCCGAGGATGGCGCGCTGAGCCAGGAAGACTGGGCCGCGATGGTGCACCGCTGCCGCGCCTGCAAGTGGGCCGAAGGCTGCAAACGCTGGCTCTCGTACCCCGAGGCCGGGCTGCGGGAGACCCCCGCGGGCTGCGTGAACCGGCTCACCTTCGAGGCGCTGCAGGACGGGCTGAAAGAGTAAAGCGATGCCACGGACGCTCGGAGATCCCGCCCGTCATTTCTGGATGACCCGCAGCGTGGCCCGCGTGATGGGCGTGAACCTGTCGGAGGCGATGCGGAACGGACGGCTGGAGCCGGATCAATATGCCGCGATGGTGACCCGCTGCCGCGGCTGCGCTCTGGTCGAGGCCTGCGAACACTGGCTGGCCACCCGCACCGGCCTCTCCAGCGCACCGCCGCCGGGCTGCTGCAACGGTGTGCTGCTGTGTCGGCTTCGGAAACCGCGCTGAAACGGGTCAGCGCGCCGGCCCTCGGCGCGCCAAGACTGCGGCGGCAGTCGGCCCCGCGCCCGCGACCTTATTCGGAGCGCAGGCCGCGTGCCGATTCCTTGATCGCGTCGTACTGGCCCGAGGGACGGAAGCGCCAGAGATAGTCGGGCAGCACCGCCTCGAGCGAGGTCGGCGTGATGCCCAGCTCGGCAAAGCCCTTCGCATCTTCCGAGACGACATTGTCGCGACGCAGCGATTTCACCTGATCGCGGGTGATCTGCGCCGGAAACAGCCCGCCCGTCAGGCGCTGGATCCATTCGAAGACCCAGCCCATTCCCGAGGCGATGCCGAAGGGGATGTTCATGATGAAGCGGCGGCGGCGGATCACGCCGAGCATCTTGCCGATCAGGTCGCGGAAGCTCTCGCGATCCGGCCCGCCGAGTTCGTAGATGCCCGGGGCGGCCGCGCCGGTCACGCCCATGACCGCGGCCTGCGCCACGTCATCGACATAGACCGGCTGGAAGTTCGTGTCGGCCCCGACCAGCGGCAGCACCGGCCCCATGCGGGACATGCCGGCGAAGCGGTTGAAGAACTGGTCCTCAGCGCCGAAGATCACCGACGGGCGCAGGATCATCGCGTCCGGTATGTGGCTCAGCACCGCGGCCTCGCCCTCGGCCTTGGTGCGGGCATAATCGCTGTCGCTCTCGGCATCGGCGCCGATGGCCGAGATCTGCACCATCCGGGCCACGCCCTGCTCGGCGGCGATGCGCGCGACGCGCTCCGCGCCCTCTGCCTGAATGGCGTCGAAGTTGTTCTTGCCGCGGGCATCGAAGGTGCCGACGCAGTTTACCACCGCATCCGCGCCCTGCATGACCATGCGCACCGACTCGTCGTTGCGGATGTTGCACAGCACCGGCTCGACCTGACCGACCACGCCATAGGGACGCACGAAATGCGCCTCGTTGGGACGGCGCACGGCCACGCGGACCCGCCAGCCGAGCTTGGCCATGCGCCGCGCGATGTAGCGCCCCACGAACCCGGATCCGCCGTAAATGGTGACGAGTTTGCTCATTGGCCATGCTCCTGCTGCCAGGGTTTCCAGCCCTGAATACCGACCCGGGCGGGGCCCGGCAAGGTGCGCGGCAGCGCGATGGAAAACAAACCGAAAAAACCTGCTTGACGGGGACTGGCAGGAGCCTTAAACGCCCTCCTCACACCACCTGTGCCCAGGTGGCGGAATTGGTAGACGCGCTGGTTTCAGGTACCAGTGACCTAACGGTCGTGGAGGTTCGAGTCCTCTCCTGGGCACCATGGAAAACCCCGGATTGTCATGGTTCATGACGCTCCGGGGTTTTCTTGTTTCAGGGACCCGGTCCGCGCCCCAGAGGCCCGCCGCTCTCCGCTTGGAATGAGACCACAGCTCCGGAAGAGTCATCTGCGCCGGCCCCATCAAACCCGCGGCTCTGAGAAGGACGCCCACCTCCCGGCCCGGCTGCCGAGAGACATCGCCGCGACACCGTGACCTGAACAGACCTTCGCGGAATCGGCACGAAGGCGCGACTCCCGAGCCTCGGCGTCGCATTCCCGGCACGCCATTGACGGAGAGCGATGGCGCGAGTTTGTCCGGGAAGATCAAGCAATCGCGCCGAAGGCCGCTCCATCACAGCACGCTACGCGACTGCGCGGCCTCCGAAGCCCGACATCTCGGCGCTGTCGGCAAGGACAGATCGTCCCCTTTAGAGAACCGCAGGACCCGCACTGCCCCCCCGGGTCGAGATCAACACGTCGCCTCGGAGCAGGAAACGACCCCGCTGCTCGAACACGCTCGCTTTGACGGATGAGAACGGGAATACCCGGCGCGAAGCGTTGCGACCGCGAGCGCGCCTTCCGCGGCGAATACGCCTGCACGTTCCGCCGTTCGGGAGACTGTACGAAGATCAGGGGGTAATGGCGGAGAGGAAGGGATTCGAACCCTCGAGACGGTTTCCCGCCTACACACTTTCCAGGCGTGCGCCTTCGACCACTCGGCCACCTCTCCGCCGACCCCTTTAGCGGAACTCGCAACCCCGTTGCAAGGGCAAAACCCAGAGAAGACAAAGCCCCGGACACTGTCCGGGGCTCTGCCATGCGCAACGCGGGAAACGCGCCGTCACATGTTGGGATAGTTCGGGCCGTCGCCGCCCTGAGGCACCGTCCAGTTGATGTTCTGGGCCGGGTCCTTGATGTCGCAGGTCTTGCAGTGCACGCAGTTCTGGAAGTTGATCACGAAGCGCGGCTTGCCCTCGTCCTCGACGAACTCGTAGACCCCGGCCGGGCAGTAGCGCTGCGACGGGCCGGCATAGCTCGCGTAGTCCACCGCCACCGGCACATCCTCGTCCTTCAGACGCAGGTGGCAGGGCTGGCTTTCCTCGTGGTTGGTGAACGAGAACGACACGTTGGTCAGGCGGTCGAAACTCAGCTTGCCGTCGGGCTTGGGATAGTCGATCGGCTTGTGGTGGCTTGCCGGTTCCGTCGCGGCGGCGTCGGTCTTGCCGTGGCCCATGGTGCCGAACAGCGAGAAGCCGAACTGGTTGGTCCACATGTCGAAGCCGCCCATGGCGAGCGACGCCGACAGCCCCCATTTCGACCACATCGGCTTGACGTTGCGCACCTTCCACAGGTCCTTGCCGATGGCGCCCTCGCGCACCTCGGTCTCGTAGGCGCTCAGCTCGTCCGAGGCGCGGCCCGCCTGCAGCGCGTCATGGGCCGCCTCGGCCGCTGCCTTGCCCGAAAGCATGGCGTTGTGATTGCCCTTGATGCGCGGCACGTTGACCATGCCCACCGAGCAGCCCAGCAGCGCCACGCCGGGCGCGACCATCTTCGGCATCGACTGGTAGCCGCCTTCCGAAATCGCCCGCGCGCCGTAGGCCACGCGCTTGCCGCCCTCGAGCAGCGCGGCCACGTGTGGGTGGTGCTTGAAGCGCTGGAATTCCATGTAGGGGAAGAGGTGCGGGTTCTTGTAGTTCAGGTGCACCACGAAACCGACATACACCTGGTTGTTGTCGAGGTGGTAGATGAAGGCACCACCCCCGGCGTTGCCGCCCAGCGGCCAGCCCATGGTGTGCTCGACCCGGCCTTGCTTGTGCTTGGCGGGGTCGATCTCCCAGATCTCCTTCATGCCGAGGCCGAATTTCTGCGGCTCCTTGCCGTCGGAGAGGTTGTACCTGGCGATCACCTCCTTGGAGAGCGAGCCGCGCACGCCCTCGGAGAGGAACACGTACTTGCCGTGCAGCTCCATGCCCGGCTCGTAGCCCGGGCCGGCGGTGCCGTCGGGGTTCTTGCCGAACTCGCCGGCCACCACGCCCTTCACCTCGCCATCGTCGCCATAGACCAGCTCCGAGCAGGACATGCCCGGGAAGATCTCGACGCCAAGCGCCTCGGCCTGCTCGGCCATCCAGCGGCAGACATTGCCCATCGAGACGATGTAGTTGCCATGGTTCGACATGAACGGCGGCATCGGCCAGTGCGGCACGCTCACCTTGCCGGCCTCGCCGAGCACGTAGAACTTGTCCTCGGTCACCGGCACGTTGACCGGCGCGCCCTTGTCCTTCCAGTCCGGGATCAGCGCATCGAGACCGCAGGGGTCGAGCACCGCGCCGGACAGGATATGGGCGCCCACTTCCGAGCCTTTCTCGAGCACCACGACCTCGAGATCGGCATCAAGCTGCTTCAGGCGGATCGCCGCGGACAGGCCTGCCGGCCCCGCCCCAACAATCACCACATCGTATTCCATGGACTCGCGCTCGATCTCGGACATGCCGACCCCTCCGCTGGCTGTATTTGAAATTTTCTTTCGCATCGAGGTAGCGCGGCAGTCCGGCAAAGGTCAATAAAAACACCGCGTCGCGACTATTGGGAGAGACTATTGCCGCCGCGCTACAGGGCGTTTGTCGCACTTGTTCTGCCCTGCCGGACGGCACCGATCCGCCCGGACGTGGCGCAAAGCGCCGCCGGTCGGCCGCCTCACCACTTGACTTGGGGGGCCTCACACACGTTATGTGCCATACTCAGACTGGAATGCACGAACCGTACGTTCAGGAGCCCCCTCCTTGGAAAAGATACTGATCACCCGCGCGGGCTTTACCGCGCTCGAAACCGAATTGAAGACGCTCAAGAGCAAGGAGCGCCCCGCCGTGATCCAGGCGATCGCGGAAGCGCGCGAGCTTGGCGATCTCAAAGAGAACGCCGAGTATCACTCGGCCCGCGAAAAGCAGGGCTTCATCGAAGGCCGGATCAAGGAGATCGAGGCGGTGATGAGCCTCGCCGAGGTCATCGACCCGACCAAGCTCAGCGGCGCGGTCAAGTTCGGCGCCACCGTCAAGGTCGTCGACGAGGACACCGACGAAGAGAAGACCTGGCAGATCGTCGGCGAGCACGAGGCCAATATCGACAAGGGCCTGCTCAACATCAAATCGCCGATCGCCCGCGCCCTGATCGGCAAGGAGGAGGGCGACAGCGTCGAAGTGCGCACGCCCGGTGGCGAGAAGAGCTACGAGATCCTCAGCATCGACTACAAGTAAGGTCCGCGCCAGATGGCCGACAACAAAGACAGCCGCGCCACCCCGCTGGGGATCTACGACCGGCCGCGCGCGCCCGGCATCACCGGAATCGAGATCGCGGCGATTGCGCTCAGCCTCGCGTGGCTGGTGCTTTCGGGCGTGTTCTTTCTCTATTTCGGCGGCGAGGGCGCGGATGGCCTGCGCTTCATCCTGTCGATGATGGTGATGTTCATGCCGGTGGCGATGATCTGGGTCGCGGCCACTGCGGCCCGGGCCAGCCGGCTCATGCGCGAGGAAAGCGCCCGGCTGCAATCGGCCATCGACGCGATCCGCAACGCCTACATCTCGCAGGCGCAGGCCGGGCGGAACGAGACCGGGGCGGGCACGATCACCAAGAAGCTCGACGAAATCGCCGCCGCGCAGCGCAAGACCGAGACCGCGCTGGCGCGCTTTACCGTCTCGCAGGGAGCGGCCGGCCAGCCAACGCTGGCACCGGCGCCGCAGCCCGAGCCGGCAGCCGCCGACGACCAGCCCCGGCTGTCACTCGGCACCCCCGCCGAGGCGCTGCAGCCGCCGGTGGCCCATGCCGACTTCATCCGCGCGCTGAACTTCCCGGAAACCGCCGAGGACGAGGCGGGCTTTGCCGCCCTGCGCCGCGCCCTCAAGGACCGTCAGGCCGCCCAGCTGATCCAGGCGGCGCAGGACGTGCTGACCCTCCTGAGCCAGGACGGCATCTACATGGACGACCTGCGCCCCGACCTTGCCCGCCCCGAGCTCTGGCGTGCCTTTGCCGAGGGCACCCGCGGGCGTGAGATTGCCTCCATCGGCGGTGTGCGCGACCGGTCCTCGCTGACCCTGACCACGGCACGCATGAAGCAGGACCCGATCTTCCGGGATGCGGCGCATCACTTCCTGCGGCTGTTCGACAAGGCGGTGGCGCGTTTCGCGCCCGAGGCCAGCGACGCCGAGATCACCGAACTGGCCAACACCCGCTCCTCGCGCGCCTTCATGCTGCTTGGCCGCGTCGCAGGCACGTTCGACTGAACCCTCCCCCGTTCCGGCACGGGGGTGCCCGACGCGCCGGCACCCCGCCGCCGCGCGCTGCGCACCTGCTCGCCCGACGGCTGCGGTCCTGCATTCGTGCACAAGCGAGTCTGCGCAACCGCCGGGGCAGCGCGATTGCATCTCATCGCGCGCTTCGTTAGGTCAGAAGTGTTCCCCCAAAACGGAGACCCGCGATGGACACGGGCGACCTTCGGTCAAGCTATCTCAGAGGTCTGCGCGACGGGGCGCCGTTCATCCTCGTCATCGCGCCCTTCGCCATGGTGTTCGGCGTGCTGGCGAAAAGCGCCGGCCTCAACGTGCTCGAGGCGCTCGCCTTCTCGGTCGCGGTGATCGCGGGCGCGGCGCAGTTCACCGCGCTGCAATTGATGCAGGATCAGGCCCCGACGCTGGTGGTGCTGGCCTCGGCGCTGGCGGTGAACCTGCGCATGGCGATGTATTCGGCCTCGCTGACGCCGTATCTCGGCCACCTGCCGCTGTGGAAACGCGGCGTGGTGGCGTATTTCCTCGTCGACCAGGCCTACGCGCTGGCGATCGTCAAATACGAGCGTGAGCCCGAGATGACGAACGGCGAACGCTTCGCCTATTTCGTCGGGACAGTCACGCCGATCTGTCCGCTCTGGTACGGGTTCACCGTGATCGGGGCCATGGTGGGGGCGCAGATCTCGCTCGAGACCGGGCTCGATTTCGCCATGCCGATCGCCTTCCTCGCGCTGATCGGCCCGGCGCTGCGCACCGGCGCGCATGGCGCGGCGGCGCTGGTGGCCTCGGTCTCGGCGCTGCTCTTCGCCTTCCTTCCCTACAATCTCGGCCTGCTGGTCGCGGCGCTGCTCGGCATGATGGCTGGCGCTGAGATCGAACGCCGGAGCGAGGCCGCATGATCGACCGTATCGAGCTTTGGATCGTCATCATCGGGCTGGGGCTGGGCAGCTTCGGCCTGCGCTTCGCCTTCCTCGGGCTGGTCGGAGACCGCCCGATCCCGGCCTGGCTGATGCGCCACCTGCGCTACACCGCCGTTTCGGTACTGCCGGCGCTGATCGCGCCGCTGATCGTCTTCCCGGCGGCCAATGACGGCCAGCCCGAGCCGGTGCGGCTGACGGCGGCCGTCGTGGCGCTGGGGGTCGGGTTCTATTTCAAGAACCCGCTGCTCGCGATGGTGTTTGGCGCGGTCACGCTGGTCGGCGGGCTTTACTGGTTCGCCTGAGCGTCCGCGCCAAGCTCTTCGCCATAAACCGCAATGGCCTGCTGCTTGTCGTCGCCATCGGTGTCACGCACGACGCGATCCTCGATGCCGGGCATGCCCGCCAGCTGATCGGCAAGCTTGTTCGGGAACCAGGTGCTGCTGACATGCTCGAAGCCCGGCAGCTGCTTGAGCACGCCGGAGGTGGCCACGGTGCATTGCGACTGCGACACCGCGCCGTAGCTCTGCACCAGCCGCAGCGCCTGCTCGGCCACCTCGGGCGGCACTTCGATTCGCTGCACCCGGACGCGGTAGGTCTCGCGCGCGTGGGCGCCCTCGTAGACCTCGGCAATCTTCGGTGTGACACCGTAGATCACGTCATCCGCCTCGACCAGCCAGCTCGCCCGCACCGAGCCTGCGGGATCGAAGATCACACGCTGCGAGGGCGCGTTGATCATCATGCTCGAATGCGCGCCGGCATCGCTGCGGTTGTTGATCATGGTGTAAAGCGTGATCGTGGGCGGCCCGTCATGCCGATAGGCGACCTTGGCGATCTCGGCCTCGGTGGCATTGGGGGTATGTGCGCTTGGGGTGGTGCAGCCGGCAAGCGACAGCGCCGCCAGGCCGGCGAGAATGGCGGCTCTGAACGTCATCCGAGCGTGCTCCTGATCTGGTGGGGAGAAAGGCGCCTCAGGCGCCGAAGATCATCAGGATGACCACGATCGCGAAGATCACGTAAAGTGTGCGAATGGTGAACTTGATGAACCCGTGGAAAGTCTTTTCCTGTTCGGTGATGTCCATGGTTCCCAGCTTGTGCTCAGCCATCTCCAGATCCGTCCCTGTGGCATTCCTGTTGTCGCTGATTTGACTAGCGGATTTCCCCGCCCCTGTCACCTGCCCAAAAGCCGCGGTTTGCGGGTATCTTTGAGCGCCGGGGCCGGATCAGACCGCCTGCCAGATCCAGGCGCCATCCTCGCGGATCTCGCGGGTGACGCGCCCCGCGTGCCAGAGGTGCAGGCAATGCGCCATCGCCTCGACCAGCGCGAGCCCGTACTCGGCCTCTCCGATGCGGCGCTTGAACAGCGCCGGAAAGCACGCCGCCGCCGCCTTGGGCCTGCGAGGTAGCCGTGCAGCCGGTCGAGCGCCGAATGGTGGTTCTCGATCAGCTGCGCCATGCGGAACGGCAGCCCGGTAAAGGGCAGCTTGTGGCCACCAAGCACG
>Ga0114904_1000807_pt1 | contig 16361 bp, 30 predicted proteins | sample MalvirDeepMed_s6_FD_83498 | JGI IMG/M metagenome (GOLD analysis project Ga0114904, IMG submission 83498) | Marine viral communities from the Global Malaspina Expedition - Malaspina viral metaG DeepMed_s6 | ecosystem: Environmental > Aquatic > Marine > Oceanic | place: Mediterranean Sea... | reverse complement strand
ATCGCTCTGGATCACTGGCCCGGCAAGCGAAGCGACCTCGGATTATTCGCTGCTAGTGGATGCCGGGATCAGCCGATTCGACTATAACGTGGGCATCGGCGTGACCGACCCCGGTGTGCTCCTGGAAATTTCCGGTGACTGTGCTTCATACGCGGAGAACAATGCTCAGGTCCAGATCATCGGATCGACAGATAAAAATATGCAGTTGCGGATCGGCTATCGCACTGACACCACGAACGGGCACGGCTGGCTACAGGCGGTCAAGGCTGGCACCGCTCAGGTGCCATTTATCTTACAAGCTGAAGGGAACACCGTTGGAATTGGCGCGATCACCGATCCAGATGGCACCCTGCATGTGCATAGCGCGACAGCGGGCAGCGTGACAGCAACAGCCGGGGCGGATGATCTGGTCGTGGAAAACTCGACGCACGCGGGGATGACGTTTTTGTCGCCTAGTGGGAATTACCAGCAAATGATCGCCTTTGGTGATGTAGGCGACGCTGACTCTGGCCGGATTAAGTACGACCACAACGACAACAAAATGTCGTTTTGGACCGAAGGGACGCATCGGATCACCATCGATTCGGTTGGCGATGTCGGCATCGGGGTGACCGATCCTGATGTTGCGCTTGACGTGTCCGGCGGCGACAACGTGCTAGATATTTTCCGCATCACGCAGCGGGCATCCGGCGCAGGGGCGTATGGGCTACAAATTGGATTGGCTGATACCGGCGATCCCGTCTTCCAGCGATTGGTGAACGATGTCGCCACGGAGTCGTTCCGCATAGTGCGCGGCACTGGCGATGTGAAATTTAACGCCAACGTTGGAATCGGGACGACGCCGAACAGCGCGGTTGATTTAATACTGAGCGGGTTTGGCGTGCAAGCCATGAAGAACCTCACAGCGGCGCAGTCGGCCATCGCTGCTCATACGGTGTTCTGGTTTGAGACAGACGGGTATATGCACTACATGACCGCCGGGGGAACGGAATATAAATGCACGCGTGAGACACCATAATCGAGGAGTAGACAGATGGCGGCAACGTGGAACATTGCAGTATGCACCGATTATCTCGTTGGCCCAGCAGGGCCATTTGAGGGCGAAGCGCGGGTTATCTATAGCGTCGTCTGGATCTGCACCGACGAGCAAACGGTCGGAGATCACACGTACGCGGTTGGGACCAACGGCGGGATCAGTTTAGAGCCGTTTACCGGCGGCGATTTTGTGGCGTGGGGAGATGTTACCAAAGCACTCGCGCTCGGATGGGTGCACGACAAGATGGGCGCGGAGGAAGTGGCGGCGATTGAGGCACAGGTAGCCGCGCAGCTACACACCAAGATGAACCCGACCACGGCGAGCGGTCTACCGTGGTCAGTACCGGAACCGGCACCCGCGCCGGAACCTGAACCCTAACCAAAAGGATACCGACGATGACCGAACCGACAGCTCCGACGCTGCCGCCCGTCACGACCGAAACCCTGTTTTCCGTGATCGGCGAACAAATGATCCAGATCGCCAGATTGCAGGCGCTCGTCGCGCAGCAGGCGCAGCAACTCGCGCCGCCTGCCGACCCCGACGAGGACACAGAAAGCGGTTAACCGATGCCGACGTTGCTCGCGAACGGGACACCCTGGATCGTGAAGGCGGTCAGCGCCGTCGGCGTCCCGTCGGCGATTGCGATCTATTTGGTCTGGCTGTTGTCGACGCAAGTGCTGACCGCGATCCAGACTCACGCCGATCGCAGCGAGGCCGAGCTGCGCGAGCTACTGCCCGTGCTGCGCCAGATCTGCATCAACACCAGCCAGACACCCGCCGACCGGGTCGCGTGTTTCGACGATGACTGATCGACGGTCCTGGCACGGGCACGTCGAGAACGACGATCTCGGCGCGGGCGACGAGGGCGCGCGCGATCCCGAGCGACTGCCGCGCGATCCGCCGGTCGTCACCGAGCCAGACCGCGAGCCGGAACCGTCGCCGCCGCTGGTGCCGGGGCAGATCTACGGCGCGCTGCGGGCGGTGCCTGGCAGCCACTTCGCCGACGACGTCGGCCCGGTGTTACCGCTGGGCATCACGTACGGCTGGGGCCTGGGCCAGTACCGCGCCGATCCCGATGCCTGCCTGCACCAGCTCGACACGATTGCGACGGCGGGCTATGAGTTCGTCCGCACCTGGTTTTCGCTCGGCTGGTATCCGTATTGGCGCGGGCATGAAGTCGCGCCGATCGCGTTCACCGGCCAGGACGACGTGCGGGTCGAGGCGTGGCCGGACTACGACGACATGGTGGCGGGCTATTGTCGGGCGCTCGACGAGCGTGCCCTGCGGTTGTTCTGGTCGTGCGGCGATCTCCAGATGTTCGATCGCAACGAGGCGCAACTCACCACCTGGGCGCAGACGGTCGGCCAGGTCATCGCCGTCGCTGCGCCGGGCGTGATGATCTTCGCCGACGTGAACGAGGCCTGGCAGAACTGGCTGTACGATTCCGAGCCGGACGATCCCGCCGACCTCGACCGGCTTGTGATCGATCCGCTGGTCGACGCCTACGCGCTGCCGTGCCTGCGCTTGCGCAGTGCGTACAGCGAAGAGATCGTTGACCTCGATCGGTGGGGTCGGCCGCCGCTCTGGCAAAAGCACGGGCACCGGGGCCACTTCGAGCAAGATCACGTCTCGGCGATCCGGCACGCGCGCGGCATCACCTACGACGAGGGCCACGGGCGGCCCGTCAGTCGGCTCGGCGTCGAGTCTGAACCCGGCGGGCCGAGCCGTGATCTGATCGGCGCTGACGTCATGGGGCCGATCGAAACGCCCGAGGCTCTATGCCTGCTGGCGGTCGCGAATTTTATGGCCCCGGCGGCGTTCGTCTTTCATACGCACCGGGGCGTGCGGTCGTGGCTCGGCCCGATCGCCGACGAGCCGGGGTTCGAGGTTGTGCCGAACGTGCGGCGACACTTGCCGGACGATCTGCAATCGGCGTTTCGGCTGATCGTGCACGGCAACCGCGACGAGTCGCCGCTGACTGACGCCGACGGGTTCCCCGAGGCGGCCGACCGTCGGATCGACAGTGTCGTCGCCGCCGACGATGGCCGGTTCGTCACGCTGGTCTATAGCCTGGCGCGACACACGCGGCTGCGCGCGGTGCGGGCGTTGTCCTGCCGGATCATCGTGCCGGATACGGGCGAGTATGACGATGTGACGATGACGGCGAATGCCGAACTGGATCTGGAGTATGCGTGCGGGCGTCTGATTGTCGGGCGCATCGACGACTAGCAAGGGGGCGCAATGGGATTTTTGAGCATCTTACGAAAGATCGGCAACGCGGCGGCCATCGCCTCGCCGTTCGCGGCGCTCGTGCCGGGCGCGCAGGGCATTGCGGGCATCCTGACACTGGCGACGCAGATCACCGAGGACGCCGTCGAGCTGGGCACGCCCGGCGCTGAAAAAGAACAAGCGGCGATCAATTTGAGCGCGACCGTGCTCGGGCATGTCGAGGGCAAGCTCGGGCGCGATCTACTCTCCGACGAGGCCGTCGCAAAGTGCGCGCGCGAGTTTGTGCGGGCGACCGTGGCGGCGGGCAATGCCCGGCGGGCGCTCGATGCCGTCGTGTCGGATTATCAGGCCAAGCGCGACGCGGCCGCCGAGGCCGCAGCGACCACGTCATGATCGACACCGTGCGCGCCCTGGTGCAACTGCACGAGGGCTGTCGGTTGACGGTCTACGACGACGCGACCGGCAAGCCGATCGGCCCTGGCGACACGCTGGTCGGGCACCCGACGATCGGATTCGGTCGGGCGCTCGACGTGCGCGGCGTGACGCAGGCCGAGGCGGGCGAGCTGCTCGACCACGACCTGGTCGCGACCGCCGCCGAGATCTCGGGGGCGTTGCCGTGGGCGGCCAGCCTCGACCCAGTGCGCCTCGCGGCGTTGCGAGACATGGCGCACAACCTGGGCGTGCGGGGCGTGTGCGGCTTCCGCAAGGCGCTCGCCGCGTTGAAAGCTGGCGACTTCGATCGCTGCGCCGACGAGCTGCTCGACTCCCGCTGGCAGACGCAGGTGCCCGTGCGCGCCGGTCGCCTCGCGGGCATGATGCGATCGGGGTCATGGCCGTCGCTGGCGCACGCGCAGGCCGACGGCGATCCCGGCGATGACTAAGCCGAGGATCTGCCCGGTCTGCAAGGAACGCCCGCTGTCGGTGGCGACGGCGACCAGGTGCATCCAGTGCTACTACACCCGTCGCGGCGTGCCGAGTCGGGCGTTGCCGAATGCGCCGTGCATTGACTGCGGCGGACCGTGCTCGAAGCGCGCGACGCGCTGTTTTAAATGCTCCAGGCTGTATCAGCGCAGCGAGGCCAAAGCGCAGCACGACGAGGCCGACGCGTACCTGCGGCAACCGCTCCGCACTTATGACGAAGCGTGGGCACGCTGGCAAGAGTGCATCCACCAGGCGCGCGATCGGTATCGCGGCGCAGCGAAGGCGCGCACGCCTGACGGGCGGACGCGCGTTCTGGTCGTGCCGGATCTTCACGTGCCGTTCCATGAGCCTGAGATGTTGGCGGCCATGCTGGCGCGCGAGTCGAAGCGCACCGATCTCGCCGTGCTGATCGGCGACGTGGGCGACTGCTATTCGTTGTCGCGATTCAGCAAACACGAGCGGGTGCCGTATGCCGACGAGTGGGCCGCTGTCACCTTGATCCTGGAGACGTTCTCGGAGTTGCTGCCCGCCGTGCGGATCATCGTCGGCAATCACGACGCCAGATTGCGGAAGGCGCTCGCCGCGCAACTGACGCCCGACATGGTCGACGCGATTACCGCGATGACGCCGAGTGGCACGCTCTGCCCGATCACCGCACTCGCCCGGCGGTTCGAGAACGTCAGCGTCGCCTCGCACCCGGTGCCGGGCACGACGCACGCGATCGACTGGCTCACCGTCGTCGGCGATGCTGTCCTGGCGCATCCTGAGAAATACAGCCGCACGCCCGGCGCGGCGCTCCGAGCGTTCGAGGAATGGCTCGCCGATAATTCGGACGCCCTCGGCCTCGACGCGATCCGGTTGCTGGTGATGGGCCACACGCACACGCTTGCCGTGCTGCCGTGGCGCGCGTCGTCGATGCTCGTCGAGTGCGGGTGCCTGTGTAAGACGGCCGGGTATATGACGCAGGCCAAGATCGGCGGCCGACCGCAGCGGCGCGGGTATGTGACCTTCGAGCAGGTCGACGGGCGGACGGATCTCAACTCGGTCAAGCTGCACTGGTTTGATGTCGAAGACGGCGCACCCTGGCAGCGATGACGCCAGGCGGCGCGCGCTCTGGCTCCGACTGTGGGCCGAGCTGGGCGCAGCGCCGATCGTCGAGGCGTATCTGACGGCACCCGGCGAGACGGTGCACGGCGTCTGCATCGACGGCGATGCCGTGGTGATTAACCCGGTGCCCGCGACCGTCGACACCATCCTCCACGAGCTGCTACACCGGGTGTATCCTGAAAGATCCGAGCGATCGATCCGACGCACGACGACGCAGCTACGCAAGTTCCTAACCGATGATGAGGTGCAGCAGTTCTATGCCGAATATTGCCGACGACGAAAAAAAGGGCGCAGCCGACGCGCCGACGTTTGATCAGTTTTGCGCGGATGTCGCCGCCCTGCTCGGCGCGACTGCCGCCTCGAAGCATTACAGCCAGAACGGCCCCGACGGCGACAACGTGCTCTACCGCTCGGTCGCCGAGATGGTCGGCGGCCACGGGCACGCCGCAGGCGAAATCGTTTACAAGGCCCGACGCTACCTGGCGCGCGGGGACGTCGAGGATGTCGCCAAGATCGCCGCGTGGGCCTTTTTGATCTGGCGGCACCATCAGCTCGACAAGGGGGCGTGATGAAGGGCTACGTGTCGATCTTCCTGCGCGGCCTGGCGATCGTTTGCTTGGTGTCGTGGAACACCACGCTGCTCGCCTCGGGGCGATCGCTGGCGATCGTCGTGGCGGCGGCGCTGTCCGGCGTCTGGTGGCTGAACGCCCGCACGGCGAGTCGAGCCGACGGCCCGGTCGCGATGTGCTGTTATGCGATGGGGGCGGGCTGCGGCACGGCGCTCGGCTTGTGGCTCTCGACGGTCGTCTGACCCGAAAACGGCCTGCGAGGTTGCCGTGTACGGGACGATCTCCGGCCGGGCCTTGCAGCGGTATGGGGCCGGGGCCGCGTGGCGTACAGCGCACGCGATCAGCTCGCGGCGTCTCGGCGGCGGGCTGCGGTGCGCCTGGGCATACTATTGGCATACCGTCCGCAGGGGGGTCGGTTTTCGTCAGTGTTTCCGGGGCTTGTTTTGGTATACGCGCCGCGTTCGCAACGCGGAGGTCGTGGGTTCGAGCCCCATGCGGTCCACCACCCATTTTCATTGGTTCGATCCCATTTTCGTTGGGGCAGCGTGCGATCCGCTCGATGTCATTCGGTGTCACTGGATGTCGCTGGATGTCACTGGTTTGACCGTTTTTGGCATACTCTGGGCATACTATTGGCATACCGATCACGGCCCGCCGTGCACCCGCCGCTGCCGCATGCTTACCGCGATCCGCTTTCCTTCCGAATGAGAGCGGCCAGGGCATCGACTGCGTTCTGGTCGCCCGCTGTGGCACCGTTCAATCGCTCGGCGTAACTTGTCGCTTCGCCGACGGTCGTGCCGAGTACCTCGGCCAACGCCGTCACGGTGTCCAGGGTGCCGACGCCACGATCTTCGAGTCGCTGGATCTTCGACTGCGCGACGCCTGACGCCTCGGCCAGGGCGGACTGGCTGAGCTGGTGCGCTTGCCGCAGTCGTCGCAGTACGTGGCCGACGTGCCAGCGAATGTCGTCGAGGTGGATTGGCATAGGCGGGCTATTGTATGGCGCAGGATTACGCGCAGGCGGAGCAAAATTAGCGACTATCTGCGTTAGTTTGCACCGTTGTGGTGCTATAGCGCTTTTATTGCTTGACGCGATAATGCTGCGCCCATATCGTGCCCCTTATGCCCCGCCCGAAAAGACAACAAAGCCTGATCAGCCGCGCCCGAGACTTGCCGCCCATCATTCGACGGGGCGACCTGGCGGCGCTTTTTGACGTACACCCGTCGACGATCCAGCGCGACGCCGATCAAGGCTCGGGCCGGTTCCCGCCGCCGATGCCGCGCGTGTCCGGCCAGTGGTACCGCTGGCTGCGCGAGGACGTGATCGCCTGGCTGCAACATCCAGACGTCAGGCAGCGACCGACGCGACCAGCCCGCCCGATCGCCCTCGCCGACCGAAAGCGCACCGCCTAAGATGCCGCGCTACCTCTCCGAAGCCGAAGCAATGGCTTACGTCCGATTTCCTGGCACGCTCGCGAGCTTTCGCAGTCGCGTCTCCCGGCTGCGCGTGCCGCGCGTGCGCTTTGGTCGCACGCCGCTCTACTTGTCGCGCGACCTCGACCGAATCATCGTCAAACGCGCGGCGACTGACACAACGCCGCGACCGCCGAGGGATCGCTGATGTCGTGGCACCTGGTCGCGCACTCGAACTCGCCCGCCGATCTGGTTTGCGCTGATTGCTGGATCGGCTATCAGACCGTCCTGGCCTCGGTGTCAATTTTCGACGCTGGGCCGATCACGGTGACCCGGTTCGACTCGCCGCCGCCGTCGTATCAATGCACAGTCTGCGCCACCCGCCCGGCGCTCGGAGGTTCGCCACATGACGAGGTTAGTAGTGAACGTGTCCACTAGTGAACGCGCGCCCGAGGGACGGCACGAGGCCGTCTGCCTGGACGTCGAAGATCTCGGCCAGGTCGAGACGGCCTACGGCACCAAGGCAATGATCTCGATCTCGTGGCAGTTGAACGGCGGCGAGCGGTTGTTCGTCGTGCGCCGCCGCTACACGCGATCGCTACACGCGCGGGCAATGCTCCGCAAGACGCTCGACTCCTGGCGCGGCGTGCCCGTCTCGCCCGAGGAAGAACGCGACGGGATCGACCTCATGCAGCTCGTGGGCAAAACGTGCCAAGTAGAGATCAAGCACGCGATCAAGACCGACGGCGACGTGTGGGCGAACGTCGAGGGCGTGTTCCCGCCAGGTGCGCCGACCACGACACCGCCGCCAGACATCACGCCGCCTGTCGACGCGGTGCCGTTCTAATGCCGACCGCCTACCAGCCGTCGCACTGTGTCACCTGCGGCGAGCCGCTCACGGTCAAGGCGGGCACAGAGCTAGAGGGCATCGGGCGTTCGCAGACCTGGCGACCCGTCGGCTACGTCACCGCGATCGGGTCGTGCCCGACCGAGGGCTGCGTCGACACGATCCTGCTCCGGCGCGGCGATCTCAATTTAGTCACCGAGGCGCAGGCATAACGCCGACCGTTACAACCGCAAACCGTCGGCAGACAAAGGCCGGGCGGCAGTACGAGATCGAGAACGAGTTTTATGTCGGCGTGACGACGATGCTCGGGTTACTCAGCAAACCGGCGCTCGTGCCGTGGGCGGCAAAGGTCGAGCGCGACTACGTGGTCGAGGTCGCCGGGCAGCTCTACGACGGGCTGCGCGCGCACCAGAGCACGATCACCGGCACCAAGTTCGCGAGCACGCTGTCGAAGCAACTCGGCCCGAAGGCGCACACGCAGCAGCTCAAGAGCGCGGGCAACATCGGCAGCGAGGCGCACGGGCTGATCGAACACCGGCTGCGGATCAGACTCGGGCAGACGCTCGGCCCTGAGCCGGACGTGAGCGATCCCGCGCGCTGGGCCGTCAGTCGCTTCGAGGACTGGGCAGGCGACACGATCAAACCCGAACTGGTCGAGCAGGTCGTGTACTCGACCACGCACCAGTACGCGGGCACGCTCGATCTGGTCGCGACCGTGGCCGGGCAGCGACTCCTGATCGACTTCAAAACCGGCAAGCGGATCTATCGCGAGGAAGCGTTTCTACAGTCGGCGTTCTATCAGGTCGCGCTCGCCGAGATGGGGCACGGGGCGGTCGATGGGGCCGTCGTGATCCGGTTGCCGAAGGTCGTCGGCGATCCCGATGTGGAAGTCGCGGCGGTGCCGAGCCTTGAGGAATTATGGCCCGCGTGCGACGCGATCCTGCGGCTCTGGAAGTGGCGACAAGAGATCGTGTTCTGAGGGCATCAGGTGTTCGAGTCTGATGCGATTCGGTGCGCGGCGTGCGGCGTGTGGATCATGACGCCGAGAACGGCCGCGCAGAAGTATTGTTCGCGACGGTGTAAGAACCGCGACGCGCAACGCCGCCGACGGTCGGGCGGGATACAAAAAGCGACCGCGAGCAGCGCGCCGACCACACGGCGCGGCAGATCTGCGAGCGGCAACGGTGGGGCCAAGTAAAGGGTTGACGACTTGCCGGTGCGATCCCGGCTGTCGCGTTTGATCCGCGACACCCTGGCCTCGGTGCGACGGCGTGCGGTATCACCTGACACCCAGGGGCCGACGTGGTCGGGCGACGAAGCGAGCACCACGGTGGGGCTATGACCACCAGGCCGCGCAGCATAGACGAGAGATCAACGGCAAACTTGCGACGATTTGCCGGTGTGGGGCTAAGTCGTACCGTGTACGAAAGGCGTTAGAAATGCCAGAACGTGCCGAACGGCCGAACCCTGCCTTGACGGTGCCGCGTGTTTTCGCGGCGTTCGATCAGGCGTGGCGCGTCCGGTATGGCCGCCGGTATGTCGGGTTCGGGCCGAGGCTGGGCAAAGTGGCGAAGGGGCTGATCGCATTCGGACTCACGCGCGACGAGGTGGCGGCGGCGGCGGCCCGGTATGTCGCCGACGACGATCCCTACCTGACGAAACGGCGGCACCCGTTCGAGGTGTTCGCGGGCGGCAATCGGATCAACCAGTACCTCGGCGACGCGCCTGCGCCGGACACCTTCGCGGCGGCGAGCGCGCAATTCCTGGAGCGGCTCAAGTGACGACGACCGATGCCCCGGCGTTCGCGCACGCCTACGACGGCCTCGCGCTCGCGTTTCGCGTGCCCGCCTCGCGTGACGGCGGAGCCGACCAGCGACAGATCTACTACGAGGCGCTGGCCGATCTGCCGGTCGCGGCGATTGTCGACGCCGCCGCGCAGTTGCAACGCACCGGGCGGTATATGCCGACCGTCTCCGAGTGGGCGCTCGCTGCCGAGGCGGTCGCCTCGAAGCACGCGCCGCCCGCGCCCCTGGTCGCGCAATTGCCGAACGCGACGCCCGGCCAGGTGGCCCGCGTGCAGCTCGCGAAAGCCGCCTGCGTCGCGCAGCTCCGGGCGCGCGGGTGGGCGAAGCTCGCCGATACCATCGAGGCCGGGCGCATTGCGATCCCGGTGCCGCCGACGTGCGACGTGTGCGACGACTCCGGCTGGCGTCCGCGCATGTGCACGGCGGCCACGCGCTGCGGTCGGTTTGCCTGCGCGCCACTCGGCAGCGACTACGAGCACGACTACGTCGAGCGGTGCGCCTGTGTCGACACGAACGAGACGATCGCGGCCCGCCGGGCACGGGCGGCCATTCGACAAACCAGCAACGCGCAATCGCGGGGGCGGCGATGACGAACGCGAGCTGGAAAGCCGCCGAACGGGCGCACGCCCGCGATCTCGGCACGCAACGGATTCCGGTGACGGGCGAACGCGACGGCGCGGACTTCACGTCGGGGCTGTTCGGGTATCAGCTCAAAGTGCGGAAGGTGATCCCGAAATATCTGTTCGACTGGCTCGACGGGATTCGGCGTGTGTCGGAACGCCGCCACCAGATCGGCGTGCTGGTGTTAAACCGCCCCCGGCGACCACGACGCGACGCGCTGGTCGTGGTGCGCTGGTCTGACTGGATCGACCTGCACGGCGAGCCGCCGGGCGGCGACGAGGAATGATGTGCCAGGGGTCAACAACCCGCGCCGCGCCTACGTCGCCCCCGATCGGCGCTCTGCCGTGCTGCGACGCATGGGCAACGAACACGTCCGCGACACGATGCGGCACGCGCGACAGGCAGAGCAGCGCGGCGTCGCACGGTGGGCGAATCCGTATATTGCCTCGAAGGCGCGCGCCTGGACGCATGCCTGGAACATTTCGCATGGCGTCTGCAAGGGTTGCGACCAGTGCACGACGGGCACCGGGCGACCAGCAGACACGCTCGCGATCCACGTGCGCGAGTGGTACGCACGCAACGAGGGGGACATGTAGGTGTATGGCTTGGCTCTATGTGCCGGGGCTGGCGGCCTCGAAATCGGAATCGGGCGCGTGTTTCGAGAGTACCGCGCCGTCTGTTACGTCGAGCGGGAAGCCTATCCGGCCGCCGTCCTGGCGGCGCGCATGGAGGAAGGGCGGCTGGCACCAGCTCCTATCTGGGACGACGTTACGACCTTCGACGGCCGACGCTGGCGTGGATCGGTGGATTGCGTCTCTGCGGGATTCCCGTGTCAACCCTTCAGCCAAGCAGGGAAGCGACAGGCCGACGACGACAGCCGGCATCTCTGGCCGCATGTGCGGCGGGTTATCAACGGGGCGCGACCGGATCTCGTCTTTTTGGAGAACGTCGGGACTCTTATTTCAACTCGACAACGGGACGGGCGACCGGCCTACATGGTGGTCCGAAACGAGTTGGAGCGACTGGGTTACCGCGTTGCGGAAACGCTCGTCCGTGCATCGGATGTTGGTGCGCCGCACCAGCGAGAGCGCGTCTTTATCCTGGGATACGCCAAACAATTCCGACGCGCCTCGCCCACTTCACACACAGGCATGGCAGACGCCCAAAGTGGCGACCGGAGCGTACAGCTATTCCAACGGGGACAAGACCAGACCGTTTCTGAATCTCGAAGGACAGGCCGAGGCTTTCCACGCGATGGCATCGGCGTGGCCGACGCCGACCACCAGCGATTGGAAGGATACGGGCGAGAATATGAACTGGGAAAAACGAGCAGCGAAAAGTCGTCTGCCGGGAGTTGTCAACGTGGCGCTGGTGCCGCGTTCCCGACCGAGTGGCCGCCGGGACCAGGCGACGCGCGGAAGTGGGCATCGATCATCGGCGACGATGCAGGACTCGCGCCCGCACTCGATGCAGCGTCGACTGTCGGCCACGTTCGTCGAGTGGCTGATGGGCTGGCCGAGGGGCTGGTCGATCGCACGCATCGCCTCCGAGCACTCGGCAACGGCGTTGTGCCCGCCCAAGCAGAACATGCGATCCGGTTGTGCCTTGAACAACTCAGCGGGGATAAATGATGGTGCTTGAAGTCTGGCCGGTGTCGGCGGTTCTCGGACACGTGCGCGCGTTGTGGATCTGGTATCGGTGGCGCGCGCGGTTGCCGATCGAGGAACGGGCGCGGCTTGAAATGCGCGTCACGAATGCAACGCTCGCGCGCGCCAGGCGTCGACCGTGGCCGGGCGGTATGTGATGCCAAACGGACCAATCATCCACGATGGCGACGTTCGCACGGTGCTGCCGACCCTGGACGCCGAATCGGTGCAGTGCGTGGTGACCTCGCCGCCGTATTACGGCCTGAGAGATTACGGCGTGGATGGGCAGATCGGATTAGAACCGACGCCGGACGCCTACGTCGAGACACTGGTGGCGGTGTTCCGCGAGGTGCGGCGCGTGCTGCGGGACGATGGCACGGCGTGGCTCAATCTTGGTGATAGTTATGCCTCGTCGCCTAAAGGTAATCCGGAGGCACTTTCCCGTGGCCTCACGAACCTAGGACGCAACGCACAACGCGCCAACCAGCATCGGACACGTTCCACCGTAGTGGGAAACTTGAAACCCAAGGATCTCGTCGGTATCCCGTGGCGCGTGGCGTTCGCCCTGCAAGCCGACGGCTGGTATCTGCGATCAGACATTGTCTGGGCGAAGGGCGTCTCGTTCTGCCCTGCCTACAGCGGATCGGTGATGCCGGAGAGTGTGACCGACCGCCCGACGAAGAGCCACGAATATGTGTTTCTGCTCACCAAGTCTGCGCGGTATTTCTACGACGCCGACGCGGTGCGGGAGGTTGGCGCTGGCCGCGATTGGTCAACCAGCGGAGGAAATATGATGGGGAAAGGGAGGATCAAGGGAACGGTCAACGGAGTTGCGTCCTATCATGAGATAGATCGCCGGGGGAGTGCGGCAGCTAGTGGCCGCAACCTCAGATCCGTCTGGACGATCAATCCGCATTTTGAGCGGCACAAGCCCTACAGGGAAGCCCACTTTGCGACGTTCCCGACCGCACTGGTCGAGCCGTGCATCAAGGCCGGAAGCAAGTCTGGCGATCTGATCCTCGATCCGTTCGCGGGGTCTGGCACCGTGGGCTGTGTGGCGCTGAAACTGGGGCGCGAGTTTGTCGGGATCGAGTTGAACCCCGACTATAGCCGCATGGCACGCGAGTCGATCCTGGGGCGACTGTTCGCATGACGGGGAACGCGTTGCGCCCGGCGATCGGCGCGGCGGTGTCGGCGCTCGTCGTCGTCGGTGGGGTGCGAATGATCGCGCCTGAGCCGACCGGCTACGACCGGGCCGACTACTTCGTCGGCTGGCCGGACACGGATCGCGACTGTCAAAACCTGCGCGCCGAGTTGTTGATCGCCGCGAGCGCCGAGCCGGTGACGTTTGCCACGACGCGCGACTGCCGTGTCGTCGGCGGCGCGTGGGTCGACCCGTACACGGGCGCACCGCTCACCGACGCCGGGCAGATAGACGTCGACCACATCGTGCCGCTGGCCGAGGCGCACCGCTCCGGCGCGAGCGCCTGGCCGACGGTGATGCGGCGCGGCTTCGCGCTCGACCGGCTCAACCTTGATCTCACCTCGGCCTCGGTCAACCGCTCGAAGGGCGACCGCGATCCGGCGACCTGGTGGCCGACGGTCGACGGGTGCCACTACGGTCGCCGCTGGCTGCGCGTCAAGGCGGCCTACAGTTTGACGCTCGACGTCGCCGAAGTGCGGGCGCTCGTCGATCACCTGCGGGGCTGCGATGGCTGACCCGCTGCCGCGCCCGTGCCGGATCTGTCGTCGCGTCCTGGTGTATGGCACCTGGCGCTGCGCGGAGTGCATCAAGGCGCGCGGCCAGGTCGTCGCCCGGCTCAAGCCGAAACGCCCGACGCAGCGCATGTATTCGACCGCCTGGCGCAAAGCGCGCGCCGGGTTCCTACGGAAGCACCCCTTCTGCGCGACGTGCCTGACAGCGGGCCGGGAAGTGCGCGCGACCGAACTGGATCATGTCGTGCCGCATGATGGCGACTTCGATCGGTTCTGGACGCGCGACAACTGGCAACCGCTCTGCAAGCCGTGCCACTCGCGCAAAACGCTCGCCGAAACCAAGGCTCGCCGCCCGAGCCGCTTCCAGAGGGAGAACACCGCATGACCGATCGATCGCTTCTACGTGTTGACAGCAAGCAAGCCGCCGAGATGATCGGCGTCACGCCGACCACGATCCGCACCTGGGCCGAGGCCGGGCGCTTCCCGTCGGTGCCAGGCGGTAAGTATGGGCGCAATCAGATCCGCCCGACGATCGCCGACGTCGAGGCCGAGGCCGAACGGTGGCGCACGAAGCTCGCCGCCCGCGCCGAGGTGCAGGCCAAGCGCGACGCCGCGCGCACGTTAAAGCAAGCGCGGGCCGATGCGCGCGTCGAGGCGATGCTGACCGCGTCGGATAAAGTCGACGCCGACCTCGCCGAGATCCGCGTGCTGCTGGAAGAGTTCAAGCGGCAGTTTACCGACCTGCCCGGCGCGGTGCAGCGGATCGAGTCGCTCATTCTGGCGACGCACGACCAGGCGATCACGAAGCCGCCGAACGGCGGCGGCGAACCGCTGCAACGGAAATTGATCGTTCCGCTGCCGCCGACACCGCCCCGCGTGAGCTGATGCCCGAGTCTGCGCCGTTGACTGTTGCCCTGCGCGGCGGCCTGCGCGTGTCTGTTCCTGCCCTGGTGTTGCTGCTTTCACTAGAACAGGACGGGCGCGACGTGGTCGTGCGCGCGGGGCAGCTCGTCGTCGACCCGCCGATCGGAAACCAGTCGCCGCGCGATCTCGACGTGGCGGCGTATCGCCGCGAGCTGATCGCGCTCGTGCGCTATTGCGAGGGGCAACTATGACGGAGTCACAATCCGAACGGCTGCTGCGCGCTATCGAGGAAATGACCGACGAAGTGCGCGCCATTAAGCACGAGATCCGCGCGGTCCGCGTCGACCTGATCAACCGCTGGCAAGACGACCTAACAATTGACAGCGTGCACGCGCGCGCCACTAGGGACGCTATGTCTGAACGCGTGCTTCGCAGTATCCCAGAGGCGCGACCCGACGGGCCGACCACGCGGGGCAGTCGTTGACATGCTGCGCGCTGGGGCCGTGCGATCGGTATCTCGACAACGGGCGCACCTACTTCGCCTGCCCCGTCTGCTGGTGGGGCGGGCAACCGCAGCCGGACATGCGGCGACGACCGCCTGGCGTGCGCTCTGCGCCCTTGCTGGCCGACGCCAGGCAGACGTCACGCGCTGCACCTACACGGGGCCGCTCGTCGGTGAGGCCGCGCGGCGGCGAGTCTTCGAGGACGTGAGCGCCGATCCACTAGTGCGGCAGTTGATCGCCTTGCGTCGAGCCAGGGGCGAGTACTTCGTCGATCAACCTTGGAAGGCGATCGCGGAGCAACGAACCATTGCCGTCGTGATGGCATCGGCGCGGAAGCTCGTGCACTTGGACAACCGACCCTACGGCGACAGCGAGCGCGGCTATCTTTTGTCGAGCATCCTAGCGGCCGAGACGTTCGCGTTGTCGCACGACCTGACGAACCTTGCGGCAGACGCACCGATGCCGAGGCACGTTATCGACTCGGACCTGTTGCCGTTTCGGTCGATGTATCTCGCCTTCGAGGCTGAGTTTCAGACCGAGCTACGGCAGCACGGCAACAGCGCAGAGCAGGCCGAGGCGGTCGGACTCCAGTTACTCGGGCAGGATGACGGCGTCGCCGTCGTCGTTCATATGGAACGCCCTGATAATGCCTGGCCGATCGCGCATGATGTCCACATCAGATACGGGCAGACGTTTCCCGATGACATCCGAGCCAGGGATCGCAGCACGGTTCGATGGGCGCTCGCGATCCTTTCGCTGATCAACTCACACTACACCGACACCGACGACTGCACGCTGCCGAGGGCGTGGCGACGCCGCAAAGAGTTCGCCGCATACAAAGAGCAACAGATCCGCGTTGTGCGTCTGCGACGCCTGGCGACGGGCGAACCCAACGCCGACGCGAGTGAGGACGACGGGCAGCGTCGGGCGTATCGTCGCCGATGGATTGTGTCGGGGCATCATCGCGCCCAGTGGTATCCCAGTCGCAAGGCGCACCGCGTGATCTGGATCGCCCCGCACATGAAGGGGCAGCAGGGCGGCGACGTGATCGAGAAAGCGTACATGGTGACGCGATGAACGCGTT
>Ga0114904_1000805_pt1 | contig 16386 bp, 15 predicted proteins | sample MalvirDeepMed_s6_FD_83498 | JGI IMG/M metagenome (GOLD analysis project Ga0114904, IMG submission 83498) | Marine viral communities from the Global Malaspina Expedition - Malaspina viral metaG DeepMed_s6 | ecosystem: Environmental > Aquatic > Marine > Oceanic | place: Mediterranean Sea... | reverse complement strand
GGGCCGGCCGATCTGCCGCGCCCGTCTCGCCCCCGACCGGCCCGCCCGCGGCATCTTGAACACTGTCGCGCCGCCGGCACGCCTGCGTTGCAGCTTCGTCGCCGGCGCGCAGGCCGCCATGCATCTGCCGTCGGCGCGCGCAGGCGAACGGGGCGGGGCATGTCTACTTCAAATGCCCGTGCCCGTCTGGCCTTCGCGAAAGCGCTGTGAGATACCGTTGCGAACGCAATTCAAGGGAGACCCCTGATGGCCGACTTCGACTATGATCTCTTCGTCATCGGTGGCGGTTCGGGCGGGGTGCGCGCCGCGCGCGTCGCCGCCGGAGAGGCAGGCGCCAAGGTGGCGCTGGCCGAGCAGGACCGCTACGGCGGCACCTGCGTGATCCGCGGCTGCGTGCCCAAGAAGCTGATGGTCTTTGCCAGCGAATATGCCGAGGTGGTCGAGGATGCCGCCAATTACGGCTGGCGCCTTCAGGAGGGCCCGTTCGACTGGCCGAACTTCCGCGCCCGCCTCAACACCGAGCTTGACCGGCTCGAGGGCGTCTATCGCTCTTTGCTGAAGAACTCCGGCGTCGACAGCTTCGACGCCCGCGCCACCATCAAGGACGCGCATACCGTGGCGCTCTCCACCGGCGAGACCTTCACCGCCAAGCACATCCTCGTCGCCACCGGCGGCCGCCCGGTGCGCCCCGAGGTGCCCAACGCCGATCTCGGCCTCGTCAGCGACGACCTCTTCCACATGGAAGAGCTGCCCAAGCGCATCCTGATCGTCGGCGGCGGCTACATCGCCTGCGAGTTCGCCTGCATCCTGCACGGGCTCGGCGTCGAGGTGACGCAGTACTATCGCGGTGCGCAGGTGCTGCGCGGCTTCGACGAGGAGGCCCGCGGCCTCATCGCCGACGCGATGAGCGAGCGTGGCATCGACCTGCATCTGGGCACCGACATCGTCGCCATGCGCTGCGCCACCGAGGAGGACCTCGCCGGGCACGACACCAACGGCATCCCCATGGGGGCGTCCGTGCAGGAGGCCGATTACGTCGAGGAGGACAACTCCAACCCCGACGGCCCGATCTGGGTGAAGGCCAGCAACGGCAAGACGCGGATCTTCGACAAGGTGTTCTTTGCCACCGGCCGCGCCCCCAACACCCCCGACATGGGGCTCGAGGAGGTCGGCGTGAAGCTTGGCCGCAAGGGCGAGATCGAGGTCGACGAGTACAGCCAGACCGCGGTGCCCTCGATCTACGCCATCGGCGACGTCACCGACCGGGTGAACCTCACCCCCGTGGCGATCCGCGAGGGCATGGCCTTCGTCGAGACCGTGTTCAAGGGCAACCCGACGCCGGTGGATCACGAGCTGATCCCGTCGGCGATCTTCACCCAGCCGGAATTCGGCACCGTGGGGCTTTCGGAAGAGCAGGCCCGCGATCAGGAGCCGATCGAGGTCTACGCGACTTCGTTCCGCCCGATGCAGACCGCCTTCGCCGGCCGGCCCGACCGCGTGCTGATGAAACTCGTGGTCTCGCAGGAAAGCCGCAAGGTGCTTGGTTGTCATATCGTCGCGCCGAACGCGGGCGAGATGATCCAGCTTGCCGGCATCGCGGTGAAGATGGGCGCGACCAAGGAAGATTTCGACCGCACCGTTGCCGTTCACCCGACCATGTCGGAAGAGATCGTGACGATGCGCAATCCGACCCGCAGCGCTTGAATTTGTAAGCAAAATGCACAGGTATGTGCGGGATACGGATGACAGGACCTACGAGGGGAAGGAAAACAGCTTCATGGCAGGTAACAGCGGCGGCCCTTGGGGCGGCGGAGGAAATCAGGGCGGCAGCCGTCCGCCAAGCGGCGGAGGCGGCGGCAACAACGGTGGCCGCAAACCCGAGGACCCGCAGATTCCCGAGATCGACGAGCTGATGAAGAAGGGCCAGGAGCGTCTGCGCGTGCTCATGGGCGGCCGCGGCGGCGGCAACGGCGCCAGAGGCGGCGGCTCGGGCGGCGGCAGCGGCGGGCCGGGTATCAGCAAGGGCACCATCGGCCTCGCGGCGCTCGTCGCGCTGGGTCTCTGGGGCTACATGAGCTTCTACACGGTCAAGCCCGAAGAGCAGTCGGTGGAGCTGTTCCTCGGCAAGTACAGCTCGACCGGCAACCCGGGCCTGAACTTCGCACCGTGGCCTTTCGTCACTGCCGAGGTGGTCAACGTGACCTCCGAGCGCACCGAGACCATCGGTGCCGGGCGCGACGCCGAGGGGCTGATGCTCACCACCGATGCCAACATCGTGGATATCGAGTTTCAGGTGGTCTGGAACATCTCCGACCCGTCGAAGCTGCTGTTCAACATCCGCGATCCGCAGCTGACGGTGCAGGCGGTCTCCGAGGCCGTGATGCGCGAGATCATCGCCGCGTCGAACCTCGCGCCGATCCTCAACCGCGACCGTGGCATCATCGCCGACACCGCGATGGAACAGATCCAGGCGACGCTCGACGAGTATGACAGCGGCATCAACGTGGTCCGCATCAACCTCGACACCGCCGATCCGCCGCGCGAGGTGATCGACGCCTTCCGCGAGGTCCAGGCGGCCGAGCAGGAGCGCGACCGTCTCGAGCGCCAGGCCGATGCCTACGCCAACCGCGTGGTCGCCGAGGCCCGTGGTCAGGCGGCGCAGATCCGCGAGCAGTCCGAGGGCTATCGCGCCCAGGTGGTCAACCAGGCGCTGGGTGAAGCCAGCCGGTTCAGCGCCGTGCGCGAGGAATACGCCAAGGCCCCCGAGGTCACCCGCCGCCGTCTCTACCTCGAGACCATGGAGCGCGTGCTGGGCGATGTCGACAAGACCATCCTCGACGAGGCCATCGCCGGCGAGCAGGGCAGCGTGGTGCCGTACCTGCCGCTCAACGAGCTGAACCGCAGCCGCAACACGACGTCGGAGGGCAACTGATATGCGCAAGACGACATTCATCCTGCCGGTCATCGTGGTCGCGATCGTCGTGTTCCTGTCCTCGCTCTTCGTGGTCGACGAGCGCGAAAAGGCGCTGGTGCTCCAGTTCGGGCAGATCAAGGCGGTCAAGGAAGATCCGGGGCTGGCCTTCAAGATCCCCTTCATCCAGGAAGTGGTGAAATACGACGACCGCATCCTGTCGCTCGACACCGACACCATCGAGGTCACGCCGTCCGATGACCGCCGCCTCGTGGTCGACGCCTTCGCGCGCTACCGCATCGCCGACGTGGTGCAGTTCCGCCAGGCCGTGGGCGTGGGCGGTGTGCGCACCGCAGAAGACCGGCTCTCGGGCATTCTCAACGCCCAGATCCGCGAGACGCTCGGTGCCGATCAGGTGACCTCCGACGTCATCCTCTCCGAGGACCGCCGGTCGCTGACCAACCGCATCCGCGACAACGCCCGCGCCTCGGCGCGTTCGCTGGGGCTCGATGTGGTCGACGTGCGGCTCAAGCAGACCAACCTGCCGTCGCAGAACCTCGAGGCGACCTTTGCCCGGATGCGCGCCGAGCGTGAGCGGGAAGCGGCGGACGAGATCGCGCGCGGCAACGAGGCGGCGCAGCGGGTGCGCGCGCTTGCGGACCGGACCGTGGTCGAGACCCAGTCGGAAGCCGAGCGCGAGGCCAACGTGATCCGCGGTGAGGCCGATGCCGAGCGCAACGCGATCTTCGCCGAGGCCTATGGCGCCGATCAGGAGTTCTTTGCCTTCTACCGGTCGCTTCAGGCCTACGAAAACGCCATCCAGGGCAGCAACTCGTCGATCGTGCTGACCCCGCAGGGCGAATTCTTCGAGTACTTCAGCGGTCAGGGCCAGGCGGCTCCCGCCGCGGCGCCCGCGCCGTCGGTGGAGGGCGACGATCAGGCCTCCGCGCCGACCGGCGAGGCCGCCGAAGAGGGTGCTACCGAGGCCGAGTCTGCGGCCGACGCGGCCGACGAGGCTCCGGCCGCGGCCGACGAGGCTGCACCGGCGGACGAAGCTGCCCCCGCCGAGGCCGGCGCGCCGGCGCTCGAGGATCCCGCCGCGTCTGAAGCGGAGAGCGAAGACGACACTCCCGCGTCGCAGTGACGGCGGGAGACATCGCAACGGGGATCGCGATGGTCCTCATCATCGAGGGGCTGGTGTACGCACTGGCCCCTTCGCTTGTCGAGCGCCTGCTGGAGGCGCTGCGCCTGATGCCGATCGAGACCCGCCGGCGGCTGGGGCTGGTGACGGTGGCAACCGGTGTGCTGATGCTCTGGATCTTCCGCGGCTGAGCCAGGCGGGGGCCGGTGGCCGTGGCCTGCGGATTGGACATCAGAGCGGCGTGGAGAGCCGCAGTGGCAGGCCGACTGCCGACGCTCGTTCCCGGTGCCGTGGCGCGCGGGTCTCGGCGCCTCACAGCGCATCACGGCGCAGGCGGGCGGATCTGGCGCGGGCCCCGTGTCGCGGCCGGTTTCGGGCTCATCCGGCGCGGGCGCTCTCCGGCACCTCCGGGGCCTGTGGCGCCGCTGCCAGCTCCTCGTCCCAGCTGCCCGGGGCGCCTTCGCCGGCAACCTCTTCGCCGGCGCGATAGACCAGCCCCGAGATCTTTTGCTGCACATCCTGCGACATGGCGCTGATCCGCGACATCGCGCCGGACGTCTGCTCGACCATCGAGGCATTGCTCTGGGTGATGCGATCGAGATCGACGATGCTCTGGCTGATCTCGTCGAGCCCCATCGACTGGTCGTTGGTGGCGTTGGAAATATCGCTCACGATGCGGGTGATCTCGTCGAAACTGTCGACCACCTGCACGATCGAGTGGCGGGCGTTCTCGACCAGCACCGCGCCGTCATTGACCTGTCCGGTGCTCGACTGGATCAGCATGCGGATCTCGTGCGCCGCTTCCGAGGAGTTTGCCGCGAGGCTGCGCACCTCGCCGGCCACCACCGCGAAACCGCGCCCGGCTTCGCCGGCGCGCGCCGCCTCCACCCCGGCGTTGAGCGCGAGCAGGTTGGTTTGAAAGGCGATGTCGTCGATCAGGCCGATGATCTGGGCGATCTTTTCCGACTCGGCCTTGATCCGGCCCATCATGTCGGCCGCGTCGCCCGCCACGCGCGAGCTTTCGCGCATCTTCTTCTGGGCCCGATCGAAGAACTCTGCCGTCTCCGTGGTCTTGCCGCTGGTGTCGCGCACGCTGTCGTTGATCATCTGCATTGCCGCGGTCGTCTGTTCCAGAGAGGCCGCCTGGCTGCTCGTGCGGCGCGAGAGATCCTCGGCGGAGGTGGCAAGGTTCGAGGTGATGCCCTGCAGGGCGTTCATCGACTGGCCGATGCCGCCGATCACCCCTTCCAGCGTGCGCGCCGCGTCGTTCAGGGCGCCGCGCAAGTCGTTGTACCTTGGAGGAAAGTCGCTCTCATCCGGGCCCGGCACCGCGTGCGAGAGGTTGCCCTGCGCCATCTCGCGGATGCCGCAGGCAAGGTGATCGAGCGCGACCTTCTGCTCCTCGCCCCAGATCCGGAACGTGATCGAGGTGACCTGTTCGATGTCGAGCGCAAAGGCGCGGTTGAGCACGCCGCACATGCGCCGGGTGCGGGCGGCACGCGGGCCGATCAGCTGCCACGCGGACTTGGCGAGGAAGCGCTCGAGCAGGTCAGAGGTGGCGGCGGAATAGGCCGACATGTAGAGATCGAGCGGCAGCTCGATGCGCGCGTGGGTGCGCCCGATGCGGTCGAGCGAGGCGAAGTAATCGGCGTCGAACCGCGCCTCGAGCAGGCGGCTCCAATGCGTTTCCTGCGCGGCGCGGGCCTGGGCGATCTGGTCGTCGCCGGCGAAGAAGGCCGCCGAGGCGGGGTCGGACAGCGCCCGGGCATAGAACCCCTCGAGCACCTTTCCAAGCTCGGGTCGAAGCAGGCGACCGGCGGCTTTCAGAAGCTCGAGATCGCCATCGGTCAGGCCGAATTGGTCAAGTTTTTCCTGCGACATGGGTGCCACCTGCTGCTTGTCTGGCAAGCGATATAGGGGCCAAGTCTTTCAGATTTCCAAACGATGCCGGAGGGCGCGGGCGCGGTCCAGACCTTCGCCACCATCACCGGGTTTTCACATGCGCTTGAAGCCCTGCAACCTTTTCTTTGGTGGCGCCGGAATGCTCCTATGTTAGCCTCATCGTGAGAAGGCAGGGCAGTCGCGCGGGGCTTTGCGCGGGCCGCTGCCGCAGAAAAGGAGTTCCAGGTGAACCAGGTGAAACCGCAAGCACTTGCAGTGACACGCGACTCAGCCAGCCCGCTTCGGCTGTTCTGGCTGGCCGCGGTGTCGATGTTCCTGATCGTGTCGCAGACGCTGATGGCGTCGGCGCAGAACGCGCCCGAAAGCTTTTCCAAGCTGGCCGAGCGCATCAGCCCCGCGGTGGTCAACATCACCACGTCGACCACGGTGGCCGGGCGCACCGGCCCGCAGGGCATCGTTCCCGAAGGCTCGCCCTTCGAGGATTTCTTCCGTGAGTTCCAGGACCGCAACGGCGGCCCGGGCGACCGCCCGCGCCGCTCTTCGGCGCTGGGGTCCGGCTTCGTCATCTCGGAAGACGGCTATATCGTCACCAACAACCACGTCATCGAGGGCGCGGACGAGATCGAGATCGAGTTCTTCGAGGGCTTCACGCTCCCGGCGGAGCTGGTCGGCACCGATCCCAACACCGACATCGCGCTGCTCAAGGTCGAGGCCGACGAGGCGCTCAAGTTCGTGTCCTTCGGCAACAGCGACAACGCCCGCGTGGGCGACTGGGTGATGGCCATGGGCAACCCGCTGGGGCAGGGCTTCTCGGTCTCCGCCGGCATCGTCTCGGCGCGCAACCGGGCGCTCTCGGGCACCTATGACGACTACATCCAGACCGACGCCGCCATCAACCGCGGCAACTCCGGCGGCCCGCTGTTCAACATGGGCGGCGAGGTGATCGGCGTGAACACCGCGATCCTGTCGCCCAACGGCGGCTCGATCGGCATCGGCTTCTCGATGGCCTCGAACGTGGTGACCAAGGTGGTCGAGCAGCTCAAGGAGTTCGGCGAGACCCGCCGCGGCTGGCTCGGCGTGCGCATCCAGGACGTGACCGAGGACATGGCAGAGGCACTCGGCCTCGCCTCGACCGAGGGCGCGATGGTGTCGGACGTGCCTGAGGGCCCGGCGATGGAAGCCGGCATGAAGGCCGGCGACGTGATCGTCAGCTTCGATGGCCGCGAAGTGCAGGACACCCGCCAGCTCGTCCGCATCGTCGGCAACACCGAGGTCGGCAAGTCGGTCCGCGTGGTGGTCAACCGCAACGGCACTACCGAGACCCTCAAGGTCACGCTGGGCCGCCGCGAGGAAGCCGAGCGCACCTATCCCGCGAGCCAGGAGATGACCCCGGATGAGCCTGCCGAGTCCGAGCTGATGGGCCTGACCCTCAGCCCGCTGACCCAGGAGCTGCGCGACGAGATGGGCCTGCAGTCGAGCGCCACCGGCCTTGCGGTCACCGGCGTCGACGAGGCCTCGGAAGCCTTTGAGAAGGGCCTGCGCGCCGGCGACATCATCACCGAGGCCGGCCAGGCCGAGGTGCTGAGCATCTCCGAGCTCGAGACCAAGATCGAGGAGGCCAAGGAGGCCGGTCGCAAGTCGATCCTGCTTCTGGTCAGCCGCGGTGGCGATCCGCGCTTCGTGGCGCTGTCGCTCGACGCGAGCGAGTGAGCCAGCCGGCATGACACGATGCAGAGGGGCGGGTCTTCGGACCCGCCCTTTTTTTATGTCACGGGTCGGGCCATCCACCCGCGGCGCAAGGGAGACAGCCCATGACGGGACCGCTGGGGCGCCTTGTGCTCTACACCCGCAAGCGCGACGAGATGAGCGCCTTTTCCACCCGGTTCTTCGGCTACGAGGCGCGGCACGAGCCGGGCGACCGGATCGTCGAACTGCGGCCGCCCGAGGGCGGCCTCGCGCTGCTCCTGCATCCGGCGGCCAAGGGGCAGCGCGCCGGGCAGTCACTGGTGAAGCTGGTCTTCGACGTGGCGGATGTGGCGGCGTTCCGCGCCGAGGCCGAGCGCAACGGGCTGGTCTTCGGCCCGATCCATCAGGCCGACGGCTATGTCTTCAGCAACGCCAAGGATCCCTCCGGCAACCCGGTGCAGGTCTCGAGCCGAGCCCTGCGCGGAACGCGCACTGCCTAGCGCCGCAAAGGCTCAGAAATCGCCAAGCTCCTCGATCTCGGCCAGCGGTGCCGCGATGAGGCCCAGCGTGCGCGCGGTCTCGACCGACAGCTGGCCGCTCTCGAGCCCGCGCTCGGTCTGGTATCTGCGGATCGCCGCAACGGTGCTGCGGTCCATCTGGCTTGTCACCGGGCCGGCGTAGTAGTCGCGCGCCGCCAGCGCGCGCTGCAGCGAGGCCACCAGCTCGGGCGTGACCAGTTCGGGGCAGGGCACTTCGAAGCGCAGCTCGCCGCGCGGGCTGACCACCTGAGGCACCGGCTGACGGCGATAGATCGGCGGGCGGATCACGGTGCCGTCCTCGGCGATCTCGGCCTGCACCACCTGCACCTCGCCCATGACCTCCTCGTAGACCGCCGGCACCACCTCGCGCGCCTGGCAGGTGCCGTCGGCCATGCGCTCGGGCTCGGGCGGGGCCTCGCCGGGCCAGACGGTGCTCGCGGGCTCCGGGGCAGCGCAGGCGGCAAGGGCGAGCGCCAGCGCGGCGATCAGGGCGGAAATGCGGGTCATCTGCTCGGGGCCTTCGCGTCGGGCGGTGTTTTGCGGCGCAGACTAGACGCTTCCGCGCGGGCTGGAAAGCGCCGAGGCTCGGCCTGGCAGGTGGCGAGGTTTTGAGCAGTTGTGCCCGCCCATAGGCGTGGATTGTCCCGGCGGCGCGGCGAAGGGGCTGGCGCAGCCGGCACGCGATGACTAGGAAAGGGGGGCCAATTCGAGACGATGGAGACGACCCGGCCATGGCCAAGATTACCTATATCGAGCACAACGGCACAGAGCACGTCGTGGATGTTGCCTCCGGCATGACCGTGATGGAAGGCGCACGTGACAACAACATTCCCGGCATCGATGCCGATTGCGGTGGCGCCTGCGCCTGCTCCACCTGTCACGTCTACGTGCACCCCGACTGGGTCGAGAAGCTGCCCGCGCGCGACGACATGGAAGAGGACATGCTCGATTTCGCCTACGAGCCCGATCCCGCGCGCTCGCGCCTGACCTGCCAGCTCAAGGTGACCGATGCGCTCGACGGGCTGGTCGTGCAGATGCCCGAAAAGCAGATCTGATCCCATGCCGCGCCGGCTGCTGCCCCGCCTCGCTCTCTGGGCGATGCTGGGACTTGTGCCCGGCGCGGCGATGGCGCAGGCGCTGACCGGCGCCGCCTATACCGAGCCGACCACGCGCTACGATCACGGCGTGCTCGGCGACGCGGTGGAGTGGGGCGCGCTGCGGCTGAGCCGCGCCGGTGCGCCCGATGTGCTGATCCGGCTGCCCGAGAGCCGCGTGTTCGAGGATCTCGCGCCGCGGCTTGTCGATCTGGGCACGCGCCGCGCGGCGATGGTGGTGGAGAGCGATCTCGACCGCGGCGCGCGGCTGGCGCTCTACACCGCCGACGGGCTTTTCGCCGCCACCCCCTTCATCGGCCAGCGCAACCGCTGGCTGGCGCCGGTGGGCGCGGCGGATCTCGATGGCGACGGGCAGGTCGAGCTGGCCTATGTCGACCGCCCGCACCTTGCCAAGCGGCTGCGCATCTGGCGCGTCGTGCCGGGCACGCAAGCGCTCCGCGAGGTCGCCTCGGCCGAGGGTCTCACCAACCACCGTATCGGTTGGGACCACATCGCCGGCGGCCTGCGCGATTGCGGCAGCGGCCCCGAGATGGTGCTGGCCAGCGGCGACTGGGCCCGCGTCATCGTGGCGCGGCTGCGCGCCGGCGAGATCACCCGGGAGGCGCTCGGCCCTTACAGCGAGGCGGCGATGGCGCGGGCGCTGGACTGCCGGTGATGCGTGCAGGGCGCGCGGAGGGCGCGTTGTGGGCAAAGACCTCTTTGCTTTCGCGACGCGCGCGCTTAGGGATGCGCGCATGAGACTGCTATTTCTTGGTGACGTGATGGGCCGGGCCGGACGGGCCGCCATCGCGGAAAAACTGCCCAAGCTCCGCGAGGCGTGGAAGCTCGACTTCGTCGTGGTCAATGGCGAGAACGCCTCGAACGGCATGGGGCTGACCGCCGAGCACGCCAAGGGCATCCTCGAGGCCGGCGCCGACGTGGTGACGCTGGGCGACCATGCCTTCGACCAGAAGGACATGATGACCTTCGCCGAAAGCGAGCCGCGCATCATCCGCCCGCTCAACTTCGCCAAGCAGGCGCCGGGGCGCGGGGCCGGGCTCTTTGCCGACCGCCGCGGCCGCAAGGTGCTTGTGACGCAGGTGCTGGGGCAGGTGTTCATGAAGCGCCCGTTCGACGATCCGTTCTCGGCGATGGACGCGGTGCTGCGCAAGCACCCGCTGGGCGGGCAGGCGCAGGCGATGCTTGTCGACATGCACTGCGAGGCCACCTCGGAGAAGATGGCGATGGGCCATTTCTGCGACGGGCGCGCCAGCATGGTCGTGGGCACCCATACCCACGTGCCCACCGGCGACGCGCAGGTGCTGCCCAAGGGCACCGGCTATCTCACCGATGCGGGCATGTGCGGCGACTACGACTCGGTGATCGGCATGGACAAGGTCGAGCCGATGCGCCGCTTCGTCACCGGCATGGGCAAGACCCGCTTCCAGCCGGCACTGGGCGAGGCGACGCTCTGCGGCGTCTACGTCGAGACCGACGACCGCACCGGCAAGGCCGAGCGCGTCAAGATGGTGCGGCAGGGCGGACGGCTCGAGGAGACCGGGCCGTGAGCGCGGCCCGGCATCGGGGCCTGCCATGCGCGCCGCACATCTGATTTTAACCATATTGGGGCGACACAGAGCCTGTGCCGCCGTGAGGGGCGCTCGCCGTCGCGCTTGAAGTTTCACGGCGCTTTGTCAGTATGTGCCGGGTTGAGCAGAGGCAGATTTCCCGAATGGACTTTTTCGACTTGAGCCAGGCGGCGCAGGCCTACATCACCATTGCCACGGTGATGGGCATGTTCGTGCTCTTCGTCCAGGAACGCTATCCCACCGAGGTCGTGGCCATCGGCGGCGTCGGCGTGCTGCTGCTGCTGGGGGTTCTGCCCTATGATGCGGCGCTCACGGTGCTGTCCAACCCGGCGCCGTGGACCATTGCCGCGATGTTCATCGTCATGGGAGCCATGGTGCGCACCGGTGCGCTCGATGCCTTTGCCACCTATGCGCAGGGCGAGGTTGCCAAGCACCCGCGCCGGGCCATCGCGGTGATCATGGTGGTGGTGATCGTGGCCTCGGCCTTCATGAACAACACGCCGGTCGTGGTGATGATGCTGCCGATCTTCGTGCAGATCTCGCACCAGCTTGGCGTGCAGCCCTCCAAGCTGCTGATCCCGCTGAGCTATGCCGCCATTCTCGGCGGCACCACGACGCTGATCGGCACCTCGACCAACCTTCTGGTCGACGGCGTCGCGCGGACCAACGGGCTCGAGCCGTTCACCATCTTCGAGGTCACGCCGCTGGCCATCATCCTGGTCGCCTGGGGGATGCTCTATCTCGTGGTCGCTGGCCGCTTCCTGCTGCCCGAGCGGCACTCGATGGCGGGCATGCTGTCGGACCGGTCGCGGATGAAGTTCTTCACCGAGGCGGTGATCCCGCCCGACAGCAACCTGATCGGACGCGATGTGCTGGGCGTTCAGCTTTTCAAGCGCGAGGGCGTGCGGTTGGTCGACGTGGTGCGCGGCGACGAGTCGCTGCGCCGCAACCTGCAGGGCGTCACGCTCGAGGTCGGTGACCGCGTCGTGCTGCGCACCCAGATGACCGAGCTTCTGAGCCTGCAGCGCAACAAGGAGCTCAAGCGGGTCGACCAGATCTCGGCACGCGAGACCACCACCGTCGAGGTGCTGATCTCGCCCGGCTGCAAGATGGTCGGCCGCTCGCTCGGCGCGCTGCGCCTGCGCCGGCGCTATGGCGTCTACCCGCTGGCGGTGCACCGCCGGAACCAGAACATCGGTCGCAAGCTCGATGATCTGGTGGTGCGCGTGGGCGACACGCTGCTGCTCGAGGGCGCGCCCGAGGACATCAAGCGTCTTGCCGACGAGATGGAGCTGGTCGACGTCTCGCATCCTTCGGCCCGCGCCTTCCGCCGCGGCCACGCCCCCATCGCCATCGGCGCGATGGCGGCGATCGTGATCCTTGCGGCGCTCGGCGTGGCGCCGATCCTGTCGCTCACGGTGATCGCGGTGGCGGTTGTGCTGCTGGCGCGCTGCATCGATGCCGACGAGGCTTTCTCTTTCATCGAGGGCCGGCTCCTGGCGCTGATCTTCGCCATGCTGGCCATCGGAGCGGCGCTGGAAGCCTCTGGCGCGGTCGAACTGATCGTGCAGGCGGTGGCGCCATGGATGCAGACGCTGCCGGGGCCGCTGCTGGTCTGGGCGGTGTTTCTGCTGACGTCGGTGCTGACCGAGGCGGTGAGCAACAATGCCGTCGCGGTGGTCGTCACGCCGATCGCGATCTCGCTGGCGCAGGCGCTGGGGATCGATCCGCGCCCGCTGGTGGTGGCGGTCATGGTGGCGGCCTCGTGCAGCTTTGCCACCCCCATCGGCTACCAGACCAACACGCTGGTCTATGGCCCGGGCGGCTACCGGTTCTCGGACTTCCTCAAGGTCGGCGTGCCGCTGAACCTCAGCGTGGGCGTACTCACGGCGCTGCTCGTCCCATTGATCTGGCCGCTCTGAGCGCGACGCTGGGCCAAGATTTTTAGTCCTAAAAATCTTGGCCCCAAAAATCTTAGCTAAGATTTTTGGGGTGAGACCTCAGCCGTAGCGGCAAACGAAATTGTGCAGGATCCGCTCGGGCCAGCGCACGTCGGCGGCGCGGCACATGGCGATCAGGTCATCCGCCTCTGCCGGGTCGAAATACCCTTTGTGGCGGTAGATGCGGATGCGGGACTCGAACCCTGCGGCATCGGCCTCGGGGTGGAACTGCGTGGCGTAGACGTTGTCGCCATGACGGATCATTTGGAACGGGCATGGGCCCGAACTGAGCAGATGCGCGGTACCGTCAGGCAGGTGCTGCACCGCTTCCTTGTGGCCGACGAAGGCATCGAACTGCTCGGGCAGGCCCTCGAGCAGCGGATCGCTGGCGCCGGCCTTGGTGCGCGCGCAGCGCACCGCGCCCACGGGCTCGCCATATCGTGCCTTTCCGACCTCGGCGCCCAGGTGGTGCGCAAGGATGCCGATGCCGTAGCAGCAGCCCAGGAACGGCACGTCCGCGGCGGTGATGGCCGGCATCAGCGACAGGCAGGCGGCCTCGATCCTTGCTTCCACCGCCGACTTGCCCTGCGCCGGGTCCGACACGCAGCCCGGCCCGCCACCCACGATCACCCCGGCATAGTCGCGCGGATCGAGCCCCTCGGGCAGGTCCTCGCAATCAAGCCGGATGCGGTGCACCTGCTCGGCCGAGAGGCCGCCCTTGGCAAGGAAGGCGGCAAATTCGTCGTCGCTGGCCTCGGCCTCGGGGCGCAGCTGCAGGATCAGGAAACGGCTCATGCGCAAGGCTTTATCCCGCTACGCCCGATCCGCAAAGCGCAGATGTGATCGCGACCTGTCTTGATCGGGCGAGGCTTGTGAACATATCATGAACACATGGCACGACTCACACTTGATCAGAAGCTCGCGATTCTCTCCGACGCGGCAAAATACGATGCCTCCTGCGCCTCGAGCGGGGGGCAGAAGCGCGACTCGCGCGATGGCAAGGGGCTGGGCTCGGTCACCGGCTCGGGGATCTGCCACGCCTACACACCCGACGGGCGCTGCATCAGCCTGCTCAAGATCCTGATGACCAATTTCTGCATCTACGACTGCGCCTATTGCGTGAACCGGGTGAGCAGCAACGTCCAGCGCGCCCGCTTCTCGCCCGAGGAGGTGGTGAACCTGACGCTGGAGTTCTACCGGCGCAACTATATCGAGGGGCTGTTCCTGTCCTCGGGCATCATCCGCAGCCCCGACGAAACCATGACCGACATGGTGCGCATCGCCCGCACCCTGCGGCAGGAGCACGGCTTTCGCGGCTATATCCACCTCAAGACCATCCCCGACGCCGCGCCCGAGCTGATCGAGGAGGCGGGGCTCTATGCCGACCGGCTGTCGATCAATGTCGAGCTGCCCACCGACGGGGCGGTGAAGTCCTACGCCCCCGAGAAGGACCCGGCCCAGATCCGCAAAGCGATGGCCGATGTGCGGCTGTCGCGCGAGGCCCGCAAGGAGCGCAGCTTCACCGGCAAGCGCCCGCCGCGCTTTGCCCCCGCCGGGCAGTCGACGCAGATGATCGTCGGGGCCGACGGGGCCGACGACACCACCATTCTCGGCACCTCGACGCGGCTCTATTCCAGCTACCGGCTGAAGCGGGTCTATTACTCGGCCTTCTCGCCGATCCCCGACAGCTCGGCGGCGCTGCCGCTGATCAAGCCGCCGCTCATGCGCGAGCACCGGCTCTACCAGGCCGACTGGCTGCTGCGCTTCTACGGCTTCGAGCTGGGCGAGATCGCCTCGGCCACCAAGGGGGGCAATCTCGATCTCGAGATCGACCCCAAGCTCGCGTGGGCGCTGGCCAATCGGCAGCGCTTTCCGGTCGATGTGAACCGCGCCGAGCGCGAGCTGCTGCTGCGCATTCCCGGCGTCGGCACCAAGAGCGTCGGGCGCATCCTCGCCACCCGCCGCCACCGCGCGCTGCGCTACGAGGATCTGCGCCGCATGGGGGTGAACCTCAAGCAGGCGCGGCCCTTCCTGACGGCGCTCGACTGGCGGCCGCGGGGGCTGGATGCCGCCGACCTGCGGGCGCGCTTCGCGCCGCCGCCCGAGCAGCTGCAGCTCATCTGATGCGCCGGGTCGTGCTGCCGGAGATCGGCACCTTCGAGGCCTGGCGCGATGAGGCGCGGGCGCTTCTGGGCGCGGGCGTGCCGCCCGAAGAGGTGCTCTGGAGCCGGGGCGCCGCCGAGGCCGATCTCTTTGCCGAGGCGCTGCCGCCGGTGCGGGGCGGGGCGGTGACCGTGCCCAAGGGCTTCGTCGATCTGGCGCGGCTGGTGGTCTGGCACCGCGACCCCGAGCGCTTTGCCCGGCTCTACGGCCTGCTCTGGGCGCTCGGCCATGATCGCCGCCTGCTCGAGGATCGCGGCGATCCGCGGATCGACCGGTTGCGGCGCATGGCCAAGGAGGTCAGCCGCGACCGCCACAAGATGACCGCCTTCGTGCGCTTCCGCGAGATCGGCGACCCCGCCGCCACGCGCCGGCGCTTTGCCGCGTGGTTCGAGCCGTCGCATTACATCCTCGAGCTGACCGCGCCGTTCTTTGCCAAGCGCTTCGGGGATATGGACTGGTCGATCTTCACGCCCGACCTGACGGCGCATTTCGACGGGTTCGAGATCCGCTTCGCGCCCGCCGAGGCGCGGCCCGATCTGCCCGACGACGCCGCGGAAGAGCTCTGGCGCACCTATTTCCGCAACATCTTCAACCCCGCACGGCTCAAGATCGGCGCGATGCAGGCGGAGATGCCGAAGAAATACTGGCGCAACCTGCCCGAGGCGCCGCTGATTCCCGAACTGATCGCCGAGGCCCAGTCGCGGGCGCAGGCCATGGCCGAGGCCGCGCCGAGCCTGCCGCCGATCCGGGCCGAGCGCATCACCGAACGGCTGCGCGCCCCCGAGACGCCCGCGCCGGTGGGCGATCGCGACGCGCTGCTTTCTGGCCTTGCGGGGTGCCGGCGCTGTCCGCTCTGGCAAAACGCCACCCAGCCGGTGGCGGGCGAGGGGCCGCTGGATGCACCGCTGATGATCGTGGGCGAGCAGCCCGGCGATCAGGAGGATCTGGCGGGCCGTCCCTTCGTGGGGCCGGCGGGGCAGCTTTTTGACACGGTAGCCGCGCGCGCCGGGCTCGAGCGTGACCGGGCCTACGTGACCAACGCGGTGAAGCATTTCAAATTCGCCCCGCGCGGCAAGCGGCGGCTGCACCAGTCGCCGAATTCGGGCGAGATCGCGCATTGCCGCTGGTGGCTCGACATGGAGCGCCAGCTGGTGCGCCCCAAGCTCATCGTGGCGATGGGGGCGAGCGCGGCGGAAAGCCTGACCGGCGATGGCCGCCGCATCGGCACACGGCGCGGGGCGCTCGAACACACACCCGACGGCACGCCGGTGATGGTGACGTGGCATCCGTCCTACCTCCTGCGCCTGCCCGAGGGCGCGCGCTCCGCCGCCGAGGCGGCCTTCGAGGCGGATCTGCGCCGCGCCGCCGCGCTGGTGGCGCAGGGGGAGGGCTCCGCCGACACCAAAGGGGCGTAACGGGGG
>Ga0114904_1000799_pt1 | contig 16441 bp, 13 predicted proteins | sample MalvirDeepMed_s6_FD_83498 | JGI IMG/M metagenome (GOLD analysis project Ga0114904, IMG submission 83498) | Marine viral communities from the Global Malaspina Expedition - Malaspina viral metaG DeepMed_s6 | ecosystem: Environmental > Aquatic > Marine > Oceanic | place: Mediterranean Sea... | reverse complement strand
GTCATGGCCCCACCCGCCGATGAGCGCATCCCACAGGTCGAGGAAAGGTCGGGGCAGGGCGGCGAAGACGCTCATCGCGGTGAATGCAATGGCGGCTGCATAGACCAGCACGACATCGGAATAGCCGTCGCTGCGGTCGGCAAGCACGGTGACGATCTCGCCGCTGGTGGTTAGCTCGGCCTCTGCGACCGCGTCGGAGACGAGCCGGTGCTGCTGTTCGGAGAGATACGCCATCTACCAGCCTCCCGAGGCGCCGCCGCCACCGGACATGCCGCCACCAAAGCCACCGAAGCCGCCGCCGCCGCCGAAGCCACCGCCGCCGAAGCCGCCACCTCCGCCCCAGTCGTCGCTGTCGGAGAGGCCGCGCGCGATCGCCTTGCCGGCTTCCCACAGGATGATGTCGCCAACGACCCCGCCGACACCGCCGCGGCGATAGCGCCGCCGCCGGCCGCCGCTGAACATCGGCAGGATGAAAAAGAAGAATATGAAGCCCAGCCAGATCAGCGCGCCGATGGGGAAGCCGCCCTCGTTCTCCCGCGCGGCAGTGCGTTCCTGCGCGACGCGGGCCGCCTCTTCGGGGGGAAGTTCGAGCTGGGTGACGATCTCGTCGGCCGCCCAGGCGATCCCGCCCGAATAGTCGCCCTGCCGGAAATAGGGCTTCATGCCTTCGACATATTCGAAGGCGAGCCCGTCGGGAATGACGCCTTCGAGGCCATAGCCGACCTCGATGCGCATCTTGCGTTCGTTCGGCGCGACGATGAGCAGTATGCCATCGTTGCGCTCCGCATCGCCCAGCGCCCATTCGCGGCCCAGCCGATAGCCATAGTCCGAGATATCGTAGCCCTGCAGGTCGGGGATGGTGGCGATCACGAACTGGCGCTGGTTGTTTTCCTCGAACTGGTCGAGCTTCTGCGTCAGCGCCGCTTCGGTCGCGTCGTCGATGATGTTGGCGGCATCGACCACCGGCGCGGTGCCCCGCTCGGGGAAGTCCTGCGCGGCGGCGGGCAGGGCCAGGCCCAGCGCCGCCACCAGCGTCAGCATCGATTTCATCAGCAGGCGCATGTCAGCGCCCCTCAATTGGCCGCATCGTCATCCCCGCGCATGTTCAGCGTCGGCGCAACCTCGGCGCCTTCGGTCACTGCCGCATAGGGCACCATCGGTTCGGCGCCGTGGATGATGTTGGCACCGATCGTATCGGGGAAGGTGCGGATGGTCGTGTTATACTGGCGCACCGCCTCGTTGTAGTCGCGGATCGCCACGCGGATGCGGTTTTCCTGCCCTTCGATCTGCGTCATGAAGCGGCCGAAGTTTTCCTGGCTGCGCAGTTCGGGATAGGCTTCGACATTGGCCATCAGCCGCGACAGTGCGCCGCCGAAGGTGTTCTGTGCTTCCTGGTACTGTGCCATCTTGTCCGCATCGCCGAGATCATCACCGTCGAGCTGGATTTCCGGACGCGTGGCCGAGGCGCGCGCCTGAATCACCGATTCCAGCGTTTCGCGTTCCTGTTCGGCCGAGCTCATCACGATCTGTTCGAGATTGGGCACCAAATTGGCGCGTTCCTGAAACGCGGCTTCGACATCGGCCCACTTGGCCTTGGCCGTCTCTTCGGCCGCTGGCACCGAGTTAATTCCGCACGCCGACAGGACGAGGGCGGCGGCAGCAACGATGGAGGTGCGAAAGGCAACCAGGCGGTTCATGGAACATCCCTTTTGTGATAAGTGTGTCTTGTCCAGATAGCACACCTTGGCCGCCATACAAGATTAACGCGGACTTTTCGCCGATCCTGTTTAAAGCGCAGACAGCGGCGTGTTTCAGCATGAAGGCGCCTGCGACCAGACAACCCTTTGGCGGAAAAATCAGGGGAAATGCATGTTCAAGGAATTCAAGGCCTTCATCGCGAAGGGCAATGTCATCGATCTCGCGGTGGCAGTAATCATCGCGGGCGCATTCGGCGCCATCGTCAGTTCGCTGACCGATGATATCATCATGCCGGTGATCGGCGCGATTTTCGGCGGGGCCGATTTCTCGAGCTATTTCATCTTGCTGAGCACGCCCGAAGGCTATGATGGGTCGCTAACCGACTATGCCGCGCTGAAGGAAGCGGGAGCCGCCATGATCGGCTATGGCGCATTCGTCACCGCGATCATCAATTTCGTGATCCTCGCCTTCATCATCTTCCTCTTGGTCCGCTATGCCAAGAAGGTCATGGCCGAATTCGAGGAAAAGAAGGCGGCTGCCGCGCCCGCGGGGCCGACCGAAATCGAGCTGCTGACCGAAATTCGCGACGCGCTGAAGAAATAGGCCGGTCGGCCAGGCGCCCGTATACACTTCACATTAAGCGGGCAGGGCCTATATGGGTCCTGCCCGTTTCGGCGGGCTATGGCGATAAATGGCGCTGTGCAATAGGTACAACGGACCCGGGGGCAGTACCCGGCGGCTCCACCACAAACCGCTTCAAGGGCGGGTTATGACGGGGCCGAACTAGGATCGACGTGTGCTGAAAGACAGTGTTTTTGCTCGGGCTGAGTATCCCGTAAAAATGTTCACAACACACAAGTGCCAACGATAACGAAGCACTCGCTCTCGCAGCGTAATTTGACGGCCTAACGGCCTGAATTTACAAAGCTAAAGCGCGGTTGGACCCACCGGGCAACAGAAGCGGATTCCGGGGCTCCGGGGGTAGCTAGCAACAGAAACCCCCACCTTAGCCTTATCGAATTGTGCGATTGCGCGCTTGGCGCGGCTCAAGGCTGCAGGCCGGCTTTCTCTGCCGTGTCCGCGCCGGCTTCGCGTGCCTCGCGTTCGTAACGCAGCGCGTCGAGGATCTTGGCGCCGCCGAGAAAGACCGCACCAGCGGTTGCTGCAAACAGCAGGTAACCGCCGACACCGGGGTATTGAACCGTGTAGTGCGCGCCGCGAGTCATGGCGCCGAGGGCAAGCGCAAAGATGATCAGATACGCTTCGAAGCGCGTCTTGATCACGAACAGCCGTTTTACCCTCGTCAGCGAAATCGTCCGGTCTCCACGGTTAATCCCTAGGAACTGCAATTCCCGTGCCAGCGTCGCGTTCCCGCGACTCGCTATGGTTAATGCGTCATTGAGTGTAAGACCCGCCGACGCGGCGGTCCAGAGGTGGACGACAGAACCGGGTCAGGCGAGCTTATCTAGCGAGAGCACCGCGAGCAGCGCCTCGCGCGCTTCGATCACGGTCTTGGCCAGCTTTTCCGATCCGATTTCTTCCGGTTCGATCCGTTCGGGCCAGGCCTGGGCGATGACCGATTCGATGCGCTGCGCCTTGGCTTCGTCGAGCAGGAACCGAGCGTCGACCGTGGCGGGATCGGCCACCACCCGCAGCCGCAGGCATGCGGGCCCGCCGCCATTGGCCATCGACTGGCGGACATCGACGGGGATTACCTGCCGGATCGGTCCGTTCGAGGCGAGCATCCGTTCGCACCATGCCCAGACGCTGGCGCTCTCCTGGCATTCGCTTGGGACGACTAAGGCCATCTCTCCGCTCGGCAGGCTGACCAGCTGCGCGTTGAACAGATAGGTCCGGATCGCTTCCTCGAGCGATACCGCGCTGGCCGGCACTTCGACGACGTGCAGCGCCGGGAAGGCGGCGTGCATCGCTTCATAGGCATCCTTGCGATCGGCAAAGGCCTGTTCATGCGTGAACAACACGGTTTGGTTCGCAACCGCGACGACATCGTTGTGGAACGCGCCCGCCTCGATCGCGGCGGGGTTCTGTTCGATGAAGACGCAGCGCGCAGGATCGAGCCCGTGCTTGCGGGCCACGGCGCGGCTGGCCTGTTCGTGCTGGCGTGCGGGGAAGCGCCCGCCGGGCCGGCCATAGACGAATACCTCCACTCCGGGCTGCCCGTGGCTTTCGCACAGCCGCATGTGGTTGGCCGCGCCCTCGTCGCCGAAACTCGGCGGGACCGCATCGTGCACTGCGAAATGGCGGGTATCGCCGAAGGCAAGCTTCAGCTGCGCCTGCGTATCGCGCCATTCCTGGCCGCGATGCAGCATGGTGACCAGATTGGCCGGGGTCAGGTGACAGCGCCCGTCCGCGGTATCGGGCGGGGGGCTGACCGTTGCGGCATTGGCGGTCCACATCGAACTGGCCGACCAGGCTGCGGCCAGCAGCGCTCGGTCGCTTGTGCCATCCACCGCAAGGTCGTCCAGCAGTGCAAAATTGGGTCGCGGCAGCGGGAGCAGGACGCCCTGCGCGAGCCCGCGTTCCATATTCGCGCGCATCTTCGCCACGCCTTGCAGCGCCGCGGCACGCGGATAGGAAGCGCTGCCCTTGTGGCTCGCGCTGGCGATGTTGCCGAGACTGAGGCCGGCGTAATTGTGGCTCGGCCCGACGATGCCGTCGAAATTGATTTCCCTGAGCATATGCTATCCGTTCGGTTCGAGCGAAGTCGAAGGCCAGCCGCGCCGCCGCGTCCCGACTCCGTTGGACGCGCGCGGCCATGTTCCCGTCAGCGGGCGACGCTCCAGACTTCGTCGCCTTCGCCCACTTCGAGCGTTTGCGCAGCCATCGCGTCGATCGCGATCGATCCGTCGTCCGCGATTTCGCGCATGCCATAGACACTGCGGAAACTCGCCAGCGTGCCGGTGGCAATCAGCGCCCGTTCGCCGATGTCGAGATCGGTATCCGAAACCTTGCCCGGCTGCGCCTTGCGCACGCTGCGCACCTGGCTGGTGCGCGCGGTCATCGTCGGCCCGCCGTCGAAAATGTCGACATAGCCTTCGGCGGCGAAGCCCTCGTTCTCCAGCATCCGCATGGCCGCCCGGCCGGAGGGGTGGGGCACGCCGATCACCTTCTTCGCCTCCTCGTCGAGCATCGCGATATAGACCGGATGCTTGGGCATCAGGTCGGCGATGAACTGGTTGCCGTTGATCGCGTTGAAATAATCGGCTTCCTGGAAGGTCATGCCGAAGAACCTGCCGGCAACGCCGTCCCAGAAGGGCGAGCCGCCGCGGTCGTCGATCACGCCACGCAATTCGGCAATGACGCGATCGGCAAAGCGCGCCCGGTGCATGGCGATGAACAGGTATCGGCTGCGCGCCAGCAGCAGGCCGAACCCGCCAGCACGTTCGGCGGGATGAAGGAACAGCCCGCCGACTTCCGAACAGCCCTCGAGGTCGGTGACGAGGCTGAGCAGTTCGGCGCGCACAGTCCGGTCGAGTTCCTGGCTGTGCTGCGTCAGCGTGGTCATGCGGTAACTGTAGAAGGGCCATTGCTGCCCCACCTGGCTGAACATCTGGCAAGTGCCCCGCACCTGACTAGTCTCGGTGTTTTCCAGCACCAGCGTGAACTGGTCGTCGCCCAGATCGTCATAGGTACGCGCAAAGGCTTCCTCGGCGCGTTCCAGCTTGCGCGTCAGCGCGGTACGGTCGGCGGGGAGGTTGGTGAAACCGCCGCCGGTCAGCTTGGCCATTTCGTAAAGTTGTTCGAGATCGGCGATTTGCGCGGCGCGCAGGCGAAAAGTCACAAAGGGTCTCCGGTCGAAAGCCTGGCCAGGACCAGCGCGGACAGGGCGGCGCGCTCACGCAGGCTGGGGACGATCATGAATTCATCGGGCGAATGGATGGCGCCGCCGCGCACGCCCATCGTATCGACCACGGGCACGCCGGTGGCGGCGATATTGTTGCCGTCGCACACGCCGCCGGTGCTTTTCCAGCCGATCTGCTGGCCCAGTTCGGCGCCGCATGTCTTGACGAGATCGAACAGTTTCTGCGCCTTGGCATCGACGGGTTTGGGCGGGCGCGTCACGCCGCCGTGGCGATGGATGGCAACCTCGCGTTCGCTGCGGATCGCATCGAGGATCGCGTCGAGCTGGCCGTCGAAGCGGTTCATCGCATCGGTCGATTGGGGGCGGATGTTGAAGCGCAGGATCGCCAGGTCGGGCACCACGTTGTTCGCACTGCCGCCTTCGATCTTGGCCGGGTTGACCGTGATGTCCCCGGCCTCGAGCGCCTTGATCCGCAGCACGAGGTCGCTGGCGGCGACGATGGCATTGCGGCCGTCATGCGGATTGCGCCCCGCATGCGCCGACTTGCCGGTGATCGTGATCGAATAATTGCCCGTCCCGCCGCGCGCATGCGCCAGCGTGCCGTCTGGCAGCGCGCTGGGTTCGTAGGTCAGCGCGGCATATTTGCCGCGCGCCAGTTCCTCGATCAGCGTACGGCTGGCAAGACTGCCGGTTTCCTCGTCCGAATTGATCATCACGTCGTATCCCACGCGCGACGCGCCTGCCATCGTTTCGAAGGTCTGCAGCGCGTGGAGGATGACATTCAGCCCGCCTTTCATATCGGCAGTGCCGGGCCCGTTGATCGTCTCGTCGTCGAGCCAGCTGACCTGCTGGAAAGGATGATCCTCGGGGAAGACGGTATCCATGTGCCCCGTCAGCACGAAGCGCCGCTTCGCTTCCGGACGCACGCGCAGCACCATGTGCCTGCCATGCGGCTTCTCGAACTCGCGGCCCTCGGGCGAGATCGCGGTGACCGTGGCGGGTTCGATCAGATCGACGTCGCCGGGCAGGGTGCTGAAGGCATCGGCGAGGATCCCCGCCATCCGGTCCAGCCCGGCGATATTGCCGGTGCCCGTGTTGATTGCCGCCCAGTCCTGCACCTCGCGCAGCATCGTGTCGCCATCGATTGCGTCGAGCAGCGCTTGGGAGGCGGTATCCAGTTTCATGTGCAACGTCCTTAATCCTGCCTTGGCCCGAGTCCAGCCCGTGCCTTGCATTGATCAACGGCTGGCGGCATAGACCGTGCCACTCCTCCCCGGGTACGACATCGCCGTTCTACTACTGCTCGAGGAGTTCCATGACCGAATTTGTCACGCGCGCCGGAATCGAAGCCGATCCGCAGCTTGCCGCTTTTATCGAAACCGACGTGCTCGGGCCCCTCGGCCGCGACGTCGATGCCTTCTGGAAAGGTTTTGCCGACCTCCTGGGCAGGTTCGGTCCGCGCAACGCGGACCTGCTGGCCAAGCGCGAGGATCTGCAGGCGAAGATCGATGCCTGGCACACCGAACGGGCTGGGCAGCCGCATGAAGCGGGCGCCTATCGCACCTTTCTGGAAGACATCGGCTATCTCGTCCCCGAACCGGGCGAGTTCACCATCGGGACCGAGAATGTCGATCCCGAGATCGCGACCATGGCCGGCCCCCAGCTGGTGGTGCCCATCCTCAACGCACGCTTCCTGCTCAACGCCGCCAATGCCCGCTGGGGCAGCCTCTACGACGCGCTTTACGGCACCGATGCGCTCGACGCGCCCGCCGCACGGCCGGGCGGGTATGACGAGGAGCGCGGCGCCGCGGTCATCGCCGAGGCGCGCAAGCTGCTCGACGAGATCCTCCCGCTCGCATCGGGAAGCTGGAAGGATCTCGACAGCCTCGACACCCTCGAACTGGCCGATCCTTCGCAGCAGGTCGGGCAGACCGACAAGGGCCCGCTGTTCCGCCACAACGGCCTGCATATCGAGATCGTCGTCGATCCGGACAGCCAGGTTGGCAAGACCGACCGGCTGGGTATCGCCGATGTCAATTTCGAGGCCGCGCTGACCACCATCGCCGATTGCGAGGATTCGGTCGCGGCGGTCGATGCCGAGGACAAGCTCACCGCCTATCGCAACTGGCTCGGCGTGATCCGCGGCGATCTGGAGGAAAGCTTCGAGAAGGGCGGCAAGACGCTCACTCGCAAGCTGGTGGGTGACAAGACCTACACCGGCAGCGACGGCGGCGAACACTGCCTGCCCGGACGCAGCCTGATGTTCGTGCGCAATGTCGGCCATCTGATGACCAACCCGGCGATGCGCTGGGACGGCAAGGAAATCCCAGAGGGGATCCTCGATGCGGTGGTCACCTCGGCGATCGGCGCGCAGGATGTCGCCGGACTGGGGAAGTACGGCAATTCGCGCTGCGGCAGCATCTATATCGTGAAGCCCAAGATGCACGGGCCCGAGGAATGCGCTTTCACCAACGACCTGTTCGACGCGGTCGAAGATTTGCTCGGCCTGCCGCGCCACACGATCAAGGTCGGGGTGATGGACGAGGAACGGCGCACATCGGCCAATCTTGCCGCCTGCATCCATGCGGTGAAGGACCGCATCGTCTTCATCAACACCGGTTTCCTCGACCGCACGGGGGACGAGATTCACACCTCGATGCGTGCCGGTCCGATGATGCGCAAGGGCGAGATGAAGAACTCGGCCTGGCTCAAAGCGTACGAGGCGCGCAATGTCGGCATCGGCCTCGCGCATGGCCTGTCGGGGCGCGCGCAGATCGGCAAGGGCATGTGGGCGGCGCCCGACCTGATGGGACAGATGATGATCGACAAGATCGGCCATCTTCGCGCCGGGGCGAACACCGCTTGGGTGCCGAGCCCGACCGCCGCGACGCTGCACGCGATCCATTATCACCGCGAGGACGTGTTCGAGATCCAGAAGGGCCTGCCCGATGCGGCGAAGCTCGACGAATTGCTTGCCATTCCGCTGGCCGACGGCACCAACTGGTCGGAGGACGAGATCCGCGAGGAGCTCGACAACAATTGCCAGGGCCTGCTTGGCTATGTCGTGCGCTGGATCGATGCCGGTGTCGGTTGCTCCAAGGTCCCCGACATCAACGATGTCGGCCTGATGGAAGACCGCGCAACGCTGCGCATTTCCAGCCAGCATATCGCCAACTGGTTGCTCCACGGCGTCATCAGCGAAGAACAGGTGATGGACAGCCTGCGCCGCATGGCCGCCAAGGTCGACGAGCAGAACGCGGGCGATCCCTTCTACCAGCCGCTGCTCGAGAACGAGGACGGCGCGGCATTCAGCGCGGCGAAGGACCTCATTTTCAAGGGTGTCGAACAGCCCAGCGGCTACACCGAACCGCTGCTGCACGCCTGGCGGCGCAAGAAGAAGGCGCAGGGCTGACCACAGCCAGTCGCGATCGAAGGAAAAGCCCCGCCGACCAGCGGGGCTTTTTCGTTGAGCCTCACCCTTCTGCGGTGAGCGCGCGCGCGAGGGTCACGAATTCGCCGACCGTCACCGTCTCGGCGCGGCGCTGCGGGTCGATGCCGATCGCCTCCAGCGCGGCAACCGCACCGGGCACGCCCTTGAGGCTTTGGCGCAGCATCTTGCGGCGCTGGCCGAAGGCGGCTTCGGTCAGCCGTTCGAGCAGCCGGGCGTCGACCCCTTCGGGCATCTCCGCGGGTTCGACATGAACAATTGCGCTCATCACCTTGGGGGGCGGGGTAAAGGCGCTGCGGTGGACCTTCATCGCCAGCTTCGCGCGGCTGCGCCACTGCGCCAGCACTGCAAGCCGGCCATAGGCCGAGCCGCCGGGCTGCGCGACGATGCGCTGGGCGACTTCCTGCTGGAACATCAGCGTCAGGCTGGTCCACAGCGGCGGCCATGCATTCTCGCTGCCCTTCGCCCCGGCCAGCCAGCGCACGAACAGCGCGGTGCCCACATTATAGGGCAGGTTGGACAACACGGCGAAGGGTTCGCCGCCCATCAGCTCGGCATGATCGAGCTTGAGCGCATCGCCCTCGATCACGCGCAACTGGCCCGGGAAGGCGTCTTCCAGCTCGGCCAGCGCGGGCATGCAGCGGCGGTCCATCTCGATCGCGGTCACGCGGGCGCCGGCGCGCAGCAGGGCGCGCGTCAGCCCGCCGGGACCGGGGCCCACCTCGAGCACCTGCTTCCCGGCAAGATCGCCGGGCACCGCGGCGATCCGGTCGAGCAATTGCTCGTCGAACAGGAAGTTCTGCCCCAGCGCCTTGGAAGCGCTGAGGCCGTGGCGGGCGATGACTTCGCGCAGAGGCGGCAGGTCAGCCATGCGCGGACCGGTTGGCAGCTATCTGTCCCGCCATGCGAATGGCGGCGATCATCGCGCCGGGATCGGCGAGCCCCTTGCCCGCGATATCGAAGGCGGTGCCATGGTCGGGACTGGTGCGCACGATCGGCAGGCCAAGCGTGACATTGACCCCCTCGTCGAAATCGAGCGCCTTGAGCGGGACCAGAGCCTGGTCGTGATACATTGCCAGCGCGGCGTCGTAGGTCTGCCGCGCGCGCGGTGTGAACAGCGCGTCGGCGGGATGCGGCCCGGTAATGTCGAACCCTTCGCCCCGGAGGGTCTCGATCGCCGGCGCGATTATGCGCGCTTCCTCGTTGCCGAACCGGCCGCCTTCGCCCGCATGCGGGTTCAGCCCACATACCGCGAGCCGCGGCGCGGCGATGCCGAAATCGGTCGCCAGCGCGCGCGCCACGATCCGCGCGCGTCGCTCGATCAGCTGCTGCGACAGCCGGCCGGACACTTCGGACAGCGCGCAATGGACGGTCAGCGGCACGGCGCGCAGACTGGGCCCGGCGAGCATCATCACCGCCTGGTCGGCTGCCATTCCGCAGACTTCGGCGAAGAATTCGGTCTGGCCCGGATGCTCAAAGCCGACGGCCGCCAGCTGCGCCTTGGCAATCGGCGCGGTGACGATCGCTGACGCGGTACCCAGCAGCACGCAGCGCGTCGCCTCGGCCAGCGATTGCAGCGCCAGCGCGGCGCCCATTTCATCGGGCTGTCCGGGGTGCACAGCGACATCTTCGCGGCCGAGCACCGGCAGCGCACGGCCGAAGAGTCCCGGCACTTCGGCCGGATCGTCGATCAGGGCGATGTCGAGCGCGAGCCGGCGGCTGCGCGCCGCGGCTTCGAGCACGCCCTTGCCGCCGACCACGAAAAAGGGCGCGAGGCCCGCTTCGGGGCGCCGCGCCCAGCTTTCGACGATGATTTCCGGCCCGATCCCCGCCGGATCGCCAATCGATACGGCGAGGGGTGCCATGACGGGCGTCAGTTGTACTCGATGAAGGCGTCGTTGCGCAGGTCGCGCAGGTAGCGCTGGGCGCGTTTCTCGATGCGCTCGTCCTCGAGTTCGCCCATGATCTGGTTGAAGTCGGGGCCGGCGGCCACTTCGGGATCGTCGCGTCCGCACAGCATTAGCACGCGCACGCCTTCCTCGAAGGAGCCGAACGGGGGCGTCGCCTGACCGACCTGCAGTTGCAGCAGGATGTTCTGCAGCGCTTCGGGCAGCGACCGGACCCGGATCTGGTCGTTGGTGACGACATTGGCGCCCAGCCGGGCAGCCGCGCTCTCGGCATCGCCGCAACCGCGGATGTCGCGCACGCCTTCGGTGAAAGCCGCCACACGCTGCTGGGCCAGCGCTTCGCTGGTACCGGGTGCGAAGCTGATCTGGATCTGCTTGAGGCTGAGCATCGCATCGCGCGGATCGGCCATCAGCACCTGCCGCTTGTCGATCAGGTAGAGGATCGAAAAGCCGCCCGGGATCCGGATCGGGCCGACCAGCTGACCGGGGCTCATTTCCGCGGCCACCGTTTCCAGCTGCGGGTTCTTGAGCTGCGCCAGCTGGATCCAGCCCAGATCGCCGCCAACGGCTGCGGTGGAGGCTTCGGAGAACTGCCGCGCATAGGCCACGAAACTGCCGCCCTGGCGGAGCTGTTCGACGATCTTGCTCGCATTGGCCTCGACCGCGGCTTCGGTTTCGGGCGTGGCCGAAAGATAGATTTCGCCGAGCCGGAATTCCTCGGTCCCGCGCGAGGCCTCGAGCCGTTCGATCAGTTCGGTCACTTCGTCCGACGAGACGTTGACGAAGGGGGCGATGTTGCGGCGCAGCAGACGGTTCCACGCCAGTTCGCCGGTGATCTGCCGCTTGAGCGAGGCGGGCGAGGAGCCGATGGACCGCAAATATTCGTCCATCTGCTCGGCGGCCTGACCGAAATTGCGGGTCGCGACGCTGGTATAGGTCTGCTCGACTTCTGCTGCAGGGACTTCGAGCTCCTGCGCTTCCGCAGCCTGAATCTGCAGCGTTTCGTCGATCAGATTGCGCAGCACCTGCATGCGCAGGCGGACCAGCTCTTCCTCGCTGACCGGCGTCTGGTTGGCCGCCAGCAGCAAAGCCGCCCGCTGGTCGACATCGGTTTCGGTCACGACATAGCCATTGACGACGGCGGTGGCGACGCGGTGGTTGGGATCGCTGTCCTGCAGCATGCTGAGGTCGCTGGGCAGGCCGAGCAAATTGCCCTGGCCCATGGTCTGCTGGGCCTGGCCCGCAATCGGTGCGGCGACGAGGCCGGCCGCTGCGGCAAAGGAGAGCAATCGGGAAATCATGTGTGCAGTCACCTGTCGAACCTGTCTTGCGGCATCGCCGGGATGCCCGAATATGCCGGGCGTCTTGCAGCGGCGCGGCTTAACCAAAGCTGATGATTGCGCGCCGGATAGCGCGTTTGGGCCGGGGTGCCAATAAGCGCAGCCTAGCGGAAACCCAGATTTCTCAGGCTGAAGTAGAACTGGAAGGTATCGCCGCGTTCGGCATCGCCCGCGGTAATGTAATCGCGCCGCCAGGTAACGCCCAGTTCGAGGCAGTCGTCCTGATAGGCGATGCCCAGCCGGGTACGGATCGGATCGAACCCGTCCGATGCCAGCGTGGGGTCCTCCTCGCGGTCGGTAAGGTTGAACACGCCCGAGCCGAACAGCGACCAGTAATTGGCAAAAGCCACCCGCACCGCGCCGCGCAATTCCTCGCGGTCCTGCAGATCCTCTACCTGCGTGATATCGCGGTCGAGCCGGACGTAACCGATCTCGGCATAGGTCCGGCTCGACCCGACGGTGGCGTCGATCTCGTTCCGGCGGATCGCCAGATTGTCCTTGTCCAGCCGGAAGCGGTGGGTGAACTTCAGGAAGTTCTTGTACCGCACCTCGGTCCGGCCGACGAAATCGGAGAACCGTTCGGACAGGCCGGTCCCCACCGGCAGGATGTCGCGGTCGCTGTCGAGACGGTAGGATTGCCCCACATTGGTCTTCAGTTCCCAGTCCGGAATGCGCAGTGACCAGTCGAATCCGTAGGTGACCCGCGCGCCGTCCTCGACCCGGTCGTAGCCGGGGAAGCGGTTGAGCGCGAAGAGGTTGGAATCCTCGAGGTCGATCGCACGGGCATCCTCGTTGGGGATGGCCAGATTCTTGATTGGCGGGGTGGCGACGAATTGCACGCGAGGGGTGAACACCTGCGTGCCGCCGAAGGCTTCGCCGACGAAGGGCCATTGCACGTCGAGCGCGCCCAGCGCCACGCCGCGGTATTCCCAGCCGGGATTCCCGCGATAGCTCGGCGTGGTGGTGAGGTAATTCTCGTCCGAATGGTAGACGTCGCCGCGCAGCATGCCGGTGAGCGTGACGACCTGGCCAAGCGCGGTCACGCGGCGCAGGTCCCATTGCGCGCGGGCGAAGGCGCGCTGCGTGTCCTGCCCGATATCGCGCATGATCGCGAGCGTATTGCCCTGCAGTTCAAGCTGTCCGCCGAGGATCTTGGCATCGGGCCGCCAGCGCACGTCGAGCACGGGCAGCGCTATCGGCACTTCGCCTTGCGGCTGGTCAAGCCGCAGGGTCTGTGTGGCCCAGCCGGCCAGCGAGAAATAGGTGTTGCCGGCAATCCGCTCCAGCTCGAGCGTGGAGCGCAGCCGGTCGTCGCGGCTGATGTCGTAGCGGCGCAGGAAGGTGCGGTCGGTGGTGCGGCGGACCGATCCGGTCAGGCTCCAGTCGGGCGTCAGTTGGAACCTGCCATTGGCGAACAGGTAGCCGCGGAATTCCTCCGCGCTGTCGGCCACGCCGGTGAAAGTGGAAATTCGCTGCGAATGGGTGGCGTAACCGGTGATCTGGTAGGCGCCCGCTTCGGTCAGGTGGCGCCACTGCCCCGCGACCATCGGTGCCGCCCCGGTATAGACATGGGTGGTCAGAGTAAGGTCTTTGTTGTCGCCGAAGCGCAGGTAATAGCTGCCCGATACCTCGACCCCGTTGCTCTCGGAAAAGCGCAGGTCGGGCACGAGGAAACCCGAAACCGCACCGCCATCGGTGCGGATCGTCAGCCCCGGCAGCGGCAGCAAACGCGCGCCGAACAATTCCAGATAGGCGCCCGAAAAATTGATCCGGCTGGTCTCGGGGTCGTAAACGACGCGCTCGGCGGTGATCCGCCAGCTCGGATCGCGCGGGCAGCCCTGCGGGTCGACGACGGCGCAGCCGCTATAGGCCGCTTCCTCCAGCGCGACGGTGCCGTCGCTTTCGCGAATGCCGCGATTGGCGGCGAGCCGCCCGCCCTGCCGCAGCGCGAGCAGCAGATCGTCCATCGCGCCGGCTTCGAATTCGTCGGTCAGCTCGACCCGTTCGGAAAACAACTGGTTGCCGTTTTCGTCGACGAACCGGACGCGCCCCGTGGCGAGGATTTCGCCGGTCTGCTCGTTCCAGCTGACCGAATCGGCGCGCAGCGACCGGTCGCCGCTGCGCAGCACGACGTTGCCGCTCGCGGTTACGACATCGCTGTCGGCACTGTATTCGAGGATATCGGCTTCGAAGTCGATCGCGCGGTTGCCGGCCGCATCCAGCCCGTCATCGCCGGTGGGGGCGGGCGGCGGGTCCAGCCCGGCGCCGGGATCGGGTACGGTGAGCAGATCGTCGACGCCGGCGCTCTCGTCCAGCGTGGGCCGGTCGGGCTGCGGGTCGCCGGGCTCGCCCTGCGGGTCGATGACGTTGCCGACATTGTCGGCCGCGCGCTGCGCAGCGGCCGGGCTGGCCGCACACAGCGCCAGCGCAATGGCAGTCAGAGTCGCGGGACGGATGGCCTCCCGGATGGCGTGCGGGGCTGTCTCGGCAGGCGGGAGCATCCCTTGCCTATCGCACCGGCCACGCCTAATCGCAATCGCCATCCTCGATGGGCGTGCGCACAGCGTATCGGCCCTGACCAAAGACAATTCCGGAGATCCCATGCACATTCAGTTCAGCCAGTCCCGCCCGCAGGTTGCGCGCCTTGTTGCGCAAGTTACCGACAAGGACAAGGTTCCCGCTGGGCTGGAAAAGCCGTTCGCCGAAGGCATGGAAGCCGCCCGGTTCAAGGGCAAGGCGGGGCAGGTGTTCGACGGCTTCGTCGAACGCGATGGCCAGGTCCTCCGGCTGGCGCTGGCCGGCCTCGGCGACAAGAGCGATGAAGCCCGGCTCGCCAATTGCGAGAAAGCGGGCGCGGCGCTGGCTGCCAAGTACCAGTCGAGCGGCGACGAGGCACTCGTCCTCGACCTCGCGGACAGCGGCCTGACTGCCGAACAGGCAGCCAGCGTCCTGCTCGGCCTGCGGCTGCGCAACTGGCGCTACGATGTCTATCGCACCAAGATGAAGGACGAGCAGAAGATCACGCTCGCCACTGTCACCGTGATCGGCGCTCCCGAGGGGACCGAGGCCGCGTGGGACGACATGGCGCATGTCGCCGAGGGCGTCGAGTTCACCCGCGTGCTGATCACCGAACCGGCGAATATCCTGTACCCGGAAAGCTTCGTCGAGCGCTGCCGCGAACGTTTCGAAGGCACCGGCGCCGAGCTGATCGTGCTGGACGAGGCGCAGATGGAAGAACTCGGCATGGGGTCGCTGCTGGGCGTCGGTCTCGGGTCGGAGCGCGAATCGCGCATCCTCGCGATCCGCTGGGACGGCGGCGAACCGGGGGCCGTCCCGACCGCCTTCGTCGGCAAGGGCGTGACCTTCGACACCGGCGGCATCTCGATCAAGCCGGGCCCGGGCATGGAAGACATGAAGTGGGACATGGGCGGCGCAGGCGCCGTGGCGGGCGCGATGCTGGCGCTGGTCGGGCGCAAGGCCAAGGCCAATCTCGTCGGCGTGGTCGGGCTGGTCGAGAACATGCCCGATGGCAAGGCGCAGCGTCCCGGCGACGTGGTCACGAGCATGAGCGGACAGACCATCGAAGTGCTCAACACCGATGCCGAAGGGCGGCTGGTGCTGGCCGATGCGCTTCACTGGACACAGGAAGAATTCAAACCCGCGCGCATCCTCGATTTCGCAACGCTGACCGGCGCCATGATCATCGCGCTCGGCCACGAGTTCGCGGGCGTCTTCTCGAACGATGACGCGCTTGCCAGCCAGCTGCACGATGCGGGCGAGGTGACCGGCGATCGCAACTGGCGCCTGCCGATCGGCCCGGCCTACGACAAGCTGATCAATTCGCCGATCGCCGACATGAAGAACATCGGCGGGCGCGCGGCCGGATCGATCACCGCCGCGCAGTTCCTGCAGCGCTTCATTGCCGACGGGACCCCGTGGGCGCATGTCGACGTGGCCGGCATGGTCTGGTCGGACAAGCCGGGCCGGACCTGGGGCAAGGGCGCGACCGGTTATGGCGTGCGCCTGCTCGACCGGTTCGTTCGCGACACGCTGGAAGGCTGACGGATATCATGGCCAAGGGTACCGGCAAGATGCGGCGGATGGGCGACTTGCCCAGCAAGACGTGCCTGACCTGCGGCTTTCCGTTCACGTGGCGCAAGAAATGGGCGCGGGACTGGGAAGGGGTCAAATATTGCTCGGACAAATGCCGCCGCAACAAGCCATC
>Ga0114904_1000788_pt1 | contig 16608 bp, 12 predicted proteins | sample MalvirDeepMed_s6_FD_83498 | JGI IMG/M metagenome (GOLD analysis project Ga0114904, IMG submission 83498) | Marine viral communities from the Global Malaspina Expedition - Malaspina viral metaG DeepMed_s6 | ecosystem: Environmental > Aquatic > Marine > Oceanic | place: Mediterranean Sea... | reverse complement strand
CGCCGCAGGTAGGGCGAGAGCCCGGAGACGTGGACATGTCCGCCGGCGCCAAGGTCAAACCCCCGCAGCTCGGCGTAGTCCTGCCCCATATGCGGCCGGAAGGCCTCAAGCCGCCGCAGGCCTGCCGCCCGTGTTGCCTCTGGCACCGTCATCGGGTCCTCCTCGTGGCTCTGGACTGGAAAATGCGGCGCGCGGCGTGGCTTTCAAGCCTGCGGCACCTGCGGAGGGCACGGCTTCGTGGGCCGTCGAGCCCGAGACCGGCGAGGCATCGCGACCGTGCGTCTGCCGGAAAGACGGGCATGTGGCGCGAGGGGCGGCGTGCTCAACCGGCTTCTGCGCCCGAGACCGGAACCGATCTTTCACCCCGTTCGTTGCGCCTGAAACCAAGAGGTCTAGCGATGAAACTGAATATAGACGGACGGCTCGCCGTGATCAGCGGCGCAGCCGGCGGGATCGGTATGGCCACGGCCAAGGTGCTTGCCGAGGATGGCGCGCGCCTGTTCCTGACCGACACCTCCGAAGAAGCGCTCGCCGAGGCGGCCGATACCCTTGGCGACAGCGTTGTGGGCAGCCACGCCGCGGACCTCACCGACGGCAAGGCGGTGGCGGCGCTGGCGGAACGCGTCGCAGCGCAAGGCAGCGCCGACATCCTCGTGCACATGGCCGGGATCACCGGCGCCAAGGGCGACCCGCTCGAGATGAGCGACGACGACTGGTTCGCCTGCTGGAACACCAACTTCATGTCCGCCGTACGGATGACCCGGGCACTGGTGCCCGGCATGGTCGCGAAGGGCTGGGGCCGGGTGGTCTTCACGGTCTCGGAGAACGCCGTGCAGCCCTACCCGGACGAGGCCGTCTACAACGCCTCGAAGGCGGCCCTGCTGAGCTACACCAAGGCCCTGTCGCTGCCCTACGGGCCCAAGGGCGTGCTGGTCAACGCGGTCATGCCCGCGTTCATCGAAAGCCTGATGACCGACGGCATGATGGAAAAGCGCGCCGAGGCCCTCGGCGTCTCGAAGGACGAGGCCATCAAGAGCTTTCTCGACGAGGAGCGCCCCTATCTCTCGCTCAAGCGCCGCGGACAGGCGGACGAGGTCGCTGCGGTGGCGGCGCTGCTCTGCTCGGACCGCGCGAGCTTTACCAACGGCTCGGCCTGGCGCGCGGATGGCGGCGCGGTCGCGGCCATAAACACCTGATATTCCATACAAAGGATACTCCCATGTCTGACGGAAACATCCCCCACCTGCCCGAACCGGAATATATCGATGACGGCTACAAGGGCGTCGGCAAGCTCACCGGCAAGCGGGTGCTGATCTCGGGTGGCGACAGCGGCATCGGTCGTGCCGTGGCGCTGCACATGGCCCGCGAGGGCGCGAAGGTCGCCATCATCTACCACTCCGCCGAAGACAAGGCAGAGGAGACCCGCAAGGGGCTCGAGGCCGAAGGCGCGGACGCGCTGGTGATCCAGGGCGACACCGGCAAGAGCGCGGATTGCGATGCGGCGGTTGCGCGAGTCGTCGAGGCCTGGGGCGGCATCGACGTGCTGGTCAACAATGCCGGTTTCCAGAAGCCCTACCATACGCTGGACGAGGTCAGCGACGAGGACTGGCGGGCGCATTTCGACGTGAACATGGCCGGCATGTTCTTCCTGTCTCGCGCTGCACTGCAGCATATGCCCGATGACGGCGCCATCGTGAACACCAGCTCGATCAATGCCTTTGTCGGCAATGATGCGCTGCTGCCCTATTCCGCCACCAAGGGCGCCATCACCACCTTTACCCGCTCGCTGGCCAAGCAGGTCATGGCGCGCGGCATCCGCGTGAACGAGGTCGCGCCGGGGCCCGTGGCCACCGACATCCAGTCAGTGTTCGAGGATTTCGACGAGGACAAGCTCAGGAACATGGCCGCCCCCATCGGGCGGGTCGGCCATCCGCGCGAGCTTGGCCCGGCCTATGTGTTCCTTGCCTCGCGTGACGGCTCGTTCGTCACCGGGCAGACCATCCACGTCAATGGCGGCATGATCGTCGGTGCCTGACGTGGCGGGGCCGCAGGCCCCGCCCCTTCGCCGCGTCAGGAGCGGATGAGCTCCGGCGCGGCGGTGCCGTCGGTCGCGACGGTCAGCGCGACCTGCGCGCCGTCCTGCGCGCGGGTCAGCGTGATCCGCTCGCCGTCCTGCGTGACGCTGCATCTGCCGGCCGCGAACAGCTCTGGCAGCGCCCTGCGCAGATCGATCAACTCCTTCACAAGCGCCAGCTTGCGCGCGCCGAAACCCGAGACAGGCGCGTCCGGATCAAGCGGCGCGCGGTTGTCGGGGTCGGTCAGCGCGAAGGTGCCGGTTTCGCTGCCCTGATAGATATCGGGCAGGCCGGGGATCATGAACCGCAGCGCGAGCTGGCTCAGCGACAGCGCCTCGCCCCGCGCAACGAGTGCCTCCAACGCCGCCGGCGGCGCCTCGCGCCACCCCCCGAGCAGCGCGCCCGCGAAATCCGCCGCCCGGCCTTCGGCCTCTTCGTCGGGTTCGTGCCAGTCGGTCAGCTCCTTTGCCTCGCGCAGCGCTTTCTCGAGATGCGCCGCGAGGCGCGCCTCGAGATCGTCGCGATCAGGCTCCCAGAGCGCGATGGCCGATTGCAGGATATACCAACGCGTCGCCTCGTCGGGCGGCTCGGGCGCGTCGAGCGTGTGGGCCTGCACCCAGAGCTCGGCCACCTCCGCCGGCAGATGGGTCATCGCGACAAGCCGCGCGCGGGCGTCCTCGGCCCGTTTGGTATCATGGCTCGAGCCCAACGACATGGCGCCTGGCCAGCGCGCCAGACGCGTCGTGCACCACCCCTCGAACGCCGGCCCCGTGAGCGGGGCGGCATCGGGTTCGGAGCCGACCTCGGCCTCGGCGAGGCAGCGGGTGTGACGGTAGAAGGCGGTGTCCTCCTGCGCCTTGGCGACCACCGCGCCGGTGACCTGCTGGAAGCGGACAACGAACGCCGCGCCGATCTGTCCCCGCGGGGACAGCAAAATCTCGCGCAGCATATCAAGCGCAGTCTTGTCCGCCCCGGCGTCCGCGGCGATGGCGACGGTCTGGTCGAGCAGCGCCCGGTCCTCGGCAGAGGGACCTTCCGCCGCGATGTAGCTGCGGTACCGCGGGAAGGCCACGAGCATTTCGCAAAGCGTCTCGCGCAGGGTCTCTTCCGGCAGGGTCTCCCCGGCCTCTTCCAGCGCGGCCGCGGCCCGGCGCTGCATCTCGCGCAGCTCGGCGGCAAGGTCACCGGAGAGGATCTGGTTCCGCGCGGCGCGGCAGGCGGCCTCGTAGTCGCCGCGCGCACCGGTCACCCCGCGCCACATGGCGTCGAGCCGGTCCATGCCGCTTTCGTCGAGCAGCAGCCGGGTGATGCGGTCGTTGGCCTCGTAGCCGGTGGTGCCCTCGACCGGCCAGTCGGGCATCTCTTCGTCGCCGGTGAGGATCTTCTCGACCCACACAGGCACATCCGGCCCGACCTCGTCGCGCAGCCAGCAGAGATAGTCCGCCGGATCGGCAAGCCCGTCGACATGGTCAATCCGTAGGCCATCGGCCAGCCCGGCGCGCACCAGCTCGAGCGGCAGGGCCATCATGGCGTCGAACACCGCGCGGTCCTCGACCCGCATCCCGATCAGGCTGGTGATGTTGAAGAACCGCCGGTGCGAGAGCTTGCGCCGCTCGCGCACCCAGTGGCGCAGCTGCCAGTGCTGCCGATCGAGGATCTCGGCCACGTCGCCCTCGCCCGCGGTGCCCGGCGCCAGCGGCAGCCAGCCGCCCTCCCAGCGCACGCGGTGGGTCTCGCGGTCGATCTCGAACGCGCCCGCGGCGATCATCTCGTCGCGCGGCTCGGGCAGCAGCGGCAGGATCAGCCGGCTGTCCCAGTCGACATCGAAATGCCGGGCATAGGGGCTGTCCACGCCGTGGGTCAGCGCATCGAGAAGCCACGGGTTCTCGACGCTGAGCACGGTGTGGTTCGGCACCAGATCAAGGATGATCCCGAGGCCCCGTGCCTTGGCCGCAGCGGCAAGCCGCTCATAGCCCGCGCGTCCGCCGAGCACCGGGTCGATCTCGGCGGGGTTGGCCACGTCGTAGCCGTGGGTCGAGCCGCTTTCGGCGGTGAAGATCGGCGAGAGATAGAGGTGGCTCACGCCGAGCCCGGCGATATACGGCAAAAGCTCGACGGCGCGGTCGAAATCGACGCCCTGACGCAGTTGCAGGCGGTAGCTGGCGACAAGAGGTTTCACGCTGTGAACTCCACTTCGATGGCAAAGGCCTCGGCGGTGGGGTCGCCAAGGCGGAATTTCGGGGCGGCAAGCGGCGCGGCGCTGATGGCCGGGGCGCCGAGTGCCAAGAGCATGCGGATCTCGCCCGCCGCGAAGGGCCAGCGGATCTCGAAGGCCTTGGGGCCGTGGCGCGTGACCTCGCCCAGACCCGTCTTGCCCGAGCGCAGCAGCGGCACCAAATGCGCCGCGCGCAGGGCGAGCAGCTCGCGGGTGAGCTCGCGCCACGCCTCGGCATGAGGGGGCGGGTCCGAAGCGTAGGGTTTCGAGGCCTCGAAGGCCGCGAAGCTGGTGGGATCGGGCATCCCCTCGAGATCGTATCCGATGCCGCGCAACTCGGCAGAGCGCCCCTTGCGCACCGCCTCGCGCGCGCCTTCGTCCGGCGGGTCGCAGAAGAACAGGAAGGGCGTGTCGCGCCCCTCCTCCTCGCCCATGTAGAGCATCGGCAGGAACGGCATCAGCAAAAGCGCCGCGTGGCAGACCCGCGCCGCGGGCTCGCCGATCAGCGAAATCAGCCGCTCGCCATGGGCGCGGTTGCCGATCTGGTCGTGGGTCTGGTTGGCGTTGACGAAGGCGGTCCACGGCAGGTGCCCGGCAGGCGCGCCGCGCGCCTCCTCGGGATGCGGCGCCCCTTCGTCGACCTGTCCGCGGGTCATCGCCAGCGCCAGATCGCCAAACGGATCGCGGGCGAAGCGGCTGTAATAGCCCTGCGTCTCGCCGGTCAGGGCGACGTGCAGCGCGTTGTGCCAGTCATCGTTCCACTCGGCGTCGAAGCCCTGCTCGCGCAGGTGCGGCAGGTTGCGCTCGTCCTCGGTGATCAGGTGAATGGGCCGGCCGAAATCCTGCGCGCGGATCTCCTGCGCCAGATCGCGGAGGAATCTCTGTTCCTGCCCGTCGCGGATCTGGTGCACCGCATCGAGGCGGAACCCGTCGAGCCGGTACTCGGTCAGCCAGCCAAGCGCCGCTTCGCGGAAGAAGCTCTGCACCTCGGGGCGCTCGAAGGCGATGCCGTCGCCCCAAGGCGTGGGGCGCTGGTTGAAGAAGCCGGGCGCGTAGCCCGGCAGGAAATTCCCGAACGGGCCAAAATGGTTCATCACCAGATCGAGCAGCACCATCATGCCATGGCGCTGCGCGGTGGCAACAAAGCGGCGCAGATCGTCGGGCGTGCCGTATGGCTGGTGCGGTGCGCGCACCAGCACGCCGTCATAGCCCCAGCCGTGATGCCCGCCGAACTGGCCCACGGGCATGATCTCGACCGCGGTGATGCCAAGCGCCGCGAGCTCGGGCAGGCGCGCGGTGGCGGCGGCAAAGGTGCCCTCCGCGGTAAAGGTGCCGATGTGCAGCTCGAAGATAGCCGCCTCCTCGAGCGGGCGGCCCGGCCAGGGCGCGCCCCAGTCGAAGCCGGCGGGATCGACGGTGACCGAGGCGCCCTCGACCCCACCGCGCTGCGCGCGCGAGGCCGGATCGGGCCGGTCGTGCCCGTCGATGCGAAAGAGATAATCGAGGCCCGGCCGGGCTGGCACATGCGTGCGCCAGATGCCTTCGCGGCCCACGGTCATCGGATGCGCGTCGCCATCGAGAAGAAGCGCCACGTTGCGCGCTGCGGGAGCCCAGATGTTGAACGACCAATGGCCATCACCGCAGGGCTGCGCGCCCCAGTCGCAAGATCGGCTCATGCCGCCCCCCTATTCTTCAGAATTTGTTAACGTCTTCGCGGCAAGCCTCGGGATCAGGGCGCGCCCCGGAAGACGCTCTGGCGGCGCGGCTGAGGGTCTCTTCATGCGGTCAGGCCCTGTCGTAAGCGGATGTCGGTCTGGCGGGCCACGCAAGACACCGTCCGGCAAGCCTTGCGTGACCCGTTGCTCAACGCCACCCGGTGGCCCGGGGTTCCCCCGCCCAAGGCCCGCCGCGCCGCGCGCGCCCGCCGGGTGGGCGCCTTGCGGCTCAGCGCACCCCGTCCAGCGCCATGACGCAGAGCCCCGCGATGATCAGGCACAATCCCAGCAGCTTTGGCAGAGTCAGCGCCTCGCCGAGGAACACCACGCCGGCCCCCACCACCATGACGAAGCTCATCGACACGAAGGGATAGGCCAGCGAAAGATCCACCCGCCGCAGCGCGAAGAGCCAGAGCACCGTGCCGATGCCGTAGAACGCCAGCCCGCCCAGCACCCACGGCGAGAACAGCAGCGCCGCCGCCTTGCCCAGCACGCCGGCGCCGTCGGCAAAGCTCACCCGGCTCACGCCGGCCTTGAAGCAGGTCTGCCCGAGCGCCGACAGCGCGACCGAGACGAAGATCAGCGCGAAACCGAGGGGTGTCATTGGATCAGGGGCTCCATGGTCAGGTAGCGCGCGGCGATCACCAGCAGCACGGTGGTGGCAAGGGTCAGCTGGCTGATCCGGTCGGTGACCGCGAAGATCACCGGGTCGTCGCCGATCTTGCCCCGGCAGGCCCACATCCACGTGCGGTAGATCCAGAACATTATCAGCGGCAGCACCAGCCAGAGCAGGTCGGCGGCGCCGTAGGTCTGGCTGGCGGTCGCGCTCGACATGTACTGTGCCAGCGTCAGCATCGCCGCCGCGGCGTTGGCGATGCCGAAGGCGCGCACCGTGGCAAGCTCGGCGCCCCAGTAGTTGCGGCTCGGCAGCTTGGTCGCCTCTTCGACCCGCTCGAGCTCGATGGCGCGCTTGAGATAGGCGAGGCTGACGAAGAAGAACAACGAAAACGTCAGCAGCCACGAGCTGACGGCGATGCCGCAGGCCGCCGCTCCGGCGACGATGCGAAGGGTGTAGAGCATCCCCAGAATGATGGTGTCGATGGTCGAGAAGCGCTTCAGAACAAAGGAATAGGCGGTGGTCATCGCGAGGTAGACCAGCAGGATCGCGCCGAATTTCGGCGGCAGCGTGGCGAAGGCCAGCAGCAGCGCCAGCGCGGCCAGCCCAAGCGCCGCCGCCACTCCTTGCACCGGCCGCACGGCGCCCGAGGCGAAGGGGCGGTTGCGCTTGGTGCGATGGCGGCGATCGGCCTCGATATCGACGAGATCGTTGGCGAGGTAGACCGACGAGGCGAGGATCGAGACGCAGACGAAGGCCGTCAGCGCCGCGAGCAGCATCCCCGCATCGCCGTACTGGTGCGACAGCAGCAGCGGCACGAAGACCAGCACGTTCTTGGACCATTGGTGCGGCCGCATCGCCTTCCACAGACCGCGCGCCAGCGCGCCGTTGCCCCGATTGCCCTCAGAGACCAGCGTCACACGGTCTCCGCTCCGGCGCCGCGCCTCTTCCACGGCCCCCGAGGGCGCCACGAAGCCCGACCAGCCGGCGGCCTCCCAGATCGGGATGTCGGCGCGGCTGTCCCCCAGATATTCGAAAGGCGCGTCGCCAGCATCGGCGCGGATCGCCTCGAGCTTGGCGCCGCCCTTGAGGTTATTGCCGGGGTCAGAGGCCAGAATGCCGTCGAAGAGCGCGAGATGCGCGGCCACGGCCTCGGCGACGCGGCGGTCGGCCGCGGTGGCGAGGACCACCCGGCGGCCCTGCTCGCGGGCCGTCTGCAGATGGGCCAGAACGTCGGCGTTATAGGGCAGCAGCTCGGGCCGGAACCGCGCCTCGTCCCACAGCGCGTGCTTGATCCCCGAACGCCCGTCCTGCCGCGCGGCGCCAAGCATGCCGGGCCAGCGCGCCGGCGCCTTCAGCGCCTCGATCAGAAGCTCCTGCGCGGCATCGGTGCGGATCAGCGTCCCGTCAAGATCGACATAGAGCGGCGTATCGGCATCGGGCGAGGCGGAGGCCAGAGACGGGAGCGCAGCGTTCATCGGGTTCCCCCTGTTCCCCGGCACAGTCCGAACCGGCCTCGGCCATTCGTGCGCGTCTCGGGACAATACATACAAAAACTATTTCGAATTGAGGCTCTGTGGTATTTGACTGGTCCCAGGTAGGGCCAGGGATCATGGGTATGAGTATAACGGGCCGGAAGTGGGCCGGAACTGTGTCGGTTCTCGTTCTTTTCACCGTTGCATTTCTGCTGCGGGCGGTCGGCGCGGATTACGGCTATTTCCACGGCGACGAACGCATCAACGAGGCGGCGAAGGTGCTCACCGGGCAACTGGTGCCCGAGCAGCATTTCTATCCGCCGCTGATCAATTATCTCAACGCCGTCGGGCTTGCGGGGCTGTTCGGCCTTGGGCAGGCGCTTGACTGGTGGTCGGGGCCGAGCGGCTTTCGCGCGCAGTATTTCGAGGATGCGACGCCGTTCTATGTCACCGCGCGGCTGCTGACCGCCGCCACCGGCGCGCTGCTCGCGCCGCTGTTCTACGGCATCGCCCGGCAGACCGGGCTGGCGCGCGACCGGGCTGTCGCCGTCGGGCTGGTGGGCGCGCTGTTCCCGCTCGGGGTCTACATGTCGCATATCGCCAAGAGCGACGTGGCGCTGGCCACGGCGCTGATCGCGACGGTCTGGGCCACGCTGGTGCGTTTCGACAGCCCGCGCACGGCGCGCTGGGACGTGATCGTGGCGCTGATGGCGGTGCTGACCGTCAGCTTCAAGCAATCCGGCGTGCTGGTGCTCGCGCCGCTGGCGCTGGGATACTGGGTCCTGATCGCCCGCAGCGAGGGCGGCCGGGCCTGCGCCGCCTCGGTCGGGCGCATCCTGCTGACCGCCGTGATCGCGTGGCCGATCCTCAATATCGGGCTGGTGCTCGATTTCGCCAGCTTCCTCGAGTTCCAGAAGATCCAGGCGGTGATGTCGGTCACCGGCGACGCGGACCGCACCGTGGGCCTTGTGACCCTGCTCGACCGGCTGGCAACGCCGGTGCTGGGGCTCAACCCGGTCTGGCTGGTCGCGGCGCTTCTGGCGCCGCTGGCGCTGCTGCTTCCGGGCGTCCGGCTCGACCACAAGCCGCTGCTCGTCGTGGTCTGGATCGCGCTGTTGCTGGTCACTCTGGGCACCGCGCTGCTGGTGGGCTCGCGCCAGCCGGAGCATCTCTGGATCGCCAATTTCGCGGGTCTTGCGCTGCTGGCCGCACTGGCGCTCGCGGGGCTCAGCGCCGCGCCGCAGCCGGTGCTGCGCTTCGGCGCCACGGCAGCGCTGGCGGTCGGGCTCGTGCTCAGCGCCTCGAACGCGGCGATCCCGCTGCGGCAGGCCGCCGCCCCCGCGATCCGCGAGGAGGTCGACACCCGCATCGCGCGCGACTACGCCGACGCCCGCATCATGACCATGCTCGAGACCAACCTGCCCAAGCGCATGGAAGCGCAGGCGATGGAGCACGCGCGCTGGGACCGGCTGGCGGCGAAATATGACGTGGTGATGCCCGAGCTCAGCGAGGAGCGCCTCGTGCGCGAGAACGTGCCCGGCGCGGTGTTCTACATCGGGATGCCCACGGTGATGTACGGGCTCGAATCCGTTGACGAGGGCGCCGAGGATTACGTGGTGCAGGCCCATGCCTGGCCGCCGCAGCGCGAGGAGTGGCAGCTCGATTACTGGCTCGGGCAGGGATTCTCGGTCTTCATCGTGAAGAACCTGCCCTACATGCGCGACGAGGTTCCCTCTGATCTGATGCGGGGCTTCTTTACCGACATGGAGGCGCGCTGCAGGCTCGAGGCCGAGTTCAGCGCCCGCAAGCCCCTGTATCTCGAACGCGATGTCAGCATCTTCCGGTGTCCGCAGTATGGCACAGTGGCCGAAAGCTGAGGCCGGGCGACCGGCCTTCCCGAACGCAGGCGCGCCGTTGCGCGCCGCTCATCAGCGGCGCCGCTCAACGGTTGCAGGTTCGCCCCTCGGCGCAGGCGCCACGCCTCCGAAGCGGGTCTGGCGTCAGCCTCCCTGCCCCCTCGACCGGCCGCCGCCGCGCCCCTCGCGGCGCGCCACCCGGCCGCCCTGTCGTCGGCATCGCTGATGTCCAATGGCGACGTGACCCGGCTCGACCAGCTGACCGGCCTGCGCTTCATCGCGGCCCTGCTGGTCTTTGTCAGTCACGTGCCATGGCCCTCGGCGCCGGACTGGTTGCAGACGATGCTCGCGCAGGGCTTTGTCGGGGTCTCGTTCTTCTTCGTGCTGTCGGGCTTCGTCCTGTCGCATTCCTACGCCAGCCGCATCACCTGCGGTGACATGACCTACACCCGCTTCATGGCGCTGCGCCTCGCGCGGCTGTCGCCTCTGCACCTCGCCACCGCGCTGCCCTATGTGCTGGTCGGGATCTGGCGCAACACCCTCACCGCGCCGGTGGCGCTGCTCAACCTGAGTTTCTTGCAATCCTGGGTGCCGGACTCGACCTACTACTTCTCGCTCAACGCGCCGTCATGGTCGCTCTCGAACGAGATGTTCTTCTACCTGTGCTTCTTTCCGCTCTGTTTTGTCGCCGCGCCGAGGCGCTGCATGCTGACCGCGCTTCTCGCCCTGACCGTGGCGGTCTGCGCGGCTTATGCGGTCGCCAATTACAACAGCGTGATCCTCGTCGGAGACCGCACCGTGGGGCATTGGGTGTTCTACATCTTCCCCGGCTTCCGCCTGCTCGAGTTCCTGGCCGGCATGGCGCTCTACGACCTCTGGCGACGGGGGCTGCGCCTGCCGGGACCCGCGCTGCCGATGGCATGGGTCCTGCTGTTCGTGGCGATGGTCTTGGCCGACCGCATCCCCGAGGCGTTCCGCATGTCGCTGTTTTTCCTCCCGGTGGTGGCGCTTCTGCTCTGGGTTCATCTCGACCGCAGCCCGCCGCTCTGCCGCGCCCTGTCGGGGCGGGGGATGGTGCTGCTCGGAGAGGCCTCCTTCGCGTTCTACATGATCCACCAGCCCGCCATCCGGATCTGCAACCGGCTCGTGGGCGAGTTGCCCCACCGCGATCTTTGCGTGGGCGCCGCGGCCCTTGCCCTGTCGGTCATCGCGTCGCTCCTGCTGTTCTTCTATTTCGAACGGCCCGCCGAACGCCGCCTGAAGGCGTGGGTCAACCGCCGCGCCACCCGCCCGCGCCGCCCGGCAATATGATCCGGGCGCCGGTCGCAAACCCGCTGTGACCAAGGGCGAGGACCTGCCCTTCCACGGCATGGGGCGCGTCACGCTCTCGTTTGCGGAGATCCCCCTTGCCCCGTCCGAGAGCGGAGGCCGACATGCCAAGTCCGGGTCCGGCCTTTTTCCGTTTCCAAGGTTCACAATCCCGCGCGAACCGCCCATATATCGCCCAACACCGCCGCCCCGGACCGGCGCGGCGACAGGAGGAAGGACGACAGGTGCAGAAGCTCGATTTGCCGGAGCGCCCGGACTGGCGCGACAAGGCCGCCGACCAGGGCTTCACCTTTGCCGACATGCATGGAGAGCCCTACTGGGAGGAAAGCTCGGCCTATTGCTTCACGCTTTCGGAAATCGAGGAGCGCATCGAGGATCCCGCCACCGAGCTTCACGGCCTCTGCCGCGAGGCGGTGGCGCGGGTGATCGGCTCGGAGGAGCTGCTCGACCGGCTGGACATCCCCGAGGCGCATCGCGACTACATCGCGCAAAGCTGGCAGGACGGCGAGCCCGAGCTCTATGGCCGCTTCGATCTGGTCTATGGCGGCGACGGTCCGGCCAAGATGCTGGAATACAACGCCGACACCCCGACCTCGCTTTACGAAAGCGCGGCCTTCCAATGGCAGTGGTTCGAGGATCAGCAGGCGTGTGGCGTGCTGCGCGAGGGCGACGACCAGTTCAACGGCATCCACGAGGCCATCGTCGCGCGGCTGGGCAGCATGTTCGCCCTCGAGACGCAGCTGCATTTCACCGCGCTCTCCGGCGCGCCCGAGGATTACGCCACCGTCGAGGCGCTTGGCTGGGCGGCGCGCGAGGCGGGGCTCGGCGCGCATTACACCGATCTCGAGAAGATCGGCATCAGCGAGGACGGTCAGTTTCTTGATGACGAGGACCGGGTGATCGGCACGCTGTTCAAGCTCTACCCGTGGGAAGACCTGCTGCGTGACGACTACGCCCGGCATCTCGCCACGGCGCAGTGCCGTATGATCGAGCCGCCGTGGAAGGCCATCCTGTCCAACAAGGGCATCCTGCCCGTGCTGTGGGAGATGTTCGAGGACCATCCCAACCTGCTGCCCGCCTTCTTTGAAAACGACCTGACCGACCCGTCGCCGGAAACTGCCGCCCGGCTCGAGCGGGCCTCTGGGGCGATGACGCGCGGTCATGTGCTGAAGCCGATCTTCTCGCGCGAGGGGGCGTCGATCAGCATCGTCGAGGATGGCGCGGTGACCGAGACGGCCAGCAATGACGGCTATGCCAAGCATCCGCGCATCGCGCAGGCCTATCACCCGCTGCCGGTCTTCGGCGGCTTCCGCCCGGTGATCGGGGCCTGGATCGCGGGCGAGCACTGCGCCGGCATCGGCATTCGCGAGGATCGCGGACGGATCACCCAGGACCTGTCGCGCTTCAAACCCCATTTCATCCGAGACTGACGGAGACCGCCATGACCAAACGCTCCCGCACAGCCGCCCTCGCCATCGTCGGCGCCGCCTCCTTCGCGCTCGCCGGATGCCGCGAGGAACCGGTCGAGGCGCAGGCCTTCCCCGATCTCGAGAGCTGCCGCAGTGCCGTCGGCCCGACCAGCCTGTTCTCCGAGCAGGATTGCACCGACGCCTTCGCCGAGGCCGAGACCCTGCACGCCGAGACCGCGCCGCGCTATGACAGCCTCGCGGTCTGCGAGGAGCAGTATGGCGAGGGCAATTGCGGCTCCGAGGCGCAGGCCACGGGCGGCGGCTCGGGCAGCATCTTCATGCCGCTGCTGGCCGGCTACCTGATCGGCAACATGCTGGGTGGCCAGCGCGGCCTTGCGGCCCAGCCGATGTATCGCAACGCCAACGGCCGCTTCACCACGCCGGCGGGCGGCACGACCTATGCCAACAACACCGGCCGCGCGAACCTCAACCCGAGCACCTTCAACAAGGCCCCCGTGACCGCCGGCAAGCCGCCCCTCACTCGCGCCACCGCCGCCTCGCGTGGCGGCTTTGGCGGCTCCAAAACCGGCAGCGGACTGCGCAGATTCGGCGGCTGACGCCGAGGCGGCCGAAGCATCTGGTCCGGATCGACAGGCCCGCCCCGCGCGGCCTGTGACCGCCCCTGATACGACAGCCCTCCAACCGCGCCCGGCAACCGCCGCGCAGGATCGGGCCATTGCGTGGTGGCGTTTCGATTCCCGTCTCATGGGCGGGCCGCTTGCGTCCCTCGTACGGCGTGAGATTTGCCGCAACTTCATGAGATCAGCGCATTACCCACATACAATAAGTATGCATATCTATTATTGACCAGATATAATAAGCACAGCTATCATATCCGCCAGACACGCCACATCGATGGCGGCACAAGGCGGAGGAGCATTGATGCAGTACTACCTGAACGGCTTTCGGGGCGGTGATCCCGACCTGCATGATGCGGCTCCCTGCCGCCGCGACTACGGCCCCTTCTCTCCGCTGCCCGAGACCGTCGACGTGCTGATCGCCGGTTGCGGCCCGGCGGGCCTCTGCCTCGCTGCGCAACTGTCGCAATTCCCCGAGATCGACGTGATGATCGTCGAGCCCAAGCCGGGCCCGATGGAGAAGGGGCAGGCCGACGGGGTGAACACCCGCACCATGGAGATGTTTCAGGCCTTCGGCTTCGGCGAAAAGGTCAAACGCGAGAGCTACTGGGTCAACCAGACCACCTTCTGGACGCCGGACCCGGACAACCCCGCTCATGTGCGCCGCATCGGCCGGGTGCAGGACGTGGCCGACGATTCCTCCGAGATGCCGCACACCCTGATCAACCAGGCCCGTATCCACGAGCTGTTCCTCGACGTGATGCGCAAGTCGCCGAAGCGGCTGGAGCCCGATTACGGCTGGTCAGTCAGGGATCTCGGCGTCGACGAGGGCACCGAGGATCACCCGGTGAGCGTGACGCTCGAGAACACCGGCGTGAATGCCGGCGCGCGGCACACGGTGCGGGCGAACTACGTTGTGGGCTGCGACGGCGCGCGCTCGAACGTGCGCAAGGCGATCGGCGGCACGCTGCACGGCGATGCGGCGCATCAGGCCTGGGGCGTGATGGACATCCTCGCCAACACCGATTTCCCCGACATCCGGCAGAAATGCATCGTCGCCTCGAAGAGCGAGGGCAACGTGCTGATCCTGCCGCGCGAAGGCGGCTACCTGTTCCGCATGTATGTCGAGCTCGACAAGCTCAACCCCGATGAGCGCGTGGCCGACCGCAACCTCACCTCCGCGCACATGATCGCCGCCGCCAACCGCATCATGGCGCCCTACACCATCGACGTGAAGGAGGTGGTCTGGTGGTCGGTCTACGAGATCGGGCACCGCCTCACCGACCGCTTCGACGACGTGCCCGACGATCAGCGCGGCGCGCGGCATCCGAGGGTCTTCACCGCCGGCGACGCCTGCCACACCCACAGCCCGAAGGCCGGTCAGGGCATGAACGTGTCGATGCAGGACTCGTTCAACCTCGGCTGGAAGCTGGCGCATGTGATCCAGAAGCGCGCCGCGCCGAGCCTGCTGCACAGCTACTCCGCCGAACGCTGGCTCGAGGCCAAGCGGCTGATCGAGACCGACCACAAGTGGGCGCGCATCATGTCGGCCCCGCCGGGCGAGTCGGAGCTGGATGGCAAGGATCTGCCGCGGATGCAGGCGCAGTTCATCGAGAACCTCGAGTTCACCGGCGGTCTGGCGGTGAAGTATGAGCCCTCGGCGCTGGTCGGTCGGCCCATCCATCAGGCGCTGGCCACCGGCCAGGTGATCGGCAAGCGCTTCCACTCGGCGCCGGTGGTGCGGGTTTCGGACGCGATGCAGATGCAGCTCGGCCACGTGGCCGAGGCCGACGGACGCTGGCGGATCTATGCCTTCGCCGCCGCCACGGACGGCTCTGCCCCGGGTTCGGCGATCCACAGGCTGGCCGATTGGCTGGAGCGTGACCCGGCCTCGCCGGTGGTGAGATACACCCGGCCGGGCGAGGATATCGACGCGATCATCGATCTGCGCGCGGTGTTCCAGCAGACCTTCGACCAGCTCGCCTACGAGGACATGCCGTCACTGCTGAGACCGCTGAAGGGCAGGTATGGCCTGCAGGACCACGAGAAGGCGTTCTGCACTGACCACAAGGGCGCGGGCGACATCTTCGACATGCGTGGCATCGAACGCGAGACCGGCTGCATGATCGTGGTGCGCCCGGACCAGTATGTCGCGCAGGTGCTGCCGCTCGACGGCCATGACGCGCTGGCCGAGCTCTTCGACGGCATCCTGCTGCCGGCGCGCTGAACACAGAGGCCGGAGGCGGGGCGGCTATCGCCCCGCCCTTTCCGATGGCTCAGCCCTTACGCCAGGCGCTGACGAAGCGCGCGGCCTTGTCGGCCACCGTCTCGACCGTGTCGCCCGGCTTGTAGAGCGCGCTGCCGAGGCCGAACCCTGCGACGCCTGCGCTTCGGAACGGCTCCATCGTGTCGGGCGCGATGCCCCCCACCGGGAAGAGACGTGTGCCGGCGGGCAGGATGGTGCGGATCGCCTTCACCGCCGCCGGCCCCACCAGCTCTGCCGGGAACACCTTGAGCGCGTCGGCCCCGGCGTTCAGCGCGGCGTAGGCCTCGGTCGGGGTGGCGATGCCGGGGATGCAGATCATACCCGCCGCCTTCGCCGCCGCGATCACCTCGGTATCGGCGTGCGGCATCACCACCAGGTCGGCACCGATCCCGTCGAGCCGCGCCACATCGGCGCGCGTTGTCACCGTGCCCGCGCCCACCAGCGCCTCGGCGGGCAGCGCCTTGCGCACCGCGGCGATGCTGTCGAAGGGCTCGGGCGAGTTCAGCGGGATCTCGATCAGGCGGAAGCCCGCGTCGAACAGCGCCTGCGCGATCTCGACCGCCTCTTCGGGGCGCAGCCCGCGCAGGATGGCGACGAGCGGCAGCGCCTCGCAGGCGGCGTCGAGGCGTTGGGGGCGTGTCGTGTCGGTCATGTCAGCTCTCCTGGCGAAGCAGGCCCGCGTCGCGGGCGAAACGGTGCAGCCCCGCAGGGGCCGGGTTCTCGATGATGGCGGCGGCGTCCTTGCCGGACAGCTGGCGCAGCGCCTCGCCGTAGCGGGCGCAAAGCGCCCCGCTGCCGACCAGCACCACCGGCGCATCGCCGCGGTCGCGCAGGCCCGAGACGATCTCGTGCCCGATCAGCAGCCCCGAGCAGTAATCGGCCAGCGCGCCGCCGGGCAGCTGCCCGGTCAGGCCCAGCGTGCGGGTGCTGAAGAGCTGCCGTGTCAGATCGCCGGGGCCGGCCTTGGCGGCCTGTGCGACACCGAGGGCGAAGGCCTCGGCGCGGGCGTCCTCG
>Ga0114904_1000787_pt1 | contig 16647 bp, 15 predicted proteins | sample MalvirDeepMed_s6_FD_83498 | JGI IMG/M metagenome (GOLD analysis project Ga0114904, IMG submission 83498) | Marine viral communities from the Global Malaspina Expedition - Malaspina viral metaG DeepMed_s6 | ecosystem: Environmental > Aquatic > Marine > Oceanic | place: Mediterranean Sea... | reverse complement strand
GTCGACGACCTCATCGAAAACCGCGCGAACAAGGGGTAGGCCCAGATGGACGGACACACCATCACCGCCGCCCCCGTGCTCATCCTTCTCGGCCCTCCGGGGGCCGGGAAAGGCACGCAGGCGCGGATGCTCGAGGACACGTTCGGCCTTGTGCAGCTTTCGACCGGTGACCTGCTGCGCGCCGCCGTGGCGCAAGGCACCGAGGCCGGTCGACAGGCCAGGGCCGTCATGGAGGCCGGCGGGCTGGTCTCGGACGAGATCGTCATCGCCATCCTGCGCGACCGCCTCGCCGAGCCCGACTGCGCCAAGGGCGTCATCCTCGACGGCTTCCCGCGCACCACCGTTCAGGCCGAGGCGCTCGACCGGCTGCTCGCCGAGAGCCACCAGAAGATCGACGCCGCCATCAGCCTCGAGGTCGACGATGCCGCGATGGTGACGCGGATCTCGGGCCGCTACACCTGCGGCGCCTGCGGCGAGGGCTATCACGACAGCTTCAAGCAGCCCGCCACGGCCGGTGTCTGCGACAAGTGCGGCAGCACCGAGATGAAGCGGCGCGCCGACGACAAGGCCGAGACCGTGGCCAGCCGGCTCGAGGCGTATCACGCCCAGACCGCGCCGCTGATCGGCTATTACGAGGAGAAAGGCGCACTCACGCGGATCGACGCGATGGGTGCCATCGACAGGATCGCCGCCGATCTCGGCGCGATCGTGGAGGACGCGACGGCCCGCTGAGGGCCGCTGCAGGGCCGCGCCTCGGGAGGGGCGCGGCCGGGACATCAAGGAGAGGAGGGACCCGCTCATGGCGGATCATACATCGAGCGGCGAGGCCTACTGGAAGGCCAACCTGCGCATCATCATCATAAGCCTCATCATCTGGGCGCTCTGCTCGTTCGGTTTCGGCATCCTGCTGCGCCCGATGCTCTCGGGCATCTCGGTGGGCGGCACCGACCTGGGCTTCTGGTTCGCCCAGCAGGGCAGCATCCTGGTCTTTCTGGCGCTGATTTTCTTCTACGCCTTCCGGATGAACAAGCTGGATAAAGAATTCGGCGTGGACGAGTAATAAGGCTCATGGATCAGTTTACCATCAACCTGCTGTTCGTGGGCGCGTCCTTCGCGCTCTATATCGGCATCGCGATCTGGGCCCGCGCGGGCTCCACGTCGGAATTCTACGCCGCCGGGCGCGGCGTGCACCCGGTCACCAACGGCATGGCGACCGCGGCCGACTGGATGTCGGCAGCGTCGTTCCTGTCGATGGCGGGCCTCATCGCCTTCACCGGCTACGACAACTCGGCCTTCCTGATGGGTTGGACCGGCGGCTACGTGCTGCTGGCGCTGCTGCTTGCGCCCTACCTGCGCAAGTTCGGCAAGTTCACCGTCTCCGAGTTCATCGGCGACCGTTTCTATTCGCCGACCGCGCGCCTCGTCGCGGTGCTCTGCCTGATCATCGCATCGATCACCTACGTGATCGGCCAGATGACCGGCGTCGGCGTGGCCTTCGGCCGCTTCCTCGAGGTCGACACCACCACCGGTCTGCTGATCGGCGCGGTGATCGTGTTCGCCTACGCGGTGTTCGGCGGCATGAAGGGCGTGACCTACACGCAGGTGGCGCAATATGTCGTGCTGATCCTCGCCTACACCATCCCGGCGATCTTCATCTCGCTGCAGCTCACCGGCAACCCGATCCCGGCTCTGGGCCTCTTCGGCTCCACCGCCGACGGCACGCCGCTGCTCGAGACGCTCGACGCGATCGTGACCGACCTCGGCTTCAACCAGTATACCGCCCATAACGGCGATACGCTGAACATGGTGCTGTTCACCCTGTCGCTGATGATCGGCACGGCGGGTCTGCCGCACGTCATCATGCGGTTCTTTACCGTGCCGCGCGTGGCCGACGCACGCTGGTCCGCGGGCTGGGCGCTGGTCTTCATCGCGCTGCTCTACCTGACCGCCCCGGCGGTGGGTGCCATGGCGCGCCTGAACATCACCCAGCAGTTCTGGCCCGAAGGCACGGCCGGGCAGGCGGTCTCGCTCGAGCAGATCGAGAGCGATCCGACCTATGACTGGATGGCCACGTGGCAGCAGACCGGCATGCTGGGCTGGGAAGACAAGAACGGCGACGGCCGCATCCAGTACTACAACGACGCCTCGCCCGAGATGCAGGAACGCGCCACCGCAGAAGGCTGGACCGGCAACGAGCTGACCAACTTCAACAACGACATCCTGGTTCTTGCCAACCCGGAGATCGCCAACCTGCCCTCGTGGGTGATCGGCCTGATCGCGGCCGGTGGCCTTGCCGCCGCGCTGTCGACCGCCGCCGGTCTCCTGCTCGCCATCTCTTCGGCGGTGAGCCACGACCTGATGAAGGGTCAGCTGACCCCGAACATCTCGGAGAAGGGCGAGCTTCTGGCGGCCCGGATCGCCATGGCGGTGTCGATCGCGGTGGCGACCTGGCTGGGTCTGAACCCTCCGGGCTTCGCGGCGCAGACCGTGGCGCTGGCCTTCGGCATCGCGGCGGCGTCGATCTTCCCGGTGCTGATGATGGGCATCTTCTCGAAGGTGAACCGTCAGGGGGCCGTTGCGGGCATGCTCTCGGGTCTCGTGGTCACGCTGCTCTATATCTTCCTGCACAAGGGCTGGTTCTTCATCCCCGACACCAACAGCTTCACCGACGCCGACCCGCTCTTCCTGGGCATCAAGTCGACCTCGTTCGGCGCCGTTGGTGCGATGATCAACTTCGCGGTGGCCTTCACCGTGTCGAAGATGACCACACCGATCCCGCGGGAGATCAGCGAGCTGGTGGAAAGCGTGCGCGTGCCGCGTGGCGCGGGCGCGGCCCAGGACCACTAAGCCCGACGGGTCAGGCCGCGCCGCGGCCTTTCCCCTACCCTTTCATCCCGTCCCGCGTTACTCCGGGGCGGGATTTTCGTTTCCACCGTTCCGCCTGACCGGGAGGGCCGCCATGCCGATCGCACCCGAAGAGCTGCTCCGCTTCCTCAGCGGCGTCCACCCCTATGACGCGCTCGAGGCGGATGCGCTGGAAAGCCTCGTGCCGCAATTCGTGCAGCGCCGCCTGCCGGCGGGCGAGCCGATCTATGCCTACGGCCACCCGCTCGAGGGGCTCTACCTGATCCATTCCGGACAGGTGGAGATCCGCGACGAGAACGAGGTCGTGGTCTCGCTGCTCGGGCCGCGCAATTCGTTCGGCGAGCGCGGGCTGGCGCGCGACGGCATCGCCGCCACCTCGGCCCGCACGGTCGAGGAGACGCTGCTCTTCATGCTGCCGGTCTATGCCTTCAACGAACTGGTGCGCGAGCACCCCGCCGCGAAGCGCTTCTTCGACCGCTCGCGCGGGGCCAAGCCGCGCAAGACCGACCTCGCCCACAGCCGGGTCGAGACGCTGATGGCGCCAGAGCCGCTGACCCTGCCACCCTCGGCCACGGTGCAGGAGGCCGCAAGCGCCATGGCCGAGCGCCACGTCTCATCGGTCTGCGTGACCGAGGGCGCGCGGCTTCTCGGCATTCTCACCATCCGCGACGTCTCGGGCAAGGTGGTGGGCGCGGGCCTGCCCTTCGACACGCCGCTGGCCCGGGTGATGACCGCCGATCCGATGACGCTACCGCCCTCGGCCATCGGCTCGGACGTGCTGCACATGATGATGGAGCGCAATGTCGGCCACATCCCGGTCTGCGAGGCAGGCAGGCTCGTGGGCATGGTCACCCAGACCGACCTCACGCGCTTTCAGGCGGTCAGCTCCGCCGAGCTGGTGGCCGGGATCGCCAACGCCGAGAGCCCGGCCCGCATGGCCGAGATCACCGCGCGCATCCCTCAGCTCCTCGCGCAGCTGGTGGCCGGCGGCAACCGCCACGAGGTTGTGACGCGGCTGATCACCGACATCGCCGACACCGCCACCCGCCGCCTGCTGGCGCTTGGCGAGGAAACGCTCGGCCCGGCCCCGGTGCCCTATCTGTGGCTCGCCTGCGGTTCGCAGGGGCGGCAGGAGCAGACCGGCATCTCGGATCAGGACAACTGCCTGTTTCTCGACAAAGCCGCCACCGAGAACGACCTGCGCTACTTCGCCAAGCTGGCGGAATTCGTCAGCGACGGGCTCGACGCGGCGGGCTATTACCACTGCCCCGGCGACATGATGGCGACCAACCCGCAATGGTGCCAGCGGGTCGGGACGTGGCGGCAGTACTTCACAAACTGGATCAAGAAGCCCGATCCCAAGGCGCAGATGCTGGCCTCGGTGATGTTCGACCTGCGGCCCATCGGCGGCACCAAGTCGCTTTACGAGGACCTTCAGGCCGAGACGCTGGCGGCGGCGGCGAAGAACTCGATCTTCGTGGCGCACATGATCTCGAACGCGCTCAAGCACACGCCGCCGCTGGGGCTGCTGCGCGGCTTTGCCACGATCCGCTCGGGCGAGCACAAGAACACGCTCGACCTCAAGCACAACGGCGTGGTGCCGGTGGTCGATCTGGCGCGGGTCTACGCGCTGCAGGGCCAGCTTGCCGAGGTCAACACCCGCGCCCGGCTCGAGGCGGCGGTGGCGGCGGGCAAGCTCTCGGGCTCGGGCGGGCAGGATCTGCTCGACGCCTACGACCTGATCGCCGAGACCCGGCTCGAGCATCAGGCGGCACAGGTGAAGCGCGGCGAGGCGCCGGACAACTACCTCGCCCCGGCCGACCTGTCGGATTTCGAGCGAAGTCATCTGCGCGATGCCTTCGTGGTGATAAAGTCGCTGCAATCGGCCCTCGGGCACGGGCGCGGCATGCTGGGCTAGGGCCCGCTCTCTGGGAGGAGGACAGATGTTTCTGGAACTGATCGCGGTCTTTGTCGCCGGCTTTGCCGGTGCCGGCGTCATCATGCTGCTCAACAAGGTCCTCGGCGGCCGGCTGCCGCGCTGGCTGGCGCCGGTGGCCGCGGGCGTGGCGATGATCGCCACCACGATCGCGAGCGAATACGGCTGGTACGGGCGCACCGCCGAGGCCCTGCCCGAGGGCTTCAGCGTGGCCTCGGTGCACGAGGCCCGCGCCTTCTACCGGCCCTGGACCTATGCCGCGCCGATGGTCGACCGCTTCATCGCCGTCGATCACGGCACCCGCCGCACCAACACCGAGACCGAGGGGCTCTATATCGCCGATCTCTACTTCTTCGCCCGCTGGCAGCCGGTGCAGTCGGTCGAGATAATGGTGGATTGCGTCAATCACCGCCGGGCCGATCCGGCGGGCGGCGATGGCGGCGATCCGGTCTGGCGCGAGGCGGGACAGGACGACCCCATCGTCGCTGCGGTCTGCGACGCGCCGGAGGGCACCGCATGACCACCCGGCTGAGCCTGCGCCTCAGGATCTTCCTGTTCTTCGTGCTGCTGGGCCTCGGCGGCAGCGTGGCGGTGGGCAGCGCGCTGTGGTTCGGCTACGCCCGCGCGCTCGACAGCACGCCCGCCAACGGCTTTGTCTTCGCCGGCATCCTGTCGGCTCTGGCCCTGCTCGCACTGACTGCCGGGATCTGGCTGCTGTTCGACGAGAACGTCGCCAAGCCGATCGAGACGCTCGCCGCCGAGATGCGGGTGCGCGCCCATGCCCGCGTGGACCGAGAGGTCGATCTCAGCTCCGCCCGCTATCTCGGCGATCTCGCAGGCGCCGCCCACGCGGTTTCGGAGCGGCTGACCCTCAGCACCATGGACACCGCGCAGAAGATCGCGCTCGAGACCGAGCGGCTGGCGCGGGAGAAAGAGCGCCTCACCGCGCTGCTGACCGAGATCCCGGTGGCGATGATCCTCGTCAACCCGCGCGGCCAGATCGTGCTCTATGACGGCCAGGCGGCAGAGGTGCTGTCGCAGCTGCACGTGCCGCGCCTCAACGCGCCGCTGACGGATTACTTCGAGGCCGAAGGTCTCAACGCGGCGGTGAAACAGCTTCACAAGACCGGCCACGAGGTCAGCTTCGTGGCCGAGGGCGTCGACGGGGCCCAGAGCTACTCGGCCCGCCTCAAGCCCATGGAAGGTGGCGGCTACATGATGGTGATCGACGGCGCCCAGACCCACATGGCGCCCGAGGCCGAACGCCCGCTGGTCTATGATTTCGACCTGCTCACCCAGGACGCGCCCGAAGCGGTCGATGAGACGCCGCTCTCGAAGCTCAGCTACACCGTGTTCGACACCGAAACCACGGGGCTTCTGCCGCACAAGGACGAAGTGGTGCAGATCGGCGCGGTCAGGGTGCTGAACGGGCGCATCGTGCCGGGCGAGGTGCTGGACCAGCTCGTCGATCCCGGCATCCCGATCCCACCCTCCTCGACCAAGGTGCATCAGGTCAGCGACGCCATGGTGCGCGGCCAGCCCGACATCGCCGAGGCCGGGCGGCGCTTTCACCGCTTTGCCAAAGGCTCGGTGATCGTGGCGCATAACGCGCCCTTCGACATGGCCTTCCTGCGCCGCCACCGCAATCGCATGGGGGTCGAGTGGGATCACCCGATCCTCGACACGGTGCTGCTCTCGGCGGTGCTGTTCGGAGCCAGCCAGACCCACACGCTCGACGCGCTCTGCGAGCGGCTGGGCGTCGAGATCCCGGCCCAGCTGCGCCACACCGCGCTTGGCGACGCCCACGCCACCGCGCAGGTCCTGGTGATGATGCTGCCGATGCTGCAGGCGCGCGGCATGCAGACCTTCGGCGACGTGCTCGAGGAGACCCGCAAGCACGGTCGCCTGCTCGCGGATCTGAACTGAGGCGGCCTCGGGCCGCACGCTCTGCCCACCGCGGCAACCGCAGGCGCAAAGGGCTGCAAGGGGGAAATGCCAACATCGCGGCGCAGGGCCTGTCGGCCAGCTCGCACGTGTTTCGCATCAGGACCGAGGGGCGGCGCGATCAGGGTTCGGCTGCCAGTGCCGCCCTCGACGGTCGCGCTCATCTCGTGGCGGGACAGGCCCTCGGGACAGGCGGCTGCCTTGCGCTGGCTCGCGTCGACCCCCGACGAATCGGACGGCGACTCGCTGTCGCGGCAGGCTTGATTCGAATCGCACGGTTCGAGACGGGACACCGCCTTCCAAAGGACGCGCCAAGATGGAGCTTGGCTTTGCAATCATAGAGTTAAGCGCCGTCACCGTGCGAGCCCGGGGGTGGCACGGATCAGGTCCGATCTGCGAAAATATGCGACATGGCGGGCCATCCATGGGCGTGACGCTTGGTCAGCCATCGGCAATCTTGCCCTGTTTGCATCCGCGCGTAGATCTGGGCACTATCAACAGTACAATTTCAATCAAGATCACAGGGAGAACGATCTGATGAAAACCACCCTCTTCGGCGCCGTTGTCACCGGCGCGCTCGTCATGGGCGCGGCAGCCAGCGCGCAGGACCAGCAGTTCATCTCCATCGGCACCGGCGGCGTGACCGGCGTGTACTACCCGACCGGTGGTGCGATCTGCCGTCTGGTGAACCGCGACCGCCGCGAGCACGGCATCCGCTGCGCCGTCGAATCGACCGGCGGCTCGGTGTACAACATCAACACCATCAAGGCCGGTGAGCTCGAGTTCGGCGTGGCCCAGTCCGACTGGCAGTACCATGCCTACAACGGCACCTCGCAGTTCGAGGGCGACGCCGCGTTCCCCGACATCCGCGCGGTGTTCTCGGTCCACGCCGAGCCCTTCACCCTGATCGCCCGTGCCGATGCCGGCATCGAGAGCTTCGAAGACCTCAAGGGCAAGCGCTTCAACGTGGGCAACGCGGGCTCGGGCCTGCGCGCCACCACCGAGGTGCTGATGGCCGAGTACGGCATGACCATGGACGATTTCGCGCTCGCCACCGAATACAAGGGCTCGGAAATGTCGCAGCAGCTCTGTGACGGCAACATCGATGCCATGGTCTACGTGGTGGGCCACCCGGCCGCCGCCATCCAGGAAGCCGCGACCACCTGCGACGTGAGCCTCGTCAACGTCACCGGCCCGGTCATCGACAAGCTCATCGAGGAAAACCCCTACTACCGCACCGCGACCGTTCCGGGCGGCATGTATGCCGGCAACGACGAAGACGTGACCACGTTCGGCGTCGGCGCGACGCTGGTGACCTCGGCCGACGTCTCCGAGGACGCGGTCTACGTGCTGTCGAAGGCAGTGATGGAGAACCTCGACGACTTCCGTCAGCTGCACCCGGCCTTCGCCAACCTCAAGGCCGAGGAAATGGTCCAGGACGGCCTGTCGGCACCGCTGCACGCCGGTGCGGAAAAGGCCTACAAGGAACTGGGCCTGATGGAATAAGGGGATCCTTCCCCGCGGGCGCCCGGTTCAGGGCGCCCGCAAAAAGCTCTGAAGTTGCGCGAACAAAACAGCGCAAACGCTTCCCATAAAACAATATATCCTTTCAACAGGGGGACAGGCGATGGTCGATCAGCCGTCAACGGAACGCACTGCCGACGATATGGTGGCGGAGGCCGATACCGGCGCGCGCAACCCGGTCAACTGGCAGGGCACGCTCATCATCGGCACCTGCATCGCCTGGTCGCTGTTCCAGCTCTACATCGCCTCCCGCATTCCCGGCATGCTCGCCCAGGCGACCGGCGTCTCGTTCTTCGCCAACGTCGTCACACAGGCGCGGTTCATCCACCTGGCCTTTGCCATCGGGCTCGCGACGCTGGCCTTCCCGCTGACCAAGACCGCGCCCCGCGACCGCATCCCCGCCTATGACTGGGTGCTGGTGCTGCTGGGCGTCTCCTCCTGTCTCTACCTCGTGGTCTTCCGCAACGAGATCGCCACCCGCCCCGGGCTCTGGACGACCTCGGACATCGTCATGTCGGCCATCGGCATGGTGGTGCTGATGATCGCCGTCTGGCGCTCGCTCGGCCTGCCGCTGGTGATCATCGCCTGCATCTTCGTGGCCTTCGCCTTCTTCGGCGGCTACTCGGAATGGGCGCGCAACATCACCAATTACGGCGGCTCGTCGCTGAGCAAGGCGCTCGGGCATTACTGGATGCAGACCGAGGGCGTGTTCGGCGTGGCGCTCGGTGTGTCGACGACGATGATCTTCCTCTTCGTGCTGTTCGGCGCCCTGCTCGACCGCGCCGGCGGCGGCAACTGGTTCATCCAGGTCGCCATCGCACTGCTTGGCGCGCTGCGTGGCGGTCCGGCCAAGGCCTCGGTGCTGTCCTCGATGATGACCGGCATGATCTCGGGCTCGTCGATCGCCAACACCGTGACCACGGGCACCTTCACCATCCCGCTGATGAAGCGCATCGGCTTCCCGGCCGAGAAGGCCGGCGCGGTCGAGGTCGCGTCCTCGACCAACGGCCAGCTGACCCCGCCGGTGATGGGCGCCGCGGCCTTCCTGATGGTCGAATACGTCAACATCCCCTATATCGATGTGGTCAAACACGCCTTCCTGCCGGCGGTGATCTCCTACATCGCGCTGCTCTACATCGTCCATCTCGAGAGCCTGAAGATGGGCCTCAAGGGGCTCGAGAAGCCGGGCCGACGCATCGGCGTGCTGATGATCATGATCCTGTTCCTGTCGGGCTTCATCCTGCTTGGCGTGCTGACCTTCCTGATGATCGGGCTGCGCACCCTGCTCGAGCCGATCATGGGCGACTCGATCTATGCCGCCGTGGCGCTGGTGGCGGTGCTCTACATCGTGCTGCTGAAGATCTCGGCCAGCTTCCCCGAGATCAAGGAAGACAAGGACACCGACGCGCCGCCGACCGCACCGCGCCTCACGCCGACGCTGATCGGCGGGCTCTACTTCGCCATCCCGATCTTTATCCTCGTCTGGAACCTGATGGTGCGGACCGACACGCTCGACCGGCTGTCGCCGGCGCTGTCGGCCTTCTGGGCCACGTTCTTCATGGTCATCATCGCGCTGACCCACCGCCCCATCAAGGCGGCCTTCCGCGGCCATGACGTGGGCACCGAGGCGCGTGCCGGCTGGGCCGATTTCGTGCAGGGCCTGATCCTCGGCGCCCGCAACATGATCGGCATCGGTGTCGCCACCGGGGCCGCTGGCATCATCGTGGGCACCATCTCTCTGACCGGTGCGCATCAGGTCATCGGCACGGTGATCGAGGTGATCTCGGGCGGCAACCTGATGGTGCTGCTGATCCTCGTGGCGGTGCTGTCGCTGATCCTCGGCATGGGGCTTCCGACCACCGCGAACTACATCGTGGTCTCGTCGCTGATGGCGCCGGTGATCATCAGCGTCGGCGCGCAGGTCGGCCTCGTGGTGCCGCTGATCGCGGTCCACATGTTCGTCTTCTACTTCGGCATCCTCGCCGATGACACGCCACCGGTGGGCCTTGCCGCCTATGCCGCAGCGGCGATCTCGCGCGGGGACCCGATCAAGACCGGTCTGCAGGGCTTCGGCTACGACATCCGCACCGCGCTGCTGCCGTTCCTGTTCATCTTCAACACCGACCTGCTGCTGATCGACGTGAGCTTCGGACACGCCATCTTCGTGTTCTTCATATCGCTTCTGGCGATGCTGCTCTTCGCCGCCGCGACGCAGGGCTATTTCATCGCCAAGTCGCGGATCTGGGAAAGCGCGGTCCTGCTCTTCATCGCCTTCATGCTGTTCCGCCCGGGCTTCTTCCTCGACATGGTCGAAGAGCCCTACGTCTCGGCCTCCGGCGGCGCCGCGATCGAGCTGATGTCGGAAGAGCCCGACGGCGCTGACATCCGGGTCCTGATCGAGGGCCCAGATTTCGACACCGGCCAGATGCGCCCGACCACCGTGGTGATCCCGGCGGTCGCGGGCGACGGCGAAACCGCGCTGGCCGATCAGGGCCTGACGGTGTTCGAAGAGGGCGACCGGCTGCTGCTCGAGGAGCCGTTCCCCGGCACGCCGCTCTTCGACCAGCTGGGCACCGAGTATGACTACTACGCCGACAACCCGGTGGTGATCTCGGCGGTCGAGGTCGAGAACGAACGCATCGCGAAGGAATGGTTCTTCATTCCGGCGCTGCTGCTGCTGGCGGGGGTGGTGATGATCCAGCGCCCGCGCGCCAGGCAACCGGCCTTCTGAGGAGGACAGGCAATGTACCAGACGATCCTGCTGGCGGTGGACATCAACGATCTGCCCGAATCCGGCCACGTGGCCGAGGCGGCGGTGCGCATGGCAAAGGACGAAGGCGCGACGCTGCACGTGGTCAACGTCATCCCCGGCTCGGGGATGGCGATGGTGGGCTCGTTTCTCGGGCCCGAGCAGGCCAAGGCGATCAAGACCGAGGCGCGCGACAAGCTTGCCAGCTGGGCGCAGGAGGTGATCCCGGAATTCCTGCTCGGCACGCTCAAGGTCACGCAGGGCACGATCTACCACGAGATCATCAAGGCGGCGCAGGAGCTGAAGGCCGAGGTCATCGTGGTGGGGGCCCACCGCCCGGCGCTGAAGGACTACCTCGTCGGCCCCAACGCGGCGCGCGTCGTGCGCCACGCGCCGCAGACCGTGCTGGTGGTGCGCTGATCCGATCAGCCTCGGCCCGTCGCGCGCAGGCGGCGGGCCGGGTCAGATCCGCGCCACCACCACCGCGTAGCGGCATGGCGCGTCGCTTTCGTTGACGAAGCTGCAGCGCCTTGGCGCGCCCAGCGTCAGGCAATCGTCCGGCCCCAGCCGCCAGACCTTCTTGCCTTCCTCGAAGGTCAGCTCACCCGACTGCACCCAGATGCTCTCCATCAGGAAACCGAAGCTTTGCGGCGGAAAGCTCACCCGCGCGCCCGCCGGAAGCGTCACCTTGACGATCTCGAGCTTGCGCCGCCCTGGCGCGGCCCGGGGCGTGAGAACCTCGCGGACATAGCCGGTCTCGGGGTCCTGCCAGATCTCGCGGTCCTGCGAACGCGACAGGCGCGAGCCGCCGGTCACCGGCTCGGCCAGCAGCTCCGACATGGTCATGCCGAACGCGCCCGCGAGCCGTCCGATCACCGCCGCCGTGGGGCTGCTCTCGTCGGCCTCGATGCGATGGATCATCGCGCGCGACACCCCTGCCCGTTCTGCAAGCTCCGTCAGCGACCAATCGCGTCGCTTTCGCTCATTCTGTATCATTCGGGCTAGACCTGTGCTCATGGTGTCTAATATATTAGACAGATGCTTCCTGATCCAAGCCTTTCCACCGCCGCCCCTCAGATCGACGACGCCACCGTGGCGGATCTGCCGGGCATTCTCGAGATCTACAACGACGCCGTGCACAACACGCTGGCGATCTGGAACGAGACGCCGGTCGATCTCGCCAACCGCCACGACTGGTGGCAGGCGCGGCAGGCGCAGGGCTACCCGGTTCTGGTGGCGCGCGACCCCGATGGCGCGGTGCTGGGCTATGCCAGCTTTGGCGACTGGCGCCCCTTCGAGGGTTTCCGCCACACGGTCGAGCATTCGGTCTATATCCATCCTTCAGCGCGCGGGCACGGCGTGGCCCGGGGGCTGATGACGGCGCTGATCGACCGGGCCCGGGAGTCCAGCAAGCACGTCATGGTGGCCGGCATCGAGAGCGGCAACGCCGCCTCTCTCGCGCTCCACCGCAGGCTGGGCTTCACCGTCACCGCCGAGATGCCGCAGGTCGGCTGCAAGTTCGGCCGCTGGCTCGACCTCACCTTCATGCAGCTGGCGCTCGACGCGCGCGCGGTGCCGGAATGACCCTGCTCGTGACGCTGCTTCTGCTGGCCACCGCCGGCACCGCGCTGGTGCTGCAGAACGCGCTGATGCTCGAGGCGCGCACGGTTTCGGGCTCGATCTGGGTGGCGCTGTGGCTGAACTCGGCGGTGGGCCTCGTGGTGCTGAGCGTCACCGCGCTTGCGGTCGACGGGCCCGAGGCCTTTGCCCGGCTCGCCACGGGCCGCTGGTGGCTGTTCCTCGTGCCGGGGCTGCTCGGCACGCTCTTCGTCTTCGCGAGCCTGACGGGCTATGCGCAGGTGGGCGCCACGCTGACGATCTCGGCGCTGGTCGCCTCTCAGGTGGTGGCGGGGCTGGGCTTCGACACGCTGCGGGGCACCACCGTGGCCCCGGCCCAGATTCTCGGGCTGGTGCTGCTGGTCGCGGGCGTGGCGCTGGTGGTGGGCGCCCGGAACTGATCCGGCAGCGCGACAGGTGCCGGGCTCAGAGCAGCAGCAGCACCAGCAGCTGCGGCGCGAAGATGCGCAGCCCCATGACCAGCGGGTAGACCGTGGCATAGGCCACCGATGCAGCGGGCGACTCGCTCTGCGCATTGGCGAAGGCCAGCGCCGGTGGATCGGTCATCGAGCCCGCGAGCACGCCGCAGAGCGACAGGTAATTGAGCCCCAGCACGAAGCGCCCGACCACCCCCACCGCGACCAGCGGCACCAGTGTGATGGTGGCACCGTAGAGCACCCAGGACAGGCCATCGCCGGTGATCAGCGTGTCGAGGAAGCGGTCGCCCGCCTTCAGCCCGACAACCGCGAGGAACAGGATGATGCCGAACTCGCGCAGGGCATAGTTTGCCGCGGGCGGCATCACCCAGGTGAACGGCCCCCAGCTGCCGAGCCGCCCGAGCAGGATCGCCACCACCAGCGGCCCCCCGGCAAGCCCCAGCTTCAGCGGCGCCGGCAGGCCGGGCACGGCGATCGGAATGCTGCCCAGGATCACCCCCAGAACGATGCCGAGGAACACGCCGGGAAAATCCACCCGGTCGAGGCGGCGCTTCTCGTCGCCGAGAATGCCGCGCACCTTGTCGATCATCGCGCGCGGGCCGACCACCGTCACGATGTCGCCGAACTCCAGCGTGCCATCGGCCTGCGCCGGGATCTCGAGCCCCGCCCGCATGATCCGCGACACCGACACGCCATAGCTTTCCTCGAGCCGCAGCGAGCGCAGCCGATGCCCGGCGGCGGCGGTGTCGGTGACGAGGACCCGCGCCCAGGACAGGCCCGTGCCCTTGGTCGACAGGCTGGTCTCCGATTCCACGCCGAGCACCAGCCGCATCGCCTGTAGCTTGTCGGCCGGGCCCACGAGGTGAAGGATGTCGCCCACCGCCAGCGCCGTGTCGCGCTGCGGAACCACGAGCTCGCCGCTCTTGCGCATCCGCGAGGGCACCACGCCGGCATCGAACAGCCCCGGCACCTCGCCCAGCGTCAGCCCGTCGAGGTTGTCGTTGCGCACCACCACGTCGAGCGAGGGCAGCGTGCCCGAGCCCTTGCGGCGAAGGGCCTCGAAGGCGCGGGCCTCGGCGGCGATGTCGACGCGGGCGGCGAAGCGGACCAGCAGCATCGCCAGCAGGATGCCGACGATGCCGAACGGATAGGCCACCGCGTAGCCCAGCGATGGCGTGGCCACCGCGTCTGGCCCGGCGCCGATGTCGGACAACGCCTGCGTCGCGGCGCCAAGCCCCGGCGTGTTGGTCACCGCGCCCGACATGATGCCCACCAGCGCCGGCACGGGGATGTCGAAGGCGTAATGCAGCGCCACCGTCACCGCCACGCCCAGCAGCACGATCGAGGCCGCCAGCGCGTTGAGCTGCAGGCCCGACTTGCGCAGCGAGCCAAAGAAGCCCGGCCCGACCTCGATACCGATGGTGAAGACGAAAAGGATCAGGCCGAACTCGCGCACGAACTCCATCATCTCGGGGTTGAACTGCACCCCGGCCCGCGCCGCGATATCGCCAAGCGCGATGCCCGCGAACAGCACCCCGCCGATGCCGAGCCCGACGCCGCGGATGGAGAGCCTGCCAAGGAGCAGGCCCAGCACCCCCGCGAGCGCCAGCGCGATGGTGGCCTGCGCCACCTCTCCCAGTCCGAACACCGTGCCGGTCATGGTCCTGTCCTCTCGCAATCGGCACGTTTCCAGGTGCCCCGGAACCCTTCTCGCCCTTCCGGGCACGTGCGGGCAATGCTCTGGATCAAAAAACACCGCTTGCGCAGGGACCTGCCCGGCAGACGGCCGGTCTGCCCAATCGCCGGGCGCGGGATGGCGGATGGCGGACAGGCCGGCACAGCGGGGCCGGCACCCAATTTGATGGTTTCGCCCGCCCCCGCGCTTCGCTATACGGAGCCCGTTTTGGATCTCCAAAAGGACAGGTGAGCTATGGCAAACGTGGTCGTCGTGGGCGCCCAGTGGGGCGACGAGGGCAAGGGCAAGATCGTGGACTGGCTGTCGAGCCGGGCCGATGTGATCGCCCGTTTCCAGGGGGGCCACAATGCCGGCCATACCCTGGTGATCGACGGCACCGTCTTCAAGCTCAACGCGCTGCCTTCGGGCGTCGTGCGGGGCGGCAAGATGTCGGTGATCGGCAATGGCGTGGTGCTCGATCCGTGGCACCTCGTGAAGGAGATCGCGACGATCCGCGAGCAGGGTGTCGAGATCACCCCCGAGACGCTGATGATCGCCGAGAACACGCCGCTGATCCTGCCGATCCACGGTGAGCTCGACCGCGCCCGTGAAGAGGCCGCCACCAAGGGCGCCAAGATCGGCACCACCGGCCGCGGCATCGGCCCCGCCTACGAGGACAAGGTCGGCCGCCGCTCGGTTCGGGTCGCGGATCTTGCCGATCGCGCCACGCTGGAAAGCCGCGTCGACCGCGCGCTGACCCATCACGACGCGCTGCGCAAGGGCCTTGGCATGGAGCCGGTGGACCGCGAAGCGCTGATCGAGCAGCTGCTCGAGATCGCTCCCGAGGTGCTGCAATATGCCGGCCCGGTGTGGAAGGTGCTCAACGAGAAGCGCCGTGCCGGCAAGCGCATCCTGTTCGAAGGGGCGCAGGGCGCTCTGCTCGACATCGATTTCGGCACCTATCCCTTCGTGACCTCGTCGAACGTGATCGCGGGGCAAGCGGCCACCGGCACCGGCATTGGCCCGGGCGCCATCGACTTCGTGCTGGGCATCGTCAAGGCCTACACCACCCGTGTCGGCGAAGGCCCCTTCCCGACCGAGCTTGACGACGAGGACGGCAACCGCCTCGGCACCCGCGGCCACGAGTTCGGCACCGTCACCGGGCGCAAGCGCCGCTGCGGCTGGTTCGACGCTGTTCTGGTGCGCCAGACCTGCGCCACCTCGGGCGTCAACGGCATCTCGCTGACCAAGCTCGACGTGCTCGACGGGTTCGAGAAGATCAAGATCTGCACCGGCTACGAACTCGATGGCGAGGTGCTCGATCACCTGCCGATCGCCGCCGACCAGCAGGCCCGCTGCACGCCGATCTACGAAGAGATGGATGGCTGGAGCGAGTCGACCGAGGGCGCGCGCTCGTGGAACGACCTGCCCGGTCAGGCGATCAAGTACGTGCGCCGCGTCGAGGAGCTGATCGGCTGCCCGGTCGCCATGCTCTCGACCTCGCCCGAGCGCGAGGACACCATCCTCGTCACCGACCCGTTCGAGGACTGATGGCGCTCTCGCACAAGACCCGCAAGCGCCTGTCGCTGCTGCTGCTGGTGGTCTGGCTGCCGCTCTACATCGTGGCGGCGGTCAGCATCGTCAACGCGCTCGGCCGGCCGTCGATCATGGTCGAGCTGCTGGTCTATGTGGTGCTGGGCTTTCTCTGGGCGCTGCCGTTCAAGATCATCTTCAAGGGCGTGGGCCAGCCCGATCCGGACGCGCCCCGCCCCCCCGAGGACCCACCCGAGCAGCCCCCCGAAAACAAGGGCTAAGGCCCGCATCCGGCCTCGCCCAGACCTCAAACGCCGCCCTTTCGGGGCGGCGTTCTGCGTTCTGCCGATGAGCCGCGCCCTGCGCG
>Ga0114904_1000771_pt1 | contig 16861 bp, 16 predicted proteins | sample MalvirDeepMed_s6_FD_83498 | JGI IMG/M metagenome (GOLD analysis project Ga0114904, IMG submission 83498) | Marine viral communities from the Global Malaspina Expedition - Malaspina viral metaG DeepMed_s6 | ecosystem: Environmental > Aquatic > Marine > Oceanic | place: Mediterranean Sea... | reverse complement strand
GGTTCGGGCTCGGGGGCCGGCGCAGGCTGCGGCGTCGGCTGCGGTTCCGGCTGGGGCTCGGGTTCCGGGGTCGGTTCGGGCTCGGGCGCCTCGACCGGGGCGGTCACCTCGGTCTGCACCTCGGGCGCCTGCGCGGCGTCGGTCATGGCGGAGAACTCCGCCTCCGAGATCACCGACACGTTCGAGACCTCGAACTCCGGCGGATCCGGACGGAACACGTTGCCGACCAGCAGCCACAACAGCACCAGGGCGTGCGCCCCGGCGGATATGGAGAAACTCCTGCGCAATCAGGCCCCCTCAGCCGCCATCCGCGCCGTCGAGCGCCGGGCCACCGCTGTCGGTGACGAGTCCGATCGAGGAAAAGCCGCCGCGGTTCAGCGCCCCCATGACCTGCGCCACCGTCTGGTAGGGCACCGCCCCGTCGGCGCGCAGGAAGATACGGTCGTCGGCCCGCTCCACGGCAATGGCACGCAGGCGATTGACCAGATCGTCCATCTCGACCTCGGTGGTCATGATCGTCACGGTGCCGTCGGCAGTGATCGTCACCGCGAGCGGCTCCTCGGTCTCGGAGGGCAGCGAGCTTGCCGCCGTCTTCGGAAGCTCGACCGGCACGCCCACGGTCAGCAGCGGCGCGGCGACCATGAAGATGATCAGCAGCACCAGCATCACGTCGACCATCGGCGTGACGTTGATCTCGGCCATGGGCTGCGATCTGCCGCCGCTGCGGCGCCGCCGGCGTCCGCCGCCGCCTCCGCCCGATTTCATCACCCCTCCGCCCATGGATCAGGCGTCCAGCTGGCGCGAAAGGATGGTGGAGAACTCGTCGGCGAAGGCCTCGTAGCCCGAGATGATGCGATCGGCGTCGGCCGACAGCTTGTTGTAGAAGATCACCGCCGGGATCGCCGCGACGAGACCCAGCGCGGTGGCGAACAGCGCCTCGGCGATGCCGGGCGCCACGACCACCAGCGAGGTGTCCTGCTGGGCAGCGATCTCGATGAAGGCGTGCATGATGCCCCAGACGGTGCCGAAGAGGCCGACGAAGGGCGCGGTGGAGCCCACGGTGGCCAGCACCGGCAGTCCGCGCTGCAGATCCTCGGATTCCTTCTGGATCGCCACGTCCATGGAGCGGTCGATGCGGGCATGGGCGCCGGCGATCAGGCCGCCATCGTCGCGGTGCGAGCGGCGCCACTCGGTCATGCCGGCGGCGAAGACGCGCTGTGCGCGGCCCTTGGGCTCGGGTCCGATCTGGTCGTAAAGCTCGTCGAGCGGTTCACCGGACCAGAAGGCGCGGTCGAACTTGGCCGCCTCGCGGCGGGCGGCGCGGTAGCTGACGATCTTCTCGACGATGATCGCCCAGCCCCAGACCGATGCCAGCACCAGCATCAGCATCACCAGTTTCACCGTCAGGGTGGCGCGTGCGAACAGCCCCCACATGGAGAAGTCGATCTCCTGCGCGAGCTGGAGGGTTTGTGGATCCATTAGCCTGCTCTTCCTCATCGGGCCCGTGTGCACTGGGCTCTCGTTAGCCGTGATTCTAGCGGATTTGCAGGGAGAACGCCAACACATTGGCGTCATCAGGGGCGTGAAAGCCCTTTGTAACAGGGTTTTGACGGCGCATCTCCGCCGAACGTGGGAGCCTTAGTGCACCTTGCGGCGCAGCTCCTGCGGCAGCCGCGTCGGCTGGCCGTCCAGCGTCATCGAGACCAGCGTCACCTCGGCGGTGAACAGCGCCTCGCCGGCGCGCTGCACTTCCTGATGCAGCACCAACCGCACGCCGCCGACCGAGTGCACCCGGGTCTGCACCACGAGCTCGTCGTCGAACCGGGCCGAGGCGCGGAAATCGGCCTCGATGCGGCGGATCACGAAGACCACGCCCTCGTGCTCGCGCAGGGCGTTCTGGTCGATCCCCATGCCCTTGACCCATTCCGAGCGCGCGCGCTCGATGAACTTGAGATAGTTGGCGTGGTAGACGATCCCCGCCATGTCGGTGTCTTCGTAGTAGACCCGGACCGGAAACTCATGCTGCATCTGTCGGCGCGCTCCCCATGGCTCACGCCGCGACCCTATGCGCAGGCTGCTCGCCACGCAAGCATCGGAAGGGCAAGGGCTTTTAGCGCCGGTTGCTGAGCCACGCGAGCCGCACGAAGCCGCGTTCGACCAGCGCCATGGCCGGTGCCCTCTGGCCGGCGGAGCGGATCGAGAGATCGGTGTCCATCAGCATGCCCAACGCCGCCTCGAGCCGGTCGGCGGACCAGTTCTGCGCCTGCCGCAGCATCCGGTCGCGGCGCGGCCCGAAGAGCGGCGGACGCAGGCGCTGCACCCCGGCCTGCGGACCGCCCTGCGCCGAGGCCAGCGCGTAGAGCACGCGGAAATGGCGCATCGCCATGATCAGCAGCGTCACCGGGTTGACACCCTGCCCCTCGAGCCGCTGCACCAGCGGCCCGATCTCGGCGCTGCGGCCCTCGGCCACCACGTTGAGGATGTCGTCGAGCTCGGCCTCGATCGAGGCCGGCGCGCAGAGCGCCACCTCGTCCGGGGTCAGCGGCTCGGCATCATCGAGCTTGTAGAGCGCGACCTTCTCGAGCACCTGCCGGAAATCGCCCGGATCGAGCGCCCGGGCCAGCCCCTCGAGCGCCTCGAAGGCGGCGCGGTCGACCTGTTCGAGACCCGCCTTTCTCAGCGCCGCCTCGATCTCGTCGCGGCCCGGCGGGTCGGAATAGATGCCGATGGAAAAGGCGTTGTGGAACCCTTCGAAAAGCTTGCGCAGCTTGGATTTCGCGGCCAGCTGCCCGGCGGTCACGATGATCTGCGCATCGCCCTCGCGCCAGTCATCGAGCGCCGTCTTGATGACGTCCGTGAGGCCATCCGTGGCGTCCTCCACGAAGGCCACGCGCGGCCCCGGGAAGAAGCCCTGCGACTTGATCGCGTCGAGCAGCATGGCGCTGTCGCGGCGCAGCTCGCTGGCGGGGATGCGGGTGAGGCGCATCTCGGCCTCGCCCTCGGGACCGACCAGTGCGGCGATGACCTCCTGCCGGCGGTGGGCGACGCGCATCGCGTCCTCGCCGAACAGCAGCACCCCCGCGCGCGACGGGTCGGGCTTGCGGAAGAAGGCCTGTGCGTCGCGCCCGGTGAGCTTCATTGCGGCAGCTTATCGGCGTCGAGCAGCAGCCGGTCGATGACCTGATCGGCGAGGATCACCATCAGGCGGCGGCGTGCGTCGCGCTCGGCGGCCTGCGTGGCGGCGGTCGAGCCGGTGGCGGAGTAGCCGGTGAAGGCGTCGGTCTGGCCCGAGATCAGCACGTCCTCGCTGCCCACGAAGCTCAGGCTGTAGATCGCCCGGCCGGTGAGCTGGTAGCGGGTGGTCTGACCGTCGGCGAGCGAGCCAAGCCCGCTCGAGGACACCTCGATCGAGCGATCCAACAGATAGGGCCCCGAGGCACGGCCAAGCCGTTCCTCGAAGCGGGCGTTGAAATCGTAGGTATACCGCCGGCTGGGTTCGGGCAGGGCCACGGCGTTCAGCAGCTGGCCGCCTCCACCCTGAGGCCCGTAGACCGGCGTGAACCCGCAGCCCGCGAGGGCTGCGAGCGAGATCAGGAAGGTTCTGCGATCAGGCAACCACATTGACGATCCGGCCCGGGACAACGATCAGCTTCTTCGGCGCGGCCCCCTGCAGGGTCCGTTCCACAGCTTCATGCGCCAGGACGAGTTTTTCAATCTCTTCCTTGGGCATGTCCTTGGGCACGGTCAGCTCGCCGCGACGCTTGCCGTTGACCTGGATCGGCAGGGTCACGGTGTCCTCGACCAGCATCGCCTCGTCGGCCTCGGGCCATGCGGCATCGGCGATCAGCCCCTCGCCGCCCAGAAGCTGCCAGATCTCTTCCGACAGGTGCGGCGTCATCGGCGACATCAGCTGCGCCAGAACCTTGGCGGCCTGCGTCTTGGCCTCGGTGCCGGCGCGCGACTTGGTCAGCGCGTTGGTGAAGGCGTAGAGCCGCGCGATGGCGGCGTTGAAGCCGAAGCTCTCGACGCCCATGGTCACGTCGTGGATGGCCTTGTGCATCTCGCGCAGCAACGCCTCGTCCTCGCCGGTCGGCGGCACGTCGCCCGCGGCGATCTCGGCGCAGGCGCGGTAGACCCGCGCGAGGTGCTTGTTGGCGGCCTCGGCCCCCGACGCGGTCCACTCGACGTCGCGCTCGGGCGGGCTGTCCGACAGCACGAACCAGCGCGCGGTGTCGGCGCCGTACTGGCCGATGATGGCCACCGGGTCGACGACGTTGTTCTTCGACTTCGACATCTTGGCCGAGGGGATGATCTCGACCTCGGTGCCATCCTCGAGGAAGCCCTTGCCGTCGCGCAGCTCCACCGCCTCGGGGTAGTGATAGACCGGACGGCCGTCGGCGGTCTTGGTCTGGTAGATCGCGTGGGTCACCATGCCCTGCGTGAACAGCGCGTTGAACGGCTCCTTGCACTTCTCCGGCAGGTGGCCGGTGAGATGCATCGCCCGGGCGAAGAAGCGCGAGTACAGCAGGTGCAGGATCGCGTGCTCGATGCCGCCGATATACTGGTCGACATTCATCCAGTACGCGGCCTCTTCGGGATCGACGGGGGTGTCGGCATCCGGCGAGGTGAAGCGGGCGAAGTACCACGAGCTGTCGACGAAAGTGTCCATCGTGTCGGTCTCGCGCCGGGCGGGCGCACCGCAGGACGGACAGGCACAGTTGCGCCAGTCCGGGTGACGGTCGAGCGGGTTGCCGGGGATCGAGAAATCGATCGGCTTGCCGCCCTCGTCATAGGGCAGCTGGATCGGGAGGTTCTCTTTCTTCTCCGGCACCACGCCGCAGGCCTCGCAATGCACCACCGGGATCGGGCAACCCCAGTAGCGCTGGCGGCTCAGGCCCCAGTCGCGCAGGCGGTACTTGGTGACGCCGTGGCCGACGCCGTTCTCTTCACAGAACGCCACGGCGGCATCGACCGCCTCGTCGCCGGTCTGGACCTCTTCGCCCGCCACGAGCCGGGTGTAGCGGACCTTTTCCGACTTCTGCGGCACGAAGGGCTCGGCGGTGATGACGATCTCGCCGTCGAGCGGCTCGAAGGTCTCGACGATCGGCAGGCCGTACTTGGTGGCGAACTCGTGGTCGCGCGCATCGTGGCCCGGGCAGCCGAAGATCGCGCCGGTGCCGTAATCCATCAGGATGAAGTTGGCGACATAGACCGGCAGCTCGACCGAGGTGTCGAACGGGTGGCGCACGGTGATGCCGGTGTCGAAACCGCGCTTCTCGGCCTTCTCGAGCTCTTCCTCGGAGGTGCCCATGCGGCGGCACTCGGCGACGAACGCGGCCAGCTCGGCATTGTCCTTCTCGAGCGTGCGGGCCAGCGGATGATCCGGCGAGATGCCGACAAAGCTCGCACCCAGCAGCGTGTCGGGGCGGGTGGTGTAGACCTCGATGCGATCAAAGCCCTCGGGGGCGTCGACGGTCGAGAAGGCAAATTCGAGCCCGCGCGAGCGGCCGATCCAGTTGGCCTGCATCAGCTTGACCTTGGCGGGCCAGTCGTCGAGCCCGTCGAGCGCATCCAGCAGCTCGCCGGAGAACTCGGAGATCTTGAAGAACCACTGGGTGAGTTCCTTGCGCTCGACCAGCGCGCCCGAGCGCCAGCCGCGGCCGTTCTCGACCTGCTCGTTGGCCAGCACGGTCATGTCGACCGGGTCCCAGTTCACCACGGCGTTCTTGCGGTAGACGAGGCCCGCCTCGAGCATGTCGAGGAACAGGCCCTGCTGCTGGCCGTAATAGTCCGGGTCGCAGGTGGCGAACATGCGCGACCAGTCGAGCCCGAAGCCCAGCGGCTTCATCTGCTCGACCATCGTGTCGATGTTGGAATAGGTCCAGTCCTTGGGGTGGCCGCCCGACGCCATCGCGGCGTTCTCGGCCGGCATCCCGAAGGCGTCGAAGCCCATCGGGTGCAGCACGTTGAAGCCGTTCTGCTTCTTGTAACGCGCGATCACGTCGCCCATCGTGTAGTTGCGCACGTGGCCGATATGGATGCGCCCCGACGGGTAGGGGAACATCTCGAGCACGTAGTATTTCGGCTTGTCCGCGGTGCGGGTGGCCTTGAAGGTCAGGGCCTCATTCCAGGCGGCCTGCCATTTCGGCTCGATCGTGGCGGGGTCGTAACGCGACATTTCTTATTCCCTCGGAACGGACGGGTCTCGGGGCGGGGTGATAGGCGCATGGGACCGGGGCGTCCAGTGCAAGGCGACATTTCCGCAACCGACACCCCGGATTGCCGGCCCTCGCCGCTTGCGCGGTTGGATCGTACCCCGTCTCATGCAACAAATCTCAAAAGCCATTTCGAGATGACCGACCAGATGAAGATCCTCTGCATTCACCAGAATTTCCCCGGCCAGTACAAGCATCTCGCGCCCGCGCTGGTGAAGAAGGGGCACGAGGTCGTGGCGCTGACCCTCAAGGTGAAAGAGCCGACGCAGTGGAACGGGGTCCGCGTCCTGCCCTACAAGATCAACGGCGGCAGCACCCAGGGCATCCATCCGTGGCTCGGGGATTTCGAGACCAAGCTGATCCGCGGCGCCAGTTGCTACAACGGGGCGATGCAGCTGAAGAAGCAGGGCTTCACCCCCGACGTGATTCTCGCCCATCACGGCTGGGGCGAGAGCCTGTTCCTCAAGGATGTCTGGCCGCAGGCCCGGATGGGGCTGTATTGCGAGCTCTACCATCTCGCGTCGAAGCCCTTCGTCGGCTTCGACCCCGAGTTCGACAAGACCCCCTCCGACACCAACGCGCTGCGCATCCGGATGAAGAACCTCAACAACCGGCTGCACGAAGAGATCATGGATGCCGGCATTTCGCCGACGCGGTTTCAGGCCTCGACCTTTCCGCAGGCCTGGCAGGACCGCATCACCGTCGCGCATGACGGCATCGACACCGATCTCGTGCGCCCCAACCCGGACGCAACGCTCGACGTCGGCGACGGCAAGGTGCTGACCCGCGACGACGAGGTCATCACCTTCATCAACCGCAACCTCGAGCCCTATCGCGGCTACCACATCTTCATGCGCGCCCTGCCCGAGATCCTGCGCCGCCGCCCCAAGGCGCAGATCACCCTGATCGGCGGCGACGAGGTGAGCTACGGCTCGAAACCGCCCAAGGGCACCACATGGAAGCAGATCTTCATCGACGAGGTGAAGGACCGGATCTCGGAGGACGACTGGGCGCGCGTGCACTTCCTGGGCCGGGTGCCCTATGACCGGTTCCTCTCGATGATGCAGGTGAGCCGGGTCCACGTCTACCTGACCTACCCCTTCGTCCTGAGCTGGTCGCTGCTCGAGGCGATGAGCGCGGGCTGCGCCATCCTCGCCAGCGACACGGCGCCGGTGCGCGAGGCGCTGACCGAGGACGAGACCGGCTGGATGGTCGATTTCTTCGACGTGAAGACCCTTACCGACCGGCTCTGCACCCTGCTCGACGATCCCGAGACCCGCGCCCGGCTGGGGCAGGCTGCCCGCGCCCATGTGCGCGCGCATTACGACCTCAGGACCCGCTGCCTGCCGCAGCACATCGAGTGGGTCGAACGGCTGCTGGCGCAGACGCCGCGGCCGGCCCGCGACTGACGCGGCCACGGCACTCCGACAGGGCCGTCGCGACGCCCCTAGCGCAATGCGAAGTTCTCGGCCGAGAACGCCGACAGCGCCGCCCATTCCAGCGCCTTGCGCTCGGCCTCGCCATCGGGATGCATGAGAAGGGCGACGAGCGCGACCAACAGGCCGCACATCCCCCACAATTCCGTTCTGATCGACATCTGCTCAGCCTCTGATTCTTTTTTGGCGTCTTTTTGTGACTGGGAAGGTGGGCGTCCCGGCGATCCGGATCAAGTCACGCTTTATGGCAGGATCGTGCGCGTGCTCACGACGCCACGCCGGGCTAGCGTTTGCGCCGCCCGCCGCTGCTGCGCGCGTGAAACGCGGGCGGGCGCTTGCGCACCCAGTCGAGAAAGCGCGCCATGCGGGGATGGGTGCGCAGCGCCTCGGGCGTGTTGAACGCGCGCGCCAGTTCCGCCTCGGTGAAGGTGGCGTGAATCTCGTTGTGGCAGATCTGGTGCAGCCGCACGACCGGTCCGCCTTTGCCGCCCTTCAGCTTCGGCACGAGGTGATGCAGGCTCTGTTTGGCCTCTGGCGGGATCGGGCGCAGGCACAGGGGGCAGATCGGGTCGGTCATGCGCGGCTCTTGAACGGGGGCGGCTGGCAGGGCAGAAGACTGGCGCCATTCACGGCAGGATCAAGGGGGCGTTGATGCAGGCAGGGCGCGAGATCGAGGCGCTGGTGATCGGCGGCGGCCCCGCCGGGCTGATGGCCGCCGATGCGCTGCTCACGGCCGGGCACAGGGTGCTGCTGGCCGAGGCCAAGCCATCGCTCGGGCGCAAGTTCCTGATGGCGGGAAAATCGGGGCTGAACCTGACCCGCAGCGAGCCACTCGCCCGCTTTCTCGCCGCCTATGGCGATGCCGGGGCGGCGCTGCGCCCGATGCTGGACGAGTCCCCCCCCGAGACCGTGCAGGCCTGGGCCGAGGGGCTGGGCCAGACCACCTTCACCGGCTCCACGGGCCGGGTCTTTCCCACCGCGATGAAGGCCTCGCCTCTCCTGCGGTCGTGGCTGGCGCGGCTCGACGCCATGGGGCTCGAGCGCCACACCCGCTGGCGCTGGACCGGCTGGGAGGGCGTCGAGACGCGCTTCGAGACCCCCGACGGCCCGCTGGCGCTGCGGCCGCGCGTGACCGTTCTGGCGCTTGGCGGCGCGAGCTGGGCACGGCTCGGCTCGGACGGCGCGTGGGCCGGTCATTTCAGGGCGCAGGGCATCGAAGTGACGCCGTTCCAGCCGGCCAATGCAGGACTCTGCGTCGACTGGTCGGAGCACATGGCGCCGCAGTTCGGCGCCCCGCTCAAGGGCATGGCATTCCGCGCCGGCGGGCTGGTCTCGCGCGGCGAGGCGGTGATCTCGGCGCGCGGGCTCGAGGGCGGCGGGCTCTACCCGCTGTCCCCGGCGTTGCGCGAGGGCGCGGCTCTGGTCATCGACCTCGCGCCGGATGTCTCGGAGGAGGCACTGGCCGCAAGGCTCGCGAAGCCCCGCGGCAAGCAAAGCCTGTCGAACCACCTGCGCCGCTCGCTCAAGCTCTCGCCCGCCGCCCGCGCCCTGCTGATGGAATGCGCCCGCCCCCTGCCCGAGGATCCGGGCACGCTCGCCCGCACCGCCAAGGCACTCGAGCTGCCGCATCAGGGGCTGCGCCCGATGGACGAGGCGATTTCGACCGCCGGGGGCGTGGCCTTTTCAGCGCTCGACGAGGGGCTGATGCTGACGCAGCGCCCGGGCTGTTTCGTGGCCGGAGAGATGATCGACTGGGAGGCGCCGACCGGTGGCTACCTGCTCACCGCCTGCTTCGCGACCGGTCTCTGGGCCGGCCGCCACGCGGCGCGCTACCTGTCGTCGCGCGGACGCACGCCGTAGCTGCGCATCGCGCCCTCGCGCATCTCGGTGACCTCGGTTTCCGGATAGAAGAGATAGCTCGGTGCACGCACGGCGCTCGCATTGCTCACGTCGACGGCGATGACGTTGCGAGTGCGGAAGCGGGTGCCAACCTGCGCCAGAAGCGGGGCGGCGAGCCTGTCGAACGCCTCGCTGTCCGCTGGCACGATACGGGCGCGCCCTTCCAGACGCCTCCCGCGCTGGCTGAACACGTCGATCAGGCTGATGCAGACCGCCGGGTTGGCGCGGATGTTGCGCAGGCTGCGACCCGATGCGATCTCGGCGATCAGGAAGACGCCCTCGGACGGCTCGGCATAGATCTCCTTCGGCGACACGTTCGGCAGCCCTTCCTCGGAGACCGTCGCCAGCCAGCACAATATGGCCCTGTCTTCCATCCGCTCCCTCCCATCTCCTTGGCCCGTGCGAGCCTGATGGCACGCGACGGGGTCGTCAACAGACGAAAGGGGCGTGTCGAACGCCGAGCGAAGGCGGATCGAAGCTACGGGTTACAGGGGGGCGACAGCGTGGGGTAGCAGGCAGTCCCGTCCCAACCGCGGAGCATTTCCGACCCAAACCGAACCTTGGATGCGGAAACGGCGAATGACCACGATGCGGACAGAGTGAGCTTTCGCTGGGGCTGTTGCAATGGCCGCTTCGGATGACGCTACTCTCTCGTTCAATGGCGGCCCATCGCCATCGCTGAGACTTTGGGAGGAAAACCAAAAAATGATTGCTTACGTCACCGTTGGCGCGGATGACATCGCGAAGGCAGAGCGCTTCTACTCGGCGTTCCTTCCAGCTCTGGGCTATGGGCTCGAAGAGTATCAAGGAGACCTGAGCTACGTCTTGCCTACAGAGCCAGGTCAGCCCCCCGTTCGGCCAGATTTCTACGTCAAATCCCCCTCTAATGGGCAATCTGCCTCGGCTGGGAACGGTGTCATGGTCGCGTTTCAGGCGCGGTCACAAAGCCAGGTTCGTGACCTTCATTGCGCTGCGCTGGCAGCAGGCGGCTCTGACGATGGGCCGCCTGGTTTTCGTCCGTTATACGGCCCCCACTTTTATGTCGGCTATGTTCGTGACCCGCACGGCAACAAGATCGCGCTGTTCTCCAATGACCCGAATGAACCTGGGCGCGATGATCTACGCGAGAGCTGACATTCATGCCGCACGCAGCATCCGACACTTTGGGCTCGAAGCTGTCATCCGCCGCATGGGCCGCGAACGACAGCTTGTCCCGGGCACATGCGATCTGGGTCAGCGACCTGACAGGACGGTCGCTTTTGTCTGAAACCTGAAAGGGCGCCCGCATTCGGACGCCCCCTCTCAATTGCCGGATAAGCCGATCGCGTGGCGGCGGTCAGACCGCGACCTTGCGGCTTTCCTCGAGATAGATTTCGCGCAGGCGCCCCGCCACGTCGCCCGGCGTGCCGGGGCCGATGGTGGCGCCGTCGATCTCGACGACCGGCATCACGAAGGCCGAGGCCGAGGTGAAGAACGCCTCGTCGGCCTCCTTGGCCTCCTCGATGGTGAAGGGGCGCTCTTCCACAACCATCTGCGCCTCGCGGGCGAATTTCAGCACCGCGGCACGGGTGATGCCGTGCAGGATGTCGGTCGACAGGTTGCGGGTGATGATCTTGCCGTCCTTCACGATATAGGCGTTGTTCGAGGTGCCCTCGGTGACGAAGCCGTCCTCGACCATCCACGCATCGTCGCAGCCGGCCTTCTTGGCCATCATCTTGCCCATCGACGGGTAGAGCAGCTGCACCGTCTTGATGTCGCGGCGGCCCCAGCGGATGTCCTCGATCGAGATCACCTTGATGCCGGTCTTGGCGGTCGGGTTGTCCGCCAGACCGGGCTTGGCCTGGGTGAACAGCACCAGCGTCGGCTCGGTGGTCTCGGGATCCGGGAAGGCGAAGTCGCGGTCGCCCGGCGCGCCACGGGTGACCTGCAGGTAGATCAGCCCCTCCTCGATGCCGTTCAGCTCGACCAGCTTGCGGTGGATCTCGAGCAGGTCGTCGAAGGCCGCGGGCTTTTTCATGTCGAGCTCGTTCAGCGACCGCTCGAGCCGCTTCTGGTGGCCCTCGAAGTCGATCAGCTTGCCATCCAGCACGGAGGTCACCTCGTAAACGCCATCGGCCATCAGGAAGGCGCGGTCGAAGATCGAGACCTTGGCCTCGGTCTCGGGCAGGTACTCTCCGTTAACGTAGACAGTGCGGGTCATGTAAGGGGTCTCCAGTCAGGTCGGTCGAAAGCGGCGGGCGGGGATCAGCCCCAAAGCGCCGGCTCGGAAGGATGCACGCCCTGCGCGTCAAACAGCAGGGGGGTGGGGCGGTCTTCGGCCAGAAGCAGAGGGCCGTCAAGATCGGTGAAGGCGGCGCCCTGCGCCACCAGCACGGCGGGCGCCATGGCAAGGCTCGAGCCGACCATGCAGCCGACGAAGATGCCGTAGCCTTCGGCCTCGGCCGCGGCGCGCATCGCCACCGCCTCGGTCAGGCCGCCGGTCTTGTCGAGCTTGATGTTGACGATGTCGTACTTGCCCTTGAGCGCGGGCAGCGAGGCGCGGTCATGGGCGCTCTCGTCGGCGCAGACCGGCACCGGGCGCTCCATGCCGATCAGCGCCTCGTCGTCGCCCGCCGGCAGCGGCTGCTCGACCATCGCCACGCCGAGCCGCACCAGATGCGGCGCCAGATCGGCATAGACCTGCGTTGTCCAGCCCTCGTTGGCATCGACGATGATGGTGCTGGCGGGGGCGCCCCGGCGCACCGCCTCGAGCCGCGGCATGTCGTCGGGCGTGCCGAGCTTGACCTTCAGCAGCGGCCGGGCGGCGTTCTTGGCGGCCTGCGCCTGCATGTTCTCGGGGGTGTCGAGCGACAGCGTGTAGGCGGTGATCTCCGGGCCGGGCTTCGGCTGGCCCAGAAGCTCCCAGACCCGCTTGCCCTGCGCCTTGGCCTCGAGATCCCAGAGCGCGCAGTCGACGGCATTGCGGGCGGCGCCGGCGGGCAGCATGTCCTGCAGCGCGGCGCGGCTCACATCGGCGGGCAGGCCCGCGATCTCGTCGGTCACGCTCTCGAGCGTCTCGTCGTAGCGGGCATAGGGCACGCATTCGCCCCAGCCCGTCACCCCGTCGCGGGTGATCTTCACGGTCAGCACCTTGGCCTCGGTGCGGCTGCCCCGGGAGATGGTGAAGACCTGTGCCAGTCTGAACGTGTCGCGCGTGACCTCGATGCTCAAGAGCCCTGCCCCTTCGTTGTGTCGTTCCGTCGTCGTGAGGTGCGGCGGCGCAGCCCGCGCCGCCGACCGTCGGTTCATCTCAAGGTGCCGGATGGCTCAGAGCGCGGCAACCGCATCCGCGAGGCGATCGGCCCCGTGGCGGTAGGGATCGACCGTCGGCAGGCCGAAGCGCTCTTCGATGTCCTTGCAATAGGCCTTGGCCTCGTCCTCGCCCATGTGCTGGGTGTTGATCGAGATGCCGATCACCTTGCAGGCGGGGTTGGCGACCTGCGCCAGTTGCAGCGCCACGTCGCGCACCGATTCCAGCGAGGGCAGCTGGTAGCCCGGCAGGCCGCGCATGTGGCTGCGGGTCGGCTCGTGGCACAGCACCAGCGCATCGGGCTGGCCACCATGCACCAGCGCCATGGTCACACCCGAGTAGGAGACGTGGAACAGGGAGCCCTGCCCCTCGATGATGTCCCAGTGATCCTCGTCGTTGTCCGGCGTCAGGTACTCGATCGAGCCGGCCATGAAATCGGCGATGACCGCGTCGAGCGGCACACCGTCGCCGGTGATCAGGATGCCGGTCTGGCCGGTGGCGCGGAAGGTCGATTTCATGCCCTTCTCGCGCATCGCCGCGTCAAGCGCGAGCGCGGTGTACATCTTGCCCACCGAGCAGTCGGTGCCCACCGCCAGCAGGCGCTTGCCCTTGCGCGGCTCGCCATTGGCGATCGGGTATTTCACGGAAGGAATGCGTACGTCGTGCAGCGTCCGGCCGGTGGCGCGGGCCACGGCGGCGAGGTCCTCCTCGTCGCGCAGCAGGTTGTGAAGGCCGGAGGCAAGGTCGAAGCCCTCTTCCAGCGCCTCGACGAGCACCTTCTTCCAGCTCTGCGAGATCACCCCGCCCCGGTTGGCGACGCCGATCACCAGCGTCTTGGCGCCGGCGGCCTTGGCCTCGGCCAGCGTCATGTCGGGCAGTTTCATGTCGGCCTTGCAGCCCTCGAGGCGGAATTGGCCCACGCAGTTCTCCGGGCGCCAGTCCTTGATGCCCTGCGCCACCTTGGCGGCGAGGGGGTCCGGAGCGTCTCCGAGAAAGAGCAGATACGGCGTCTCGATCATGTCAGTTCCCTGTCGTTTGGATTCGCGGCATGTTGCCCCGCATCACACGCAAATGCATCGCGAATGCCAGCGATCCACCCGGGCCCGCGCCGAATTTTCGTGCATTTCCGCCGCACCGCCGAAGAATCGTGCAGCGTCCGGCGCCTGCGTCGCTGCAGGGCAGCGCCCTTCGCGGGAGGTTTCCGCTTGCGCAGCATCGCGCAATTTAATAACCCCAAATGAGGAGTATTCGAAACATCATTACGCAACGAGGACCCGCATGAGCTTCCGCATCCAGCCCGCCGCCCCGGCACGCCCCAACCGCTGCCAGCTGTTCGGCCCGGGCTCGCGCCCCGCGATCTTCGAGAAGATGGCCGGGTCTGCGGCGGACGTGATCAACCTCGATCTCGAGGATTCGGTCGCGCCGTCCGACAAGGACAGCGCCCGCGACAACATCATCGAGGCCATCGGTGACATCGACTGGGGCAACAAGACGCTGTCGGTGCGGATCAACGGGCTCGACACGCCCTACTGGTATCGCGACGTGGTCGCGCTGCTCGAGAAATCGAGCGACCGGCTCGACCAGATCATGATCCCCAAGGTCGGCTGCGCCGCCGATCTCTATGCCGTCGACGCGCTGGTCACCGCGGTCGAGCGCGCCAAGGGCCGGACCAAGCCGATCAAGTTCGAGGTGATCATCGAATCCGCCGCCGGCATCGCCCATGTCGAGGACATCGCCGCCGGCTCGCCGCGCCTCGAGGCGATGAGCCTCGGCGCCGCTGATTTCGCCGCCTCGATGGGCATGGCGACCACCGGCATCGGCGGCACACAGGAGAATTACTACATGATCCGCGAGGGCGCGAAGCACTGGTCGGATCCGTGGCACTGGGCGCAGGCCGCCATTGTCGCCGCCTGCCGCACCCACGGCGTGCTGCCGGTCGACGGCCCGTTCGGAGACTTCTCCGACGACGACGGCTTCCGCGCGCAGGCGCTGCGCTCGGCCACGCTGGGCATGGTCGGCAAGTGGGCGATCCACCCCAAGCAGGTGGCGCTGGCCAACGAGGTCTTCACCCCGTCCGACGCGGCGGTCTCGGAGGCGCGCGAGATCCTCGCCGCGATGGAAGAGGCCAAGGCCAAGGGCGAAGGCGCCACGGTCTACAAGGGCCGGCTGGTGGACATCGCCTCGATCAAGCAGGCCGAGGGGATCGTGAAACAGTCCGAGATGATCGCCGGGCACTGAACGCTCCGGCCAACCGCCCCATGGCCCGGGCCCGGGTCCGCGCCCTCCCGCCCAAACCGCGAGAGGCACGGGATCGGCGCGCCCGGACCTCTCGCCGCTTCGCGCCCCGGCGTTGCTCGTCCGCCCGGCAATCAGGCGCGGCGGAGGGCTTCGCGCCCTGAGAGGGCCGGAAAAACGCGCTGGAAACAGGCGATGCCCGGCCCGTCGCGCACCTTGCCACGTTTGCCTCGGGGCCCGGGAACGCTAGCTGCGCAGACGTATTGTGCCTGTCATACTGTGCCGCTACAGCACGCTACCGCGCGTCTCGAAAGGAGCCCGTAGATGACCCAGTTCACCCTTGGATGGGAAGAGTGGCTTGCCCTGCCCGATCTCGGCCTTCCGGCGATCCGCGCCAAGGTGGATACCGGGGCGCGCACCTCGGCGCTGCACGCCTTCGCGATCGAACCCTTCGGCTCCGAGGACAAGCCGATGGTGCGCTTCGCCATCCATCCCGACCCGGCCGATCCGGGGCTCGAGATCATCTGCTCGGCGCCGCTCAAGGACCGGCGCGAGGTGACCTCGTCGAACGGCGAGACCGAGCTGCGCTTCGTGATCGAGACCACGGTGGCGATGGGCGGCCGCCGCTGGCCCATCGAGGTGACGCTGACCGATCGCGGCTCGATGGCCTATCGCATGCTGCTCGGCCGCTCGGCGCTCGATGACGACATGATCGTGTCGCCCAGCAACAGCTTCCAGCAGCCCGAGCTGTCCTTCGACGAATACCGCGCGATCCGGCGCCACACGCAGCACCGCCGCGCCCTGCGCCTTGCCATCCTGACCCGGGAGCCCACGAACTACTCGACCCGCCGGCTGATCGAGGCGGCAGAGGCGCGCGGCCACACGATGGAGGTGATCGACACCTCGCGCTGCTACATGAACATCCGCGCCGTCGGCGGCGAGGTGCATTACGATGGTCGCCGCCTGCCGCATTACGACGCCGTGATCCCGCGCATCGGCGCCTCGGTGACCTCCTACGGCACCGCAGTGGTGCGCCAGTTCGAAAGCCTCGGCACCTACTGCCTGTCGGGCTCGGAGGGCATCACCGTGTCGCGCGACAAGCTGCACGCGCACCAGGTTCTGGCGCGCCACCGCATCGGCATGCCGACCACCGCCTTCGCCCGCAGCCCCAAGGATTCGGGCAACGTCATCAGCCTCGTGGGCGGCGCGCCGCTGGTGCTGAAGCTGCTTGAGAGCACGCAGGGCAAGGGCGTGGTGCTGGCCGAGACCAAGAAGGCCGCCGAAAGCGTGATCTCGGCCTTTCAGGGGCTGAAGGCCGATTTCCTCGTGCAGAGCTTCGTCAAGGAAGCCGCCGGCGAGGACATCCGCTGCTTCGTGGTGGGCGGCAAGGTCGTGGCCGCCATGCGCCGCCGCGGCAAGCCCGACGATTTCCGCTCCAACCTGCATCAGGGCGGCACCGCCGAGACGGTCAAGATCACCCGCGGCGAGCGCGAGACCGCGATCAAGGCCGCCCGCGCCATGAAGCTCGACGTGGCCGGCGTCGACCTGCTGCGCGGCGAGGACGGCCCCAAGGTGCTCGAGGTCAACTCCTCGCCCGGGCTCGAGGGCATCGAGCGCACCTCCGAGAAGGACATCGCCGGGCTGGTGATCCAGCATATCGAGGACAAGGTCGCCCCGCGCCCGCCCAAGCCGCGCCGCCGCGCGTCGTAGGCCGCTCTTCTCCCCGCGGCTGATGGCAGCGCTGGTGCCCGTCCCCCGCGAGACCCGCGCGGACCGCTCTGGACAAG
>Ga0114904_1000764_pt1 | contig 16959 bp, 12 predicted proteins | sample MalvirDeepMed_s6_FD_83498 | JGI IMG/M metagenome (GOLD analysis project Ga0114904, IMG submission 83498) | Marine viral communities from the Global Malaspina Expedition - Malaspina viral metaG DeepMed_s6 | ecosystem: Environmental > Aquatic > Marine > Oceanic | place: Mediterranean Sea... | reverse complement strand
CGGCCCACGCGAGCTGTTTCTCGATGGCGCTGAGCATGATCCTTGGCGACGCCGGCTTCACCGCCGACGACATTTCCACCTCGGCAGTGGTGTCGCTGGAGAAAAAGGATGACGGCTTTGCCATCACCAAGAGCCACCTGACCGTGACCGCGAAGGTGCCGGAGGCGACGGCGGAGGACTTTGCCAAGGCCGCAGAGACCGCCAAGGCCAATTGCCCGATCTCGAAGCTGCTCGATACCGAGATCACCATGGACGCCACGCTGGCGTGACGATCACCGCCGGAGGGGGCGCTGCCCCCTTCGCGCGCCGAGGCGCGATTACCCCCGGGATATTTGTGGCCAGAAGAAACCGGGGGCGGTGCGCTCTTGGTGTCTTCTGGCCTTAAATATTCCCGTCGGAAGCGTTTGAAGGTGACGCTAGCCGAGCGCCTTGAGGCGCTTGATAAGCGATGACGTGTCCCAGCGCCCGCCGCCCATCTGCTGCACATCCTTGTAGAACTGGTCGACCAGCGCCGTGACCGGCAGGGTGGCGCCGATCTCTTCGCCGGTGGCGAGACAGATGGCCAGATCCTTGCGCATCCAGTCGACCGCGAAGCCGTGCTCGAACTGGTCGTCGAGCATGGTCTCGTAGCGGTTCACCATCTGCCACGAGCCCGCGGCGCCGCCGCCGATCACGTCGACCACGGCGCGGCCATCGATGCCGGCCTTCTCGGCGAAGGCCAGACCTTCGGACAGCCCCTGCACCAGCCCCGCGATGCAGATCTGGTTCACCATCTTGCATTTTTGCCCGGCACCGCTGTCGCCGATGCGCTTGCAGAGCTTGGCATAGGCGTCGATCACCGGGGCGGCGCGGTCGTAATCGGCCTCATCGCCACCGCACATCACCACCAGCTGGCCATTCTCAGCCCCGGCCTGACCGCCCGAGACCGGCGCGTCGACGAACCCCGCCCCCTGCTCTTTCGCGATGGCGTAAAGCTCTTGCGTCACCATCGAGCTGACCGTGGTGTGATCGACGAAGAGCGCGCCCTCGCCCATGCCGGCAAAGGCGCCGTCTTCGCCAAGGCAGACCGCGCGCAAATCGTCATCGTTGCCGACGCAGGCCATGACGAACGCGGCGCCGGCCGCGGCCTCGCGCGGGGTTGCGGCCATGGCGCCGCCGTGTTCGGCGACCCAGGCCTCTGCCTTGGCCGTGCTGCGGTTGTAGACCGTGACCTCGTGCCCCGCCGCCGCCATGTGGCCGGCCATCGGGTATCCCATCACCCCAAGACCCAGGAATGCGCATTTCGCCATGGGTAAACCTCCCGTTATCGTTGTGCTTTGCCCTTTGTTGCCGCTGCCCCGCCCCTTGGCAAGGGGGCGGCGGCGCGCTAAGCCCCGCAAAACCGGACAGCGGGGGTTTTCCCAATGGCAACACTCTTTCGATGGCTCCTGAGATTTGCCTCGATGGCGATCATGCTGTCGGTGATCGTGGTGCTGCTGGTCTATTACCTCGCCTCGCGCTCGCTGCCCGAATACGACAAGGCGCTCGCCGTCGCGGGGGCCGCGGACGAGATCGAGATCGTGCGCGACAACGCGGCGGTGCCGCATATCTTCGCGCAGAGCGACCGGGACGCCTATTTCGGTCTTGGCTACGCCCATGCGCAGGACCGCATCTGGCAGATGGTGCTGATGCGGCGCACCGCGCAGGGGCGTCTGTCGGAGGTGTTCGGGCGGCGCACGCTCGACACCGACATCCTGCTGCGCCGGCTCGATCTCTACACCGCCGCCACGCGCTCGGTGACAGCGCAGGACCCGGCCACGACCGAGGCGCTGCGCGCCTATGCCGCCGGGGTCAACGCCCGCATCGCCGAGATCAACGACCAGAGCCTCGGGCGCGGTGCGCCGGAGTTCTTCCTGTTCAACGCCCCCGTGGCGCCGTGGCAGCCGGCGGACTCGCTCGCCATCGTCAAGCTGATGGCGCTGCAGCTTTCGGGCCAGTTCCGCGACGAGATCCTGCGCGCCCGCACCTCGCTGCTGCTGCCCGATCCGAACCGCTTGGCCGACATCCTGCCCGACATGCCCGGAGAGGGCACCGCCGCCCTGCCCGACTATGCCAGCCTGTTCCCGAACCGGGACCTGCCACGCTTTGCCGCCGCGAGCGAGGGCCCGCGCGCCCCGCTCTCGCCGGTGCCCGAGCGCGGGCTGGCGGGCGCCTCGAACGCCTTTGCCGCCGCACCGGACCGCTCGGCCGGCGGCGGCACGCTGCTGGCCAACGACCCCCATCTCGGGCTCACCGCGCCCTCGACTTGGTATCTCGCACGGCTCCAGCTTTCCTCGGGCGGTGTCATCGGCGGCACCATTCCCGGCATTCCCGCGGTGATGCTCGGGCGCTCGCGGGATCTCGCTTGGGGGCTGACGTCCTCGTATCTCGATGATCAGGATCTGCATATCGAGGAGCTGAACCCCGAGAATTCCGAGCAGTACCGCACCCCCGAGGGCTGGGCGCGGTTCCGCACCCGGCGCTCGATCATCGAGATCAAGGACGACAAGCCGGTCACCGTCACCCTGCGCTGGACCGAGAACGGACCGGTGATGCCGCGCACCCGCTTCGACCTCGAGACCATCACCCCGCCGGGCCACGTGGTGAGCCTGAGCTGGACGGCTCTGTCGGAGGAGGACAGCTCGATGAGCGCCGCCATCGGGCTGATGCACGCAGGCAGCGTCGAGGAGGCGCTGGAGAGCAGCGCGGGCTTCGTGGCGCCGTCGCAGATGCTGACGCTGATCGATGGCGACGGCATCGCGATGAAGCTCATTGGCGCAATGCCGGCGCGCGATCCGGCGCATCAGAGCCAGGGCCGCCTGCCCTCGCCGGGCTGGATCGAGGCCAACCGCTGGCAGGGCATGCTGCCCGACAGCGCCAACCCGGTCTGGACCGATCCCGAGGGCGGCATCGTCGGCAACACCAACAACAAGATCATCGATCGCCCCTTCCCGATGCATGTGAGCTTCGACTGGGGCGACAGCCAGCGCGTGATGCGCTGGACCCAGCTGATGCAGGGGCGTCAGGTGCACACCCGCGACAGCTTTATCGAAGCGCAGCTCGACACCGTCTCGCCGGCGGCGCGCACCTTGCTGCCGCTGATCGGGCGCGACCTGTGGTACACCGGCGAGGCAGCGCCCGACGGCACCCCCGAGCGTCGCCGGCAGCAGGCGCTCGACCTGCTCGCCAACTGGAACGGCGAGATGAACGAACACCTGCCCGAGCCGCTGATCTATGCCGCGTGGGTGCGGGCCTTGCAACAGCGGCTGATCCGCGACGAGCTTGGCCCGCTCGCGGAGAAGTTCACCCATGTCGAGCCGCTGTTCATCGAGCGGGTGTTCCGCGATGTCGACGGCGCCGCGGTCTGGTGCGACGTGATCCGCTCGGAGGCGATCGAGACCTGCAGCGACATCGCGCGGCAATCGCTCGACGACGCGCTGGTGTGGATCGGCGAGAGCTACGGCGGCTCGCTCGAGAGCCTGCGCTGGGGCGACGCGCATCAGGCGCTGCACGCGCATTCGGTGCTGGGCGAGATTCCGGTGCTGCGCCATTTCGTCAACATCCGCCAGAACACCAGCGGCGGTGATTTCACGCTGGAGCGCGGCCGCACCTCCGGGCGCGACCCGGAGCCGTTCCTCAACATACACGCCGCGACCTATCGCGGGGTCTATGACTTCGCCGACCCGGATTCCTCGGTCTTCATCTCGTCGACCGGCCAGTCGGGGCACTTCCTGTCGCGCCATTACGACGATCTCGGGACGCTGTGGCGCCGCGGCGAATACATCCCGATGTCGCTGGACACAGAGCTCGCGCGCGCGGCCTCGATCGGGGTGACGCGGCTGATTCCGGAATGAGCGGCAAGCGCCCGGGCGAGACCCACCTGGCGCCCGCCGAGGCGCGCGCGATCGCGCGGGCGGCACTGGCCGAGCATTGGCCCGGAACGGCGTTCGGGCTGGGCTGCCTTAAGAACACCGACAAGGCGCAGCGCGCGCAGGTGTTCTGCGCCGCCTCCCCCGACGCGCGGCTGGTGGTGAAGGTCTACGCGCCCGCCTCCGCCGACAAGGCCCGCGCGCAGGCGGCCCGGCAGCGCTCTGTCGCGACCGCTTGGCCCGAAGGCGCGCCGGAGGTGCTGTTCTTCGACGCCGCGCGGCTGGTGCTGGGGATGGCTTATGCCGATGGGCCGAGCCTTGCGGCGGTGGTGCCGAAGCGCGGCCGCGAGGGCGCTGCATCTCAGCTCGAGGCCGCGGGGCGCTGGCTTCAGCGGTTCCACGGGCTGACGCGCGAGGCGCATCCATTCCGCCCCAAGGGTCAGATCGCCTGGCTGCACCGGCTGCTGGAGCAACATGACGGCGGCGAACGCACGATCCCCGAGGTCAATGCGTTCCGGCGAGAGGTGGCGCGGCTCGAGACGATGTTTCAGGCCGTGCGCGGCACCCCCTCGCAGCGCGCGGTGACCCATCGCGACCTGCATCTCGCCAATCTCATCGCGACGCGCGAGGGGCTGGTGGGGCTCGATTTCGAAAACGCCAAACCCGACGAGCCGCTGCGGGATCTGGTCTCGCTGCTGATCGACGCGGTGGCGCTCTCAGACGAGGCCGAAGCGCTCGATCGACACGCCGCGGCGCTCTGCAAGGGCTACGGACCGGTCGGAAACACGCCCGAGGCGGTGGTCTTCCTGCAGCGGCTGTTCGCGCTCGGGGTCTGGGCCAACACCCCGCCCGAGCCATCGCGGCGGCAGGCGGCGCGCTATCTTGCGGCGCGGCAGATCATCGCGTCCGAGCGGGCACTCTTTGCCAGCTGAGCGCCCTGCTCAGCCCTGATCGCGGCCGACGATCTCGTGCAGGGCCTCGCGCTTGAACACCCAGAGCGCACCGGCCGCCACCAGCCCGAGACCCAGCGTCATCAGGCTGGCGAGGATCACCGTCTCGACCCGCTCCAGCGCCAGCACGTCGATATCCGAGATCAGCGACAGCATCTCGAGGATGGTGAAGGTCAAGAGCGCGGTGCCGACGAAGGAACTGCGCGGAATGAAGCGGAACGCGATGGGAAAGCAGAGCAGCGCCAGCACGATGGTCAGCCATTGCGGCGGCGCCAAGAGCGTCAGCGCCACCGACGCCGCCGCGCCCAGCAGCGTCGCCAGCGTGCGGATCAGGCTGCGCGAGAACAGCGTGCCGTAGGGCGGCATCGACAGGATCACGAAGGTCAGCGGCAGCCAGAAGCCATGCGTGCCGAAGGCGCGCTGACCAAGCCACACCGCGCTCACCAGACCGACGCCGAAGATCACCCCGAAGGTGAAGCTGTAGACCCGGCTCACCGTCGCCGACGGCTCTGGCACGCCGACCTTGCGGGCCAGCGAGGTGACGGAAATGCTCCACACCATCCCGGCGAGATAGATCGCGAAGAGCTGCGGCAGGTTGTCGGAGGGAATCAGCGGGGAGGTGAACAGCGTCCAGGTCAGCAATGCCCGCATCGCCGGACGCGCCAGCCGGTGATGCGCCGCGATGGCGGTCATCGCCGCAAGGCAGCCCGCCACCATCAGCGCCATCACCGGATCGGCGATCGCCACCATGCCGCCAAGGCCGGTGACCATGGTCGCCAGCAGCGCCACCGGCGCGCCGCCCTCGCGTGCGGCCAGATGCGCGGGCATCGACGCGGCGAAGGCCGCCATGCCGACGGGGCCGAAGACCAGCACGGCCACCAGCGGCGGCACGCCCACCGCCAGCATCATGATGCCGACGTCGGACCAGCCCATCTTGCGCGGCCCGTCGATGAACCACGAGGTCACTCGGCTGTGCTCGGCCATGGCAGGGGTCTCTTTCTGGGACTGTCGCGGCGCAGGCTAGCACGCCGCGACCGGCGCGCCATCCCCGCCTGCGATCAGAGCGTCTCGAACTGGGCCCGGTCCTTGGCGGACCAGCGCACCTGCAGCACGAAACCGTCCTCGTCCTGCACCTCGTCCTGCACCAGCCCCTTCTTGAACAGCCACGAGCGGCGCTTGCCGTCGTCGAAGGCAAGGCGAAGCTCTTCGTCATTGGTCTCGCCCTGCAGCCGCTCGGTGATGGCCTCGAGCATGGTATCGAGCCCCTCGCCCGTCAGCGCCGAGACCGCGAAGATGGTCTCCTCGCGCGACGCGCGCTGCAGCACGCCCTCGTGCACGTCCGGAGCAAGACGGTCGGTCTTGTTCCACAGCTCGACCAACGGCACCTCTTCCTCGACCCCGAGACTGTCGAGGATCGCCGCCACATCGGCGGCCTGCTCCTCGGTGTTGGGATGCGAGATGTCGCGCACATGCACGATGATGTCGGCGGCCAGCACCTCTTCGAGCGTGGCGCGGAAGGCCGCGACCAGCTCGGTCGGAAGGTCCGAGATGAAGCCCACCGTGTCCGACAGGATCACATCGATGCCCGTTGGCAGCTTCACCGCCCGCATGGTCGGGTCGAGCGTGGCGAAGAGCATGTCCTTGGCCATCACCTCGGCCCCGGTGAGCCGGTTGAAGAGGGTCGATTTGCCGGCGTTGGTGTAGCCCACCAGCGCCACGATCGGGTATGGCACCTTGGCGCGCGCCTTGCGATGCAGGTCGCGGGTCTTGACCACGCGCTCGAGCTGACGGCGCAGGCGCACCAGTTGCTCGTCAATCGCGCGCCGGTCGGCCTCGATCTGGGTTTCGCCGGGGCCGCCGACGAAGCCGAGCCCGCCGCGCTGCCGTTCGAGGTGGGTCCAGGCCCGCACCAGCCGGGTGCGCTGATAGCTCAGCGCCGCCATCTCGACCTGCAGCACACCCTCACGGGTGGCGGCGCGGTCGGAGAAGATCTCGAGAATCAGGCCGGTGCGGTCGAGCAGCTTGACCTTCCATTCCTTCTCGAGGTTGCGTTGCTGCACCGGCGACACCGGGCGATCGACGAGCACCAGCTCGACCTCGGCATCGTGGATCTGCTGGCGCAGCTCCTCGATCTTGCCGGTGCCGAAGAGATGTCCGGGATGGGGATCGCGCAGCGGCACAACGGCGCTGCCGACGATCTCCAGGTCGGGAAGCGCCTCGGCCAGAGCCACCGCTTCCTCGAGAGCCATATCCGCGTCGCGCCGATCCCGGTCCGACCGGATGTCAGGATGCAGGACCCACGCGCGGGTCACATGCGTTGCGTGTTCTTTCAATCGTTGCCGTCGCCGTCATAGAGGTTGATGGGCTGCGACGGCATGATGGTCGAGATCGCATGCTTGTAGACAAGCTGAGACTGCCCATCACGGCGCAGCAGCACACAGAAATTGTCAAACCAGGTGATGACACCCTGAAGTTTGACGCCGTTGATCAGAAAAACCGTCACCGGAACTTTGGTTTTGCGGACGTGATTAAGGAATGCGTCCTGCAGGTTCTGTCTGTCCGAAGCCATTGAAATTGCCTTTATTCTTGCCCTTTGCCGCTTTGCGGCCTTCCCTCGTTTTGCCGAGTATGTAACGCGTGCAGCGGAACTTCCAGTGCAAAAATAGGGCCGTAGCCCCGATCAGCGCCGCCCGCAAGCCCTCTGCCTCACACAGATGCAGCCATGGGCCCATAGCGCCTCACCCCGCATGACGCTGCGGCACCCGGCCACGCCCCCGTGCCGGCGCGGCACCGACCCGCGCCTCAGTCGCGCCACAACCCGGGCGTGAGAAGCACGATGATCGCCAGCAGCTCGAGCCGCCCCAGCACCATCGCCGCCGCGAAGGTAAGCTTTGCGCCGCCGCTCAGCCCGGCAAGATCGACCGGCATCTCGGCCGCCGCGCGCAGCAGCGGGCCGCAATTGGTCAGCCCCGCGATGGTGATCGCCATGGCGTTCTCGAAATCCAGCCCGAACAGGCTGAAGACCAGAGAAAACGCGGCGATCGACATGGCGAACATCATGAAGAACACCCAGGCGATGAACGCCCCCTGCCGCCGCATCCGCCGCGCGGTGATGCCGGAATGGCCGACCGAATGCGGATGCACCAGCCGCTCGAGCTCGCGCTTTCCCGCGAGAAACAGCGCATAGATCCGCAACAGCTTCACGCCGCCCGCCGTGGTGGCGACGCCGCCGCCGATGATCGCCAGCCCCATCAGCATCAGCCCCGGCGTCTGCAGCCCGGACCAGCTGCGCGCCTCGGCCCAGTCGGCACTGACGAAGCCGGTGGTCGACAGGAAGGACAGCGCGGTGAAGATGCCACCCCAAAGCGCCCTCAGCCCGAGCAGCAGGTTCTGCTCCTCGCCGACGTCGAAGGCCGCGATCCAGTGACGCAGGAACAGCAGCGCCGGCACCACGATGACCAGCGCCAGCCCCATGCGGAACTCGGGGTCCTCGCGCAGGCCGGGCCGGTAGGAGGCGCCGGTGTCGCCCGAGAAGGTCAGCCGCGACAGCGCGAAGAACAGGAAGCAGAACACGATCATCTCGCCGGCAATGCCCGAGGGCGCCTTGAGCGGCGCCGAGAGCGGCGAGATGCCGGAGGTCGCCATGGTCGACATCGCGTGGCTGACCGCGAGCAGCGGCGGGTCGCCCGCGATCAGCAGCATGATCCACAGCGCCAAGGTCAGCCCGCAATAGATCGGCACCAGCATGCGCGCGGTGACCGACAGCCGCTCGGCCGGGTCCGACAGGTCGCGCAGGATGGCCCCGGTGTCGACGCTCTGGCCCGGCTCGCCCCGGGCGGTGATCTCGAAGCCGCCAAGCGTCAGCGGTGCGAGGATCGCCGCCGCCGCCACCCACATCAGCAGACCGCCGAGCCAGCCGACCTGGGCGCGCCAGAGATGCTCGGCCGAGGACAGGCGCGGCGCGTCGAACAGGGTCGCCCCGGTGGTGGTGAAGCTCGAGACCATCTCGAAGAAGGCGTTGAGGAAACTGGTGGTGCGCACCGCTTCGTGGAACGGCACCGCCATCACCGCCGGCAGCACGATGAAGGCGGTCATCAGCGCCAGCAGCTGGCGCGAGGCGTTGCGGTTGTGCCGCCGCGTGGCCTGGGCAATGGCGATCAGCACGGTGAGCACCAGCCCCACGATGGCGGCGTAGAAGAAGCTGCGCGCGTCGTGATACTCGCCCTCGGAGAGCGACACCGCCGCCGGCAGGATCATCGAGGCGCAGACGATCCCGGTCAGCAGGAGCAGCAGCGGCGTTCGGGACAGCGCGCGCATCGGCCTAGAAGAAATCGATCGAGACCTGGAGCAGCCGCTCGACCTGCGCCACGTCCTTGGCCAGCGCGAAGATCACCACGCGGTCGCCATCCTCGATGCGCAGGTCGCCGGTGATCTTGACCACCTTGTCCCCCTTGCGCACCGCCCCCACCAGAACGCCCTCGGGAAAGTCGATCTCGCGGATCATCTTGCCCGCCAGCGACGAGGTCGAGAGCACCTCGGCCTCGATCACCTCGGCCTCGGCATCGCCGATCGAGTAGACCGAGCGCACCCGCCCGTGGCGGATGTGGCGCAGGATCGAGCTCACCGTGGTGGCGCGCGGGTTGATATAGGCGTCGACGCCCAGCGGCTCCATCAGCGGCACCATGGTGGGATCGTTGACCAGCGCGATGGCCATCGGGCAGCCCGCCGCCTTCGCGCGCACCGCCGCCAGCATGTTGGTCTTGTCGTCATCGGTGACGCAGAGCACCGCGTCGGCGCGGTCGATGCCGGCCTCGGCCAGCAGCGCCGCGTCGAGCCCGTCGCCATGCAGCACGATGGTCCGCTCGAGCGCATCGGCGGCGCGCTCGGCCCGCCTGCGGTCGCGCTCGATCACCTTGGCGCGGATGCGCTCGGTGCGTTTCTCGAGCGCGCTGGCCACGGCGAGGCCGACATTGCCGCCGCCGATCACCACGACCCGTTCCTGCTTGCGCAGCGACTTGCCGAAGATCTCGAGGGTGCGGCGAATATCCTGATGATGCACCACGACGTAGCAGGAATCCCCCGCAAAGAGCTGGTCGCCCGGCTCGGGCGCGAAGAGCGTGCCCTCGCGGCGCACGCCCACCACGACCGCGCGCAGGGTCGAGAACAGGTCGGAAAGCTGGCGCAGCGGCGTGTTCACGATCGGGCAGTCATCGTCGATGGTCAGACCAAGGAGCTGGGCATCGCCCTGCAGGAAGCGCTCGGTGTCGAAGGCGGCCGGCGCCGAGAGGCGCTGCTGCGCCGCCTCGGCGACCTCGCGCTCGGGGCTGATCACCACGTCGATCGGCATGTGATCGCGGCGGTAGAGATCGGAATAGATCGCCGTAAGGTAGGATTGCGAGCGCAGCCGCGCCACCTTGCGCGGGATCGCGAAGACCGAGTGGGCCACCTGGCAGGTGACCATGTTGACCTCGTCGGAATGGGTGGCGGCGATGATCATGTCGGCATCGCGCGCGCCGGCCTTTTCAAGCACGTCCGGGTAGGAGGCGAAGCCCGCGATGCCCTGCACGTCGAGCGTATCGGTGGCACGGCGGACGAGATCGGGATTGCTGTCGACGACGGTGACGTCGTTGCGCTCGCCCGAGAGGTGCCGGGCGATCTGCCATCCGACCTGCCCCGCCCCGCAAATGATGACCTTCATCCGTTCCTCGTGGTTGGCCCAAGACGTCTCGTTGGCATGACACGAGCGCGGCAGAGCGTCAACGGGCGGTTGCCCTCAGGGCCGCCGAGCGGGCGGGACTGCGGCCTTTGCAGGCGGTCCGGGCGCGCGCGGGCCGGTGCCTCGCGGGGCGGCGTGTTCCGTGCCGATGAGGGGCGCTGCCCCTCAAACTCCCCGGGATATTTCCGGCCAGAAGAAGACCTGCCGGGGTCAGGTCCCGGCCTTGGCGCGGGCTTTCCACGCGGCGTGCCACGCGCGCACGGCGGCGCGGGACTCCCAGTGGTAGTCGGGGTCTTCGGTGACGCGGCCGATCCAGAGACGGCCCTGCCCGGTGCGCCATGGATCGAGCACCATCCCGCTCTCCATCGGCGCGCCGCGTGCGGTGACGATCACCGTGGCATGCTCGAGCTTGAGGTTGCGGGCGTTGGCGATGGCGCGGTGGAGTTCCAGCGTATGGAAGCGTTCAGCCGCCAGCGCGATCTCGAGCGCGTCGGCGAAATCCTGGCACACGCCCTTGTCGCGCAGCCCGTTGACGACCTTGAAATTGTGCACCAGCGGCGGGTCTGTCACCTGCCACTCGCGGGCACGCGCCAGCGGCACCTCGACCGCGAGGCGCGCGGCGCGGGCCGCCTCGGCGGGGTCGACCGAGGGTCCGAGCGCCAGCAGCGCCCGGGTGACCTCGGCGACCCTCGCCTCGCGGGCCTCGGTGGCGGCGGCGGGCGGCGCGGTTACGCTTCCTTTCGTCGACACCGTCGCGCCGCAGCCTGCGAGCAACAGCGCCAGCGCGAGCAGCGCCGCGTCAGCCTGCCTGCTGGACATGGTCCTCGTCCACATAGGCCATGCGGCCGCCGGATTTCGAGCCGGTCACCACGCCCAGCGACTTCAGCTTGCGGTGCAGCGCCGAGCGCTCCATGCCGACGAAGGCGGCGGTGCGGGAGATGTTGCCGCCGAAGCGGTTGATCTGGGTCAGCAGGTACTCGCGTTCGAAGGCCTCGCGGGCCTCGCGCAGCGGCAGCGTCGCCAGCGTGCCCGAGAGCACCACGCGGCCCTCCTCCTCGCCGCCCGAGGGCGCCTCCTGCGGCAGTTCGCGGGCCTCGATAGGGCCGGTGCCCTCTCCGAGGATCAGCACCCGCTCGACCAGGTTCTTGAGCTGGCGCACGTTGCCCGGCCAGACCATGGTCTGCATCAACGCCACCGCGTCCTCGGAGAGCGGGCGCACCGGCAGGCCCTGGCTCTTGTTGCAGGCCTCGATGAAATGCGCCGCCAGCATCGGGATGTCCTCGCGCCGGTCCTCGAGGCTCGGCACCGCGATCGGCACCACGTTGAGCCGGTGGTAGAGCTCCTGCCGGAAGCGGCCGGCGTCGATCTCGGCGTCGAGATCGCGGTTGGTGGACGAGATCACCCGCAGATCGACGCGCACCTTGTCGGAGCCGCCGACCCGGGTGAAGGACTGGTCCACCAGCACGCGCAGGATCTTGGACTGGGTGCCGCCGGGCATGTCGGCGACCTCGTCGAAATAGATCACCCCGCCATGCGCCTGCTCCAGGAGACCCGGCTCGATGCCGCGCTCGGGGCTTTCCCGCCCGAACAGCACCTCTTCCATGGTCTCGGGCTCGACGCCGGCGCAGTTGACCGTCACGAAGGGCGCCTGCGCGCGGCCGGAATTGGCGTGGATGTAGCGCGCCGCCACCTCCTTGCCCGAGCCCGCCGGGCCGGTCAGCATCACCCGGCCGTTCGACTTGGTCACCTTGTCGAGCTGGCTCACCAGCGCCCGGAAGGCGGCGCTGTCGCCGACCATCTGCGCCACCTCGGTTTCGCGGCGCTTGAGCTTCTGGTTCTCGCGGCGCAGGCGCGAGGTCTCCATGGCGCGGCGGATCACCACCAGCAGCTGGTCGATGTTGAACGGCTTCTCGATGAAGTCGTAGGCCCCCTGCTTGATCGCCGCGACGGCGATCTCGATATTGCCGTGGCCCGAGATGATGATGATCGGGATATCGGGGTTGTCGCGCTTGACGGTCTTGAGGATGTCGATGCCGTCCATCTTGCTGTCCTTCAGCCAGATGTCGAGGATCATCAGCCCGGGCGGCTCGGCGTTGACCTCGGTCATCGCCTCGGAGCTGTTGGCCGCCAGCCGGGTGCTGAAGCCCTCGTCCTCGAGGATGTCCCCGATCAGTTCGCGGATGTCGCGCTCGTCGTCGACGATCAGGATGTCACTCATGTCTGCCCCTCTAACTCTGCAATGATCTTCTGCTTCTGCGCCGGATCCGCCGGCATCGACCCGAGCGGCAGGCGGATCACCGCCATCGCCCCGGCATGGGTGTCGCCGTCGAAGAGCGGCGCGTCCTCGAGGGCGAGGCTGCCGCCATGCTCCTCGATGATTTTCTTCACGATGGGCAGGCCAAGGCCGGTGCCCTTGTCGCGGGTGGTGACGTAAGGCTCGAAGAGCCGCGCCCGGTCCTCCGGCAGGCCGATGCCGTTGTCCATCACCCGGATCAGCGCGCGGCCGTCCTCTTCGGTGAGGCTGACGCGGATCTCCGGGGCGTAGCCCTCGGGGGCGCCGTCTTCGACGCGCGACTCGATCGCCTCGCCCGCGTTCTTAATGATGTTGGTCAGCGCCTGCCCGATCATCGTCGCATCGAGCTCGGCAGGCATCTCGGCCTCCGGCAGGTCGATAACGAAGCGCACGTCGGGCTGGCCGGTCTCCTGCAAGAGCGCCGCACCGCGCAGCAGCGCGACCACGTCCTCGGGGCGGCGCTCGGGCTCGGGCATGCGGGCGAACTTGGAGAACTCGTCGACGATGCGGCGCAGGTCCTCGGTCTGGCGCACGATGACCTCGGTCATCTGGTCCAGCTTCTCGGCATCCTCGCCCTGCATCTGGCGGCCGAACTTGCGCTTGATGCGCTCGGCGGACAGCCGGATCGGGGTCAGCGGGTTCTTGATCTCGTGCGCGATGCGGCGCGCCACGTCACCCCAGGCGGCCATGCGCTGCGCGCTGACCAGATCGGTCACGTCATCGAAGGCCACCACGTAGCCCTCGAGCGAGCCGTCGTCGCGGCGGCGCAGCGACATGCGCACCAGCAGGTGCTCGAGCCGGCCCTCGCGGCTGACCTTGACCTCTTCCTGCGCGGTCTCCTGTCCGGTCGCCATGAGCTTGTCGAAGAGTGCGCCAAACTCGGGCACGGCGACGGTGATCGGGACTTCGGACTTGGTTTCGTGCCAGCCAAGCAGGCGCTCGGCGGAGCGGTTCACGAAGGTCACGCGGCCACTGTCGTCAAGCCCGACCACGCCGGAGGTGACCGAGTAGAGCACGCTGTCGAAGAGCCGCTGGCGGCGCTCGATCTGGCGGGTGTTCTCGAGCAGGGTCTCGCGCTGCGCCTTGAGCTGGCGGGTCATCTGGTTGAAGTAGCGACCAAGCATCGAGATCTCGTCGTCGCCCTCTTCCTCCTTGACCTGCACGTCGAGATCGCCCGCGCCGACGCGCTGTGCGGCCCCGGTCAGGCGCCCCACCGGGCGCGACAGGCGCTCGGCGAACCACAGGCCCAGCCAGGTCGCGGCAAGGATCAGCAGCACCGCAAAGCCAAGATAGAGCAGCGCGAAGTCGAACAGGCGGCGGCCGCGCTCGCTTTCCTGCTGCTGGTAGAACTGTGCCGTGGCCTGGGTTTCATCGAGCAGGTTCAGCAGGTTGCCGTCGACGGCACGGCTGACATAGAGATAGCGGTCGGCAAAGGCATCGAGCGGGGTGAGCGCGCGCAGCTCGTGATTGTCCCAGTCGGGGATCATCACCACGCCCTCATCCTCGGCCAGCGCGATCTGGGCGATGGTGGGCTGTTCGTAATCGAACAGGTACGAGCGTTCGCCGCGGGCGCGGATCTCGCCGGCACCGTCGATCACGAAGGCTTCGCGCAGGCCGCGCTGCACCTGCCCCTGCCCCTGCGCGAGGATCTGGCGGATGTCGCCGTCATCGAAGGCGAAGTTGGCGCGGCGGGCGTTGTCGACGAAGCGCGCCAGCGCCTCTACGTCCTCGGTCAGGCCGCGGCGCTGCTCTTCCTCATAGGCCTCGGCGGCAGCGAGCGAGGCGCCGACCACGTTCTGCACCCGGCTCGAGAACCACGTCTCGAGGCCGATATTGATGGTGAGCACGGCAAAGACCGCGACCGTCACCGTGGGCAGCAGCGCCATCAGCGCAAACACCCCGGTGAGGCGCAGGTGCAGGCGCGAGCCCGCGGATTGCGCCCGGCGGTCGGCGATCATCCGGGCGACCCGGGCCAGAACCAGCGTCGCCAGAAGCAGGACGTAGACCAGATCCGCCAGCAGCACGAGGCTGAGGCTCAACTCCGGGCCACGGCCGGTGTCGAGCGGACCGAGCGCGATGAAGGTCATCAGGGCCAGCAGCGGGCCGAGGATCACCAGACCCAGCGCCGCGATATTCTGCACCATGCGCTGACGCCGCAGGCGGGCCAGCTTTGACCATGCCGCGCTGCGCGAGACTGTTTTCCGTGCCCGGATGGCCACAGGCCGACCTCATCCTGATGTGCTGCTCGATGCAGCGAACCGCCATATATTGTGGCTTCTTCGCCACTTTCGCCAAAAGCGAAGCAGCGCGGCCACATCTCTGTGGCGGTTTTACATCAGCTTGCGGCGGCGTGTCACGCGAATATCGAGGTCGGTGATCTTCTTTCTCAGGGTATTTCGGTTGATTCCCAGAAGATCGGCACATTTTGCCTGATTGCCGCCCGTGGCCTCGAGGGCAATCTCGATCAGCGGGGCCTCGACCTCCTTGAGAATGCGCGCATAAAGCCCCGGCGGCGGCAGCATGTTGCCATGCAGGTCGAAATAGCGGCGCAGGTGGCGGGCCACCGATGTACCGAGCTTCTCGGCATCTCCGCCGCGCAGGATCGGACCGGTGTCGGGCTGGTTGCCCAGCACCGCCTCGACCTCGGGGCGGCTGATCTCTTCGGCGCGGCTGGTCAGGCTGAGCCGGCGCACCGAGTTCTCGAGCTGGCGCACGTTGCCGGGCCAGCTATAGGCGCGGAAAAGCTCGGCGGCGTCCGCCGAGAGCCAGCGCTTGGGCGCGCCCTCGCGCTCGGCGCGGGCGAGGAAGTGATCGGTCAGCAGCGCGATGTCCTCGACCCGCTCGCGCAGGCTCGGCACGTTGATGGTCGCGCCCGAAAGGCGGTAGTAGAGATCCTGACGCACATGGCCCTCTTCCATCGCCTGCGCCAGATCACCCTGCGAGGTCGCCATGAAGCGCGGCACGTGCTCGCCGGGGATATCCATCATCCGCACCACGCGGGCCTGGATCTCGTCGGGGATGTCGGTGATCTCGTCGATCAGGAGCGTCCCGCCCTTGACCCGCGCCAGCACACGCGCCGGACCCTCGAGATCCGACAGGTCAGCCCCGGTGACGGTGACGAAGGGCAGCGTGCGGCGGTCGGAGAAATCGTGGATCGCCCGCGCGATCAGGCTCTTGCCGGTGCCGCTCTCGCCCGAGATCAGGACCGGCAGATCGGTGTTCATCACCCGCGCCACGAGGCGGTAGAGCGCCTGCATCGCCGGGGTCTTGCCGACCAGCGGCAGCTCGTCCGGGCCGTCGGCACCGATCGTCGCCACCTCTTCGCGCTTGGGCGTGCGGTTGCGATTGTCGAGCGCCTTGGCGGTGCGCTTCATCAGGTCCGGCAGGTCGAAGGGCTTGGGCAGGTAGTCATAGGCCTCGGCCTCGGCGGCCTGGATCGCGGTCATGATGGTGTTCTGCGCCGAGATCACGATCACCGGCAGTTCGGGCCGGTCCTGATGGATCTTGGGCAGCATCTCTAGCCCGTTGCCGTCGGGCATGACCACGTCCGAGATCACCACGTCGCCCTTCCCTTCGCCGACCCAGCGCATCAGCGTGGTCAGCGACGAGGTCGCATGCACCTTGCAGCCGGCCCGGGTCAGGGCCTGGGTCAGGACCGTGCGGATGGTGCGGTCGTCGTCAGCGACAAGAACGGTGCCGTCCATTAGCTCTTCTCCTCAGTCTCGCGCGGGGCGCGCGGAAGCGAAATGCGAAAGACCGTGCGGCCGGGGACCGAGTCCACCGAGATCCAGCCATCATGGTCGGATATGATCTTGGACACCAGCGCGAGGCCGAGCCCGGTGCCGTTCTCCTTGCCGGAAACGAACGGGTCGAACACGTCGCCCTTGATGTCGTCCGGCAGGCCGGGGCCGTCGTCGATCACCTCGATCTGCAGCGGCAGCTTCTGGGTCGTGCCATCGGCGCGCCGCATGCGGAACGAGTGCTCGTAGAAGGTGCGCAGGCGGATGGTGCCGCCGGCCTTCTGGTCCGCCGCCTCGGCCGAGTTCTTCAACAGGTTCAGAACCACCTGCAGCAACTGGTCCGGGTCGCCATGGGCCAGCGGCAGCGAGGGGT
>Ga0114904_1000759_pt1 | contig 16992 bp, 26 predicted proteins | sample MalvirDeepMed_s6_FD_83498 | JGI IMG/M metagenome (GOLD analysis project Ga0114904, IMG submission 83498) | Marine viral communities from the Global Malaspina Expedition - Malaspina viral metaG DeepMed_s6 | ecosystem: Environmental > Aquatic > Marine > Oceanic | place: Mediterranean Sea... | reverse complement strand
TCCCTCTTCGGGAGAGCACTCGGAGCATGAGGCCTGTAGCGGCAACATAGGGATCGCCGCGTCGCGCTGTCAACTCTCTTTCGCAGCCAACCCCACGAGCGTTTCCCCGGTGGTGGTGACCGAGTTATCCCGCCCGAAGAGCTCGAAGCGCACCTTGACGCCACCCGCCGCGTCGATCTCGACCACTTCGCACTGGAAGCCTTCGAACGGCCCGGCCCGGAACATCGCCCGACCACCAGCCCGCACACGCCGTGCCGCTGCAGCTTTGCGCTTCTGCTCTTGCCGCTCATCTTCCTGCCGGAGATCGCGCGCGCGCATCTCATGGAGCGAGGCCAGCCGCTTCGGACCAAGCACGCCCCACTGACCATCTGATCGGCAGAGCGCACCGGTGAGGAAGGGCGAGGTGAGCACACGGTGAGGCACCGGGACACCTCCGAAGCGCGCGAAGACATAGCCCGGCAGATACCGGCGCTCATACTCTCGCACCCGACCGCGCACCCGAGTTCGCCGAGAGGTCACCGGGTGGAAGGCGTAGACACCGCGCGCAGCAAGCCAGCTCTCGGCCTGACGCTCCTGTTGCGGCCGGCAGAGCAGCGCATACCAGGCGCTCTCACCCACGTCGAAGATCGGCGTCGAGTTGCTCTCGACCGGGAGCGCTTCACCAATCCGAAGGCTGAGGTAGGGGCTGACCATCGCGTGTTCACTCCACTGCTGTTCTGAAATCGAGATACTCATGCCGCGCCCTGCCCTTGCTCAGGCAGAAGCGCCATCGCCCGCGCCTCGAGCTTGGCGTACCAAGCCAGCCACTGCCGATCATCCTGATCCGCCACACCACGGCGCACCCGATCCTCGCGCACCCGCTTGTTGCTGTCGTGCTCGTCGGCGCGCTCCCGAATCCGGCGCCAGTCGCCATCGTGCAGCGGCGGGCGCTTGAGCGCGGTCAGGAACTGGAACTCGGCGACCAGCGTGCCCTCTTCCAGCGCCTTCGGCCCGCGCGCCGAGCCGAACCAGCTGGCGATGGCCGGGACCTCTTCGAGCGGGCGCGGCGCCACGGCCTCGGCCAGCGGCGTGATCGTCGCCATGCGCGGCCAGCCCCGGCGGTCCTTGCCCTCGCCCTTCGTCTTGAGGAACTCGCGGAGCCGCTCGAGCTGCTCGTCGCTGAGGTACGCCAACCCATCGGCGAGATCGACGAGGAACTTGCCGTGCTTCTCCTCGGTCACGTTGCCCGGCTTGCGGAATCCCCACACGGTCAGAGGATGGATCAGGATCCGGCGCACCCGGTCACGCTTGGTCTCGGTCTTGGTGGTCTGCTCGTCGGTCATGGTCTGCCCCTCTCAGCAAAGGCCGGCCCGCTCACGCTCTTCCGGCGTGAGGAGGTTCGCGTCGATGATGTGTTTCAGCACCCAGGACGGGATCTCGGAAAGCGCGTCTCGGCGGCCACCTCGGAAGGCCTCGACAGCCCGCTCTGCGTCTCGAACCAGAAGGGGGTTTTCAGCCCCTGCGGACACGCCTGCGCGCCCCTCATGGTTCTTACATGGTTTATCCTTATTATAGGCAGGTGCAGATTTGCCCCCTTTTCGGTGCAGATCTGCCCCCTTTTGAGATCTGTAAAAGGGGGCATCCGTGCCCCCTTTTGGGGGTGCAGATTTGCCCCCTTTTAGGGGCACGATTTTGGCGCGCGTCAGGAAGCCGTAACCGCTCGCCCGACCGCGACCACGACCCTCCTCGCGAACGATCCAGCGCGCCTCGACGAGCACCTTGATCGACCGCTTCACCGTGTCCTGAGAGGTCCCGAGAACGCCCGCAATCTCGCGCAGAGAGGGGTCGCAGCGCTGCGTCCGACGGTTCGCGAAATCGAGCACAAGAACGTGCGCGACGAGCCGCGCCATCGGGCTGAGCGCCTCGTCACGCCGCACGCTTTCGAGCCATCCCCAGCGCTGATGATCCCAGGCATCAGCCGGAATCAGCCTCCGATCGTCTGGCAAGGTGAATTCCTGATCTCGCGCAGCGTCAGCCACAGCGACCCCCTTTGATAGGTTCAGCGCGCAGCCTCTCCGGGCCGTCACACGGGTTATTCGGCGCCAATGCGCCCCTCTCGCCTCCGCCCGGATATGAACCGAGCGGCATGTCAGCCGGCCACCGCGGCCATCCCCAGCGCTCGCCCGGCCCAGTACCGCGCCAACTCACGCCACAAGCGCATCTTGGCATCGTCGAAAGCCGCAACGTCGCCATCGAGGCGCGCATCGCACAGCGCGCGACCGGCGTCCGCGATCTCGCGCAGATCATCATCCGGCCCGCCGCCGATCGACCGCAGAACGCCGTCGAGCCGCACCAACAGGTCCGGGCACAGATCCATGCCGCCCCGGAACAGGGCGACAGCCGTCGCAATCGTGACAAGCCGCGCACGCGGCCCTGGGGCGCCGCTCATTCCGCACCCCCAACATCCTCGATGAAGCCCCGAAGCAGGGCCGCGGCGACCTCCAAGTCGGCCAGAAAGGCCACGGCGGCGCGCCCGTCGAGCGTTCCATTCACGACCGGACGGGTCTCCGCCGGCTGGAACCCGCCCGGCCGCAATGACCAGCCGCGCGTGCCGCACTCAAGCTGATGCAGGCGCAGTTCGAGATGCCCAAGCGGCGTCGTGACCGAGTGGACGATCGGCACCCTCTTTGCGCCCTGCCCGCTCATGCTGCCCCCAGCGCGCCGACCGTCGCGGCGACCAGTTGAGACCGGCGCTGAGCTGCGCCTCCGGCACGCCGCAATGCGAATAGAACCGTGGTATGGTCGCGGCGGAAGAACCGCGCGACCTCCGAGACCGAGAACTCCGCCCGGACCATCAGCTCATAGGCCTCGCGCCGCGCCTCGACGAGCGCGGCGCGGCGGCAGTGCCCGCGCATCTCCTCGCTCGAGACGCGGTGGCGCGCAGCCACCTCCTCGCAGATAACCTCGAGCAGATCCGAGGCGGTGACCGCCGCGCTGCAAGCCTCAGCATCCGAATCCAGCAGGATGGTGCGCAGCAGCTCAACCCGCTCTCGCGCGTGGCGCTGCTGCTGTTCTGACCAGCTTTCGGCCATGAGCATTGCTCCTTTCCTGAATTGCCCGGCGCCATCGGCCATAGACCGCCGCCGGATCGAGACCCGCCAGCAGGCAGACCGTCGCGAAATCATCGGAACCCATCCACTGCCGGGCCTGCTCGACCGCCAGCGCCTCTGTGCCCTTCCAGCTCGAGTAGCTGCGCGCGCCGAAGCTGTCCGACCAGGCGCGCTCAAGCACGGCCGCCCAGAGCGAGCGGCACGCGGCGCTGAGGTCTGGGTTCGCTGTCACGTCACGTAACCCCGACGAAAGACCCCGGCGCCGAAAGCGACACCAGGGCAAGGTTCAACAGGGAGGTGCGCCGGGCCCCCGCGGCGCTCGGGATGAAAAAGGGTGCGCAGGACATGCTGACATCTGGGGAGGAGACAACCAGCTCGGGGACAGCCCCGCGCACCAGTTGGCGAGGCTGCATCCTCGCCAGGCAGGCCCGAACAGGTCGGGCATTCGAATTCTGCACGGAGCGCGTCACGTCGACACCTCCCACGGCGCCGCCGGCATCGTGACCGGCGCGGTAAGACCGACAGTGCTGGTGGTCCCGACGCGCGGGACATGCGCGATCGTCACCCCGTCGCGGGTTTCGCGCGCCAGCGGCTTGCGATCCTCGCGTGGACCGCGCTCTAACGGGCGCATCAACGGACGTCGGCCGAGGAGATCCATCTCGGCGCTCATGCTGACCTCAGCTCGTCTGCGTCCACATGCGCCGCTAGCTGATCAAGGAACCCCGAACATTCTAGCGCCGCGATCATTACCTTGTCGGCGGTCGGGCGACTGATGGCGTTCCACCAGTTCCACGCGGTGCTGTTGCGCACCCCGAAGAAGCTCGCGACATCCTCAGGCCGACGAAACGCCCCTCGAAGCCAGTCCGACCAGATCTCGGCGGCGATGACTTGCATTCGGTAGCGGTCCAGTTCTTTGGACCGCGACACGGGTGAGGATACCGGGGCAGCGTCGGAGCATGAACCGTTCGAGACCACCAGTTTCAGATGATCGCTCATGCGGCGTCCTTCCGCGGAGGATTCTCGGCCATGTAGTCGCGCAGGCGATCCACCCGAGCCATGGTGGGGCTGGATCTCCCCGCCTTCCACGAGGCCCATTCCTTCCAACCCGCACCGATGGCGTCGCGAAGCACCGCCTGCGGCTTCCGGTTCACGGAGGTCGCGTAAGCCTCCACATCTGCGATCAACTTCTCCATGCCGCCCGTTATGGGAAAGTTTTCCGATATCCACAAGGGAATTCTTTCCCGTCGTCGAGGGCTAGGGCGTATGGGAAAGTATGCCCATGACAGATCATGATCCTTTCATTCTGGGCTTGATGGCGCTCTTCAAAAGAGACCCTCAACTCAAACCCGCCTCCATCTCCAAGAAGGCGGGACTAAGCGACTCCGCTATTAGAAAAATGTTCCAGAACCCAGGAGCGTCCCCCAAGATCTCCAGCGCGACCAAGATCGCCGAAGTCTTGGGGATGACTGTCGAAGACGTCATCTCGAACGCGGATGGCTTTGAAACGCGGCTACATCCGACCTTCCCGGTTACGGGAAAGGTCTTTGAGGGCGCGAGGGTCGAATGGTTGAGCAAGCACGAAAAGGTTGAGGGACCGAAAGTCCGCTGCCCGCCAGGACTTCCCCTCGAGAAACTTGCGGCCCTCGAGATCCAAGGCGACGTTATGGAGCCAGTATACAGCGCGGGCGACGTGCTGCTCTACGACAAACATCAGCGGTCAGAAGTGCCTGAAGAAGCGGTCGGTCACAGATGCTTCGTGGAAGATGAGATAGGAAACATGTGGATCAGACAACTGAAGCCTGGCGACGAGCCAGGGCTCTACCACCTGATTTCGCTGAATCCCGGCGCGACGACCATGTGGAACGTGCGTCTGGAACGCGCGGTCCGCATCCGCCTGCATTGGCCCTCCGACCTTTTCGAGAAACTCTATTCAACGCCTTCGATCAAGACACCTTAGCTTTGAACTATCTGACCGATGACCACGCCTCGCGTGAGATCAGGGGTGTTCGGCATCTTCTAGAGGAGAGCCTGACAGATCTCGGACGAAGATAAAAAATGGGAATACTTTCCTATTTTTGTTGACATGGGAAAGTATTCCCATAATCCTGCCTTCACCAACCGATGGAGGCACTCATGCCGAACAAGTACATTCTCCCCGAAGAGGCGGCCTTCCTGACCAACCCGGAAGCCGCCGCCGCCGACCGCGTCACTCGCCAGGATTACTGGTTCCATGCGAAGCAGCGTCAGGGACACCCAATTTGCAACGAAGCAGGCAACCGCCTGCACGAACTCGAGGCCCGCATTTCCGGGCACCCCAGCCAACTTCACGTCGCTTCCGAAACCGACCCCGACCCGCTGCCGCCCGCACCCGCGCTGACTGAGGTAGAGGCTGGTCGCCTGCACGCGATCCCCGCGATCCGCGCGGCGGTTGCGAAGATCGCGCGCGGCGGAAACGCCGCATGACGGATCTTTCCTACCTGGGCCGCCAATGCGAAGCCTTCGAGGCCCAAACCAAAGACGACCTCGTCTGGCGTCCGCCGCTCCTCATCGTCGTCGCCTCGATCCTGGTCTGGGTATGGATCATTTTCGAGATCCACCAAGTCGTGCGCGCGCCGCAGGCACCCGATCCGGTCCCAGGGCTTTTCGAATGAAAGCGCAAGCCATCACTCACGGATCCGCGCCTGCCCCGCTGCCGGGCCACCAATCTGGGTATGCCCGCCCTTCCCGACTGACATCTCGAAACGAACCCGGTCGAGAGAGAGCAGAACCTGCAAGCCACAACCGGCCCTATCGCTTCAGAGGCCAAAGTCTCTGGGCCAGAGATCAGCTAGAGAAGAAAATGACGCAGCGTCAGAGGCACGCATTCCACTTTAATATCGGATGTTCCGCAATTACGGCGCCTCCGACAGAAGCGAAAACGATTCACGGCTTCCCCTCTGTCGTGCTGCCGAGCCTAAAGTATCCCCGCGCTCGGCAGCACCCCTCCACGCGTGAGTGCCTGCTTCTCGACCAGAACCCTAAGGACAGCTTTAACGCCTCTTGGTCCTGTCTGATCGCGTCGCTGACGCCCTTCAAGCGGTTCCGCGCGATACTCGACGTGTGTGCTTCAGTGGCCAAACCTAGTGCTGGCTCGGCAGGTAGATTGATTGAGTTACAAGGTGCATTCCAGCCGGCAGCTGAACTCGAACTTAAACAATCACTAGATCCCCAACGTCCACTCACGACGCAGTGGCCGCCAGCTGAAACGCATCGAGATAGTGAACTTGTCCGAGAGAGTGATCAACAACGCTCACCCAATGCTTGCCCGTTTTCTTGCGCAGCACAATCAGAGCGAATTTTTCTGACAACTCACTGCCTTACTTGCCCGCAGAAAGACACTTTTGTCGTCGTATCGTTACGTTCTCGGGCAGCATACGCGAGCAGCGCCGAATCGAACGTGCGCCTTAGGCCTAGCTGCGATCGAGGGCAGCAGCATCAAACAGCGAAACATCACGCTATGCTCGAGGGCCGCTCAGCTTTTGCCGCATTGAGAGCCGCCGCGCGCTCGACACCGACGAGAAGACCCGCGCCCGCTTCAGCGTCTTGACCACCGAGCTCGATGCCTGGACAGGCCGGATCGCCACCCACCGATAACCGAATGCCGGGCATTCCGCCCGCATCCCCCGCTGCAACAGCAATTCTTAGGAATGGCCGTGCCGAACCCGCGGCGGGGGCAACAATTTCAGGAGAGCCCGCATGCTGGATGAAATCTCAGAAATCGCAGCCTCGGAGATGCGCCGAGCAGACGCAGCCCGAAAGAAGACGCGCGGCTTCCCACCCATGAAATCCGACCCTCAGTTCGACGAGGCCGCGACGAACGCCTACGGCGTGGCCGCCGGAGAACTGCGCAGCTTCGTCGAGCGCTTTGAGCGCCTCGAGGCCGAGAAGAAGGAGATCGCAGACCAGCAGAAGGAGGTCATGGCCGACGCCAAGGGCCGCGGCTACGACGTCAAGGTGCTGCGCAAGGTGATCGCGCTGCGCAAGCGCGACAATGACGACATCGCCGAGGAAGAGGCGGTCCTCGAGATGTATAAAGCCGCGCTGGGGATGGGGTAAGCCATGCTTACGCTAACGCCCCAAATTGAAGAAACCTCTTCGTCTTCGTCGCCTCTTGGGGGTGAGCCCGTCAAAGTTATCTCCGAAGAGCGCCTCGCCAGCTTGATCGTGGGCGATCTCATTGGTCTTACGCACGATAGGAGGCTCGTCGGCGTAGATCAGGACCATCTTCGCCCGAATGTCCAAGACGGCAGAACCCTCTATAGGACGCTCAGCTTCCGCGAGGAGCCCATAGAACCTTCGTCGCATATCTGCGTGGTCCCGCGCTGCCCCGGCAAAGTCCCAGACCAACTGGGCGGAGCTGATCGCAGCAACCAGCAGACCTGCGACTTGACCGATCTCGGGAATTTGGAAGCCGAATGCGGCTATCGCGCCGGAGCCTGCCAGCAGGTTCAGAAACATCAAGAAGCGGTAGAGCCGCTTGAGCTTCGTTTCTCTCATATCATGATAGAGAGCGCTGCGAAGGAGGTCGAAGCGAAGTTGGCCTATTTCGGTGGCCGCACCCCCGGGGGCAGCCCTTTTGGCGTTGATGTCGCCGGCGGCGAGGGCATTTGGGGTATCGGACTCGGCGTCTTCGCGCATCTTACCCTTCCAAGCTCCAGAGTTTCTTTCATCGGGATCGTCCTCTTGTGCGTGTTTCGCAAGTGGGCGCTAGGCCGTGGTGGGTGCTGGAACACCCATCACGGCTGCATGGCCACAATATCTCGGAACGCATGCAGAGTCTTCAACAACATATCGGCGCACTTCCTAAATGGACCGCCAAAGACCGCTTGATGCCCATGTCAGCGCCCCAGCGATGGGGCGTTGCGATGGACACCAGACGACTTGAGGAGCACCCCCGTGAAGAACAAGCTCACCGACCTCAACAACCACCTTTTCGCCCAGCTCGAGCGCCTCTCGGAAGACGGCCTCGACGCGGAGGCGATCGAGCGTGAGGTGAAGCGCACCGAGGCGATCGTGAAGGTGGCTGATCAGATCACCGGCAATGCCGACATTCAGCTCAAGGCCGCGAAGCTCTTCGCCGAGCACGGCACCGGCGTCCTGCCGATGTTGCCTCAGATCGGACCTGGAAAGGCGACCGAACAATGAAGGGGCATCCAATGAAGGGGCATCGCATCGAATACAGCGACGCTGAGCTGTTCTGGATCCACGACAACCACAAGCGCCCGCGCCGCGAAGCGCATGCCGAGTTTGTCTACCTTTGGGACCGTCCGGACGTGTCGCTCGCCAACTTCAACAGCCTTTGCAAGCGCAAGGGATGGATGACCGGACGGAGCGGCTGCTTCAAGAAAGGCCAGGTGCCGGCAAACAAGGGCCGAAAGGGATACTGCGCCCCCGGCAGCGAGAAAGGCTGGTTCAAGAAGGGCGAGCGCCGCGGCGTCGCGGTGAAGCTCTACAAGCCGATCGGCACCGAACGGATCAGCAAGGACGGGTATGTCGAGCGCAAGATCCATGACGGTATGCCGCTGCAATCACGCTGGCGCGCCGTTCATCTGATCCGCTGGGAGGAAGCCAACGGCCCCCTCCCCGGCGGCTACTGCCTGAAATGCTTGGACGGCGACAAGTCGAACACCGCGCCCGAAAACTGGGAGGCCATCCCACGCGCGCTTCTTCCGCGCCTCAGCGGTGGCCGCTGGTATCGCGGATACGACACGCTCGAACCCGAGGTGCGCCCCACCGCGCTCGCCATCGCGAAGCTCGAGCATAAGGCAAGGACCATGGACGACTGATGCCGACCACCCTCGACTTCGCCCCAAGGCTCATGCCGGTTACGCAGGCCGCGCACTATATCGGCGTGAGCCCGTCGAAGCTCCGCGACCTGCCGATCCCGAGGCGCCAGCTTGGCGGCAAGCGCGTCTACGACAGGGCCGACCTTGACGCATATGCGGACTCGCTGCCCTATGACGGCCAGGCGCCGGTGACAGTCGCCAAACCGAAGGCATGGAAGAGGTGAACATGCGGGTGAAACTGCCCGGCCTGCTGCAAGAGAGGCACCGGAACGGAACTCCTCGCTGGCGGGTGCGTGTCGAAGGCGACAAAACCCGCCGGATCGCGTTGCCTGTCGGCCCCGAGCACAAGGACTTCCTTAATCACTACTACGCAGCCCGCGCGGGCGAGGTCTATCGCCCGGACACGCCGATCCTAGTCGAACGATCGCTCGACTGGCTCGCGGGACGCTACCTCGCACACCTCGATCAGATGGTAGAGGGCGGCCTGCGCTCGAAGGACACGCTTCGCCAGCGCAGGAGCGTCCTGACGCGGCTATGCGATCACCGAGACGAAGACGGCGATCGATACGGCGACTTCGACATGGACGCCCCAGCCGCGGCCTTCGTTGCGCTGCGCGATGCTTGGTCCTCAAGGCCGGGCGCTGCGGACAACATGATCAAGACCGTTAGGGCCCTTTACGTATGGGCGATGGAGCGCGACGAGATTTCCCACAACCCGGCCGCCGGCATCGGCGCAATCAACACCAGGAAGACCGGCGGCGCGGTCCCTTGGACGGCCGCAGATCTTGAAGCCTTCCGAAAGTGCCACCCGAAGGGCAGCACGCCGCACCTCTGGCTCACCCTGCAGGCATTCACGGCTTGCCGCATCGGCGACGCCATCTGGCTCGGACGCGATCAGGAAGTGAAGCGCGAGGGGAACCTCTATCTTGAATGGCAGCCGCGCAAGAAAGGGTCCGCACCGGTGAGCATCAGGATCCTGCCGCCGCTGTTCGAGGCAACCAGGGCGGCAACGGTGGTGGGGAGCGCTTACCTCCTCGGAAGCCGGGGCAAACCCTACTCGAGCGCGGAAAGCCTGCGGAACCAGGTGCGAAAGTGGTGCGATGCTGCCGGCCTGCCCGAGAAGTCGTCGCACGGCATCAGGAAGGCAATGGCCGAGCTCATGGCGGAGGCCGGAGCGACTCAACATCAGATCATGTCCGTCATGGCTCACACCGAAGCCCGGACCTCCGAGATCTACACCGCCGGCGTCCAGCGGCGAGCGCTCGCAGAGAGCGGGATTTCCGCCTTGGCAAAGCTCGACTGGTGACGAAACTGCGGGACACTCGGCCTGTAAGTCATTGAAATATGGTGGCACATCGCGCCCACATTACGGGACACCGGGTCATTGATTTCATTATATTTTTTGGGAAAGTGGTGGGCGACCTAGGAATCGAACCTAGCGTGCGTCTCCGCGAGGGAGTTACAGTCCCCTGCCACACCTTGCGGCCTGTCGCCCACTTTCTAGCCGGCGCTGCCGGCGTGTGGCGCTGACTACAAAAGGCGCAAACCGGCGTCAACAGGAAAATCCCTTGCGGCGAAGACAAGGGAAAGGCAAGGGAACGGCACCGCAGGAAGAGAGGCGCGAGATGGTCAAGAAACCGAAATGGGTGGTCGAAAAGGAACAGGCGAAGAAGGCCCGTTCCGCCGAGACGGTGTGGCTCTTCGGCCTGCACGCGGTGCGTGACGCGCTGCTCAATCCGCGGCGCGAGAAGCTGCGCCTGATCCTCACCCCCAATGCCGAGGCCAAGCTTGCCGACGCGGTGGCCGAGGCCGGCATCACGCCCGAGATCCACGATCCGCGCAAGTTCGGCGCGCCGCTCGATCCGCAATCGGTGCACCAAGGCGCGGCACTCGAGGTGAAGCCGCTCGACTGGGGCCGGCTCGACGACGTGGCGGTGCGCGACGACGACCGCCCGGCGCGGCTGGTGCTGCTCGACCGGGTCAGCGATCCCCACAACGTGGGCGCCATCCTGCGCTCGGCGGAGGTGTTCGGCGCGCAGGCGGTGATCGGGGTGCAGCATCACTCCGCCCCCGAGACCGGCGCGCTGGCCAAGACCGCCTCGGGCGCGCTCGAGCGGCAGCCCTACCTGCGCGAGCGCAACCTCGCCGACACCATCCGCGCGCTGCAGGCCATGGGCTATCTCGTGCTGGGTCTCGACGGCGAGGCGGAAGGCACCATCGAGCAGGCGCTCGAGGGGCTGCGCGACCGCCCGGTGGCGCTGGTGCTCGGCGCCGAGGGCCCGGGCCTGCGCGAAAAGACCAAGACCACCGTCGACAGGCTGGTGCGCATCGATTTCGCCGGCGGCTTCGGATCGCTCAACGTCTCCAACGCCGCCGCCGTCGCGCTCTACGCCGCCCGGCCCTGACCTTGCCGGGCGCACCTGCCGCGCCCATATCGAGCCGATGCCCAGCACCAAGATCGCCACCTGCAGCTATTGCGGCACCCGCGCCGCGCTGGTCCTCGACCGGGGCCGGCACGAGCTTGCCTGCAGCTCCTGCGGCGCGCCGCTGCACGAGCTCAAGCAGCTGCGCAGCGATGCCGTCGAGCGCGACGCCCCGCGCCACCGCCCCACATCCTCCGAGAAAGAGGCGAAAAAGCGCGCCAAGGACCTGCGCAAGGCACAAAAGAAGCGCCGCAAGAAGAGCCTCGGCAAGAAGGCCACGAAGGGCCTCTTCGACCTGCTCGACGACATCTTCGACTGAGCCCGGCACCCCGCGCCGCCCCCGCCGCTTCTCTGGTTCCGAAATACCTCGGGGTGAATGCCGCCCCAAGGGCGGCAGAGGGGCAGCGCCCCTCCGTCCCCTCCGGACCGTCAACGCAAATGTGCCCTAGCCATTTTGCCCCGCATCTCTTATCTGGCAAAGACCAGACAGAAGGTGACGAGATGGCGGATTTCGAAAGCCCCGGCCCGGTCGAATCGGACTGGAAGGATGCAATCTCCCCGATCGAGGAGATCATCGAGGATGCGCGCAACGGGCGCATGTTCATCCTGGTCGACCACGAGGATCGCGAAAACGAGGGCGATCTGGTGATCCCGGCGCAATGGGCCACCCCCGACGCGATCAACTTCATGGCCACCCACGGGCGCGGCCTGATCTGCCTCTCGATGCCGCCCGAACGCTGCGACCAGCTCGGGCTCGAGCTGATGTCGACCAACAACTCCTCGCGCCACGAAACCGCCTTCACGGTCTCGATCGAGGCCCGCGAGGGCGTTACCACCGGCATCTCCGCCGCCGACCGCGCCCGCACCATCGCGGTGGCGATCGACGCCTCCAAGGGCGCCGCGGACATCGCCACGCCGGGCCATGTCTTCCCGCTTCGCGCCAAGTCCGGCGGCGTGCTGGTGCGCGCCGGCCATACCGAGGCCGCGGTCGACGTGTCGCGCCTCGCGGGGCTCAATTCCGCCGGGGTGATCTGCGAGATCATGAACGAGGACGGCTCGATGTCGCGCCTGCCCGAGCTGGTGGCCTTCGCGCAGAAACACGGGCTCAAGATCGGCACGATCTCCGACCTGATCGCCTACCGCCGACGCCATGACAATCTCGTGCGCGTCGAGCGCTCGCAGACCGTCAGCTCCGAGTTCGGCGGCGAGTGGGACATGCGGATCTACTCAGACACCACCCATGGCGACGAGCATATCGTGCTGTCCAAGGGCGATCTCTCCGGCGACGCGCCGGTGCTGGTGCGGATGCACGCGCTCGACCCGATGCTCGACATCGCCGGCACCGGGCATTCGGGCCGCGCCGACGAGTTCCGCGACGCCATGACCATGGTGGCCGAGGAAGGCCGCGGCGTGGTCGTGCTGCTGCGCGACACCGCGATGAAGCTCGACCCCGAGGAGGGCAGCTCGCCCAAGACCCTGCGCCAGTACGGGCTCGGCGCGCAGATCCTCTCCTCGCTCGGCCTGTCGAAGCTCGTGCTGCTGACCAATTCGCCGACCCCGAGGGTCGTGGGGCTCGACGCCTACGGCCTCGAGATCGTCGGCACCCGCAAGATCGGAGACGCCTGATGGCCTCGAACGAAGAGCATTACACCCTGCCCCGACCGGAGTTCGACAAGCCGGTCAAGATCCTCATCGTGGTGGCGCCCTATTACAAGCAGATCGCCGAGCAGCTGGTCGCCGGCGCCAGCGCCGAGATCGAGGCGGCGGGCGGCTTCCACGAGGTGATCGAAGTGCCCGGCGCGCTCGAGGTGCCATCGGCCATCGGCATCGCCGAGCGCATGTCGAACTTCGACGGCTACGTGGCGCTTGGCTGCGTGATCCGCGGCGAGACCACGCATTACGACACGGTCTGCAACGACAGCTCGCGCGGGCTGACGCTGCTGGGGCTTCAGGGCCTGTGCATCGGCAACGGAATCCTCACCGTCGAGAATTACGAACAGGCCCGGGTCCGGGCGGAGGCTGCGGGCCAGAACAAGGGCGGCGGCGCGGCCGCGGCGGCCTTGCATCTGATCGCGCTGGCCCGTAGGTGGGGCGGCGCCCGCAAGGGGGTGGGATTCGTCCCCTCCCGCGACGAGTACCAGATCGCGGGTGCCTCACGAGGAAACGACAGCGCATGACCACCCCGGACACCCCCCCGGCCCTCTCGGGCAATCAGAAGCGGCGGATGAAATCCGCCTCGCGGCTCTACGCGGTGCAGGCCTTGTACCAGATGGAAGCGGGGGACGTGGCCGTCGAGAAGGTGCAGCGCGAATTCGTCGACTACCGCTTCGGCGCCGAGATCGACGAGGGCGTCGAGATGGTCGAGGGCGACGTGACGCTGTTCGGCAAGATCACCTCGTCGGCGGTCAACTGGCAGGCCAAGATCGACCAGATGACCGACCGCGCGCTGGTGGCCAAGTGGCCGATCGCCCGCATCGACCCGACGCTGCGGGCCCTGTTCCGCGCCGCCGGCGCCGAGCTGGTCGACAGCGACACCCCGCCCAAGGTGGTGATCTCGGAATATGTCGAGGTGGCCTCGGCCTTCTTCCCCGAAGGACGCGAGCCGCGCTTCGTCAACGCCGTGCTCGACCACATGGCCCGCGAGGCCCGGCCCGAGGCGTTCTGAGCCCCGGGTCCCTTCCCCCTCCGGCAGACCCTCCCGTTCCGTAGATCCTGACCAGCCCGCGCCGCGATGGCGCGGCGCTTGGCTTTTCGGGATGCGGATTTTTCGCGCTCCGGACTGTCATACGCGTGTTACACTTCCGGGTATGCGGAGCCTTGCCCTGATTCCCTTCCTGCTCCCGGCGCCTGCGCTTGCCGCCTCGCCGATCGCCGAGGTGCTGTGCGAACCCGGCCCGCAAATGACCGAACGCCTCGCAACGCGCTTTGGTGCCACGCTTTCCTCCACCGGCCTGCGCAATCCCGAAGAGCTGGTCGAGGTCTGGACCGATGCCGATGGCGGCTGGACCATGGTCATCGCCTATGCCTCGGGCACGTCGTGCATCGTGGCGATGGGCGAGCATTGGGCGCAGCTTCCGCCACAAGATCCGGCGTAATCCACAGGCTTTCCCCCATGATCGTGGGGTCTGTCGCCGCGCGGGGCCTTTTCGCGGCTGTCCCGCTCTGCCATAATCGCCGCCAATCAACGATCAGAACGAGCAGCGCACCATGGCCGACGATCTTCTCGCCGCAACCGATACCCCCGACTACGACGCCTCCTCCATCGAGGTTCTCGAGGGGCTCGAACCGGTCCGAAAGCGGCCCGGCATGTATATCGGCGGCACCGACGAGCGGGCGCTGCACCACCTCGTGGCCGAGGTGCTCGACAACTCGATGGACGAGGCCGTCGCCGGCCACGCCAACCGCATCGAGGTCGAGCTGCATGGCGATTACGCCGTCACCATCCGCGACAACGGCCGTGGCATCCCGATCGATCCGCACCCCAAGTTCCCCGGCAAGTCGGCGCTCGAGGTGATCCTGTGCACGCTGCACGCCGGCGGCAAGTTCTCGGGCAAGGCCTACGAGACCTCGGGCGGTCTGCACGGCGTCGGCGCCTCGGTGGTCAACGCGCTGTCGGATTCGATGGTCGTGCAGGTGGCCCGCAACAAGGAGCTCTTCGAGCAGCGCTTCTCGCGCGGCATCCCGCAGGGCGGGGTCGAGAAGGTCGGCGCTGCGCCCAACCGCCGCGGCACCACCGTGACCTTCCACGCCGACGAGCAGATCTTCGGCTCGCACCGGTTCAAGCCGGCGCGGCTGTTCAAGATGGTGCGCTCCAAGGCCTACCTGTTCTCGGGCGTCGAGATCCGCTGGAAATCCGCCATCGACGACAACGAGACCCCGCTCGAGGCCACCTTCCACTTCCCCGGCGGCCTGTCGGACTACCTGACCGAGACGCTGGGCACCGCCTCGACCTATTCCGAGAAGCCCTTCGCCGGCACCGTCGACTTCAAGGAAAAGTTCAACACGCCCGGCAAGGTCGAATGGGCGATCAGCTGGACGCCCTCGCGCGACGGCTTCATCCAATCCTACTGTAACACCGTCCCCACCCCCGAGGGCGGCACCCACGAGGCCGGGTTCTGGGCTGCGATCCTCAAGGGCATCCGCGCCTATGGCGAGCTGGTGAACAACCGCAAGGCCAGCCAGATCACCCGCGACGACCTGATCACCGGCGGCTGCGCGCTGGTGTCGTGCTTCATCCGCGAGCCGGAATTCGTCGGCCAGACCAAGGACCGGCTCGCCACCACCGAGGCGCAGCGGCTCGTCGAGGGCGCGGTGCGCGACCATTTCGACAACTGGCTCGCCGCCGACACCAAGTCCGCCGGTGCCATCCTCGATTTCCTCGTGCTGCGCGCCGAGGAGCGCCTGCGCCGCCGGCAGGAGAAGGAAACCGCGCGCAAGTCGGCCACCAAGAAGCTGCGCCTGCCGGGCAAGCTCACCGACTGCACCAACAAGAACCGCGAGGGCACCGAGCTGTTCATCGTCGAGGGCGACTCGGCCGGCGGCTCGGCCAAGGGCGCGCGCTTCCGCGAAAGCCAGGCGCTGCTGCCGCTCAAGGGCAAGATCCTCAACGTGCTGGGCGCGGCGTCGAACAAGCTCACCTCCAACGCCGAGATCCGCGATCTCTGCGAGGCGCTCGGCGTGGGGCTCGGCACCAAGTTCAACGTCGATGATCTGCGCTACGAGAAGATCATCATCATGACCGACGCGGATGTCGACGGCGCCCATATCGCGGCGCTGTTGATGACCTTCTTCTACACCCAGATGCGCCCGCTGATCGATGGCGGCCACCTCTACATGGCCTGCCCGCCGCTCTACCGCCTGACCCAGGGCGCCCGCCGGATCTATGTCGCCGACGACGTCGAGAAGGAGGAGATGCTGAAGAAGGGTCTGGGCGGCAAGGGCAAGATCGACGTGCAGCGCTTCAAGGGTCTGGGCGAGATGGACGCGAAGGACCTCAAGGAAACCACGATGGACCCGGCCACCCGCAAGCTGATCCGGGTGACCATCGACGAGGACGAGCCCGGCGAGACCGGCGATCTGGTCGAGCGCCTGATGGGCAAGAAGCCGGAGCTGCGGTTCCAGTACATCCAGGAGAACGCGCGGTTTGTGGAAGAGCTGGATGTGTGAGGTGAAAAATTGAAAATTCGCAAAGAAATTCAAATCGAGCACATTCAAGATGATGTTCTCGCTTTGACCACTCTAGCAATGCCTATATTAAAGGGTACTCTGTATGCCATTCGATCTGATATTGCGACCGAGGCAGGCGGATATGAAAATCTAAAGCTTAAGGTACTTCCCAGAATGTACCTTGAAGGAAGTGGCGACTGCGGCATATGCTTTGAATATGCGGTACATGAAGCGATTAAGAATCGTGATCCAAGAGTTCTTGAACGAATTGAAGATGCCGCAAAACTCTGCAAAGTGCAGCCAAACGACGTTCAATCAATCCTTTTCGGACTTGAGAAAAATGGCAAACTGGGGCTCATCGCAACAGCTAGGTCATGTTGACAAATGGCGCAGCCAAAGGCGGATCGACGTGATGTCGATGAAGCCGAGGAAGCTCTCTGCAGTCTTGTCGTAACGGGTGGCGACACGGCGGGCGTTTTTCAACTTGTT
>Ga0114904_1000755_pt1 | contig 17038 bp, 25 predicted proteins | sample MalvirDeepMed_s6_FD_83498 | JGI IMG/M metagenome (GOLD analysis project Ga0114904, IMG submission 83498) | Marine viral communities from the Global Malaspina Expedition - Malaspina viral metaG DeepMed_s6 | ecosystem: Environmental > Aquatic > Marine > Oceanic | place: Mediterranean Sea... | reverse complement strand
GCGGAAATTACGGGCTCGACCTGGCGCGCGCGCTCGACATTTCGACGCGCGAGGGCGCTGCGCTGGCGCGGGGCCGGGTCAGGAGCGCCATCTCGATGACGCAGACGGCCTATCGGTCGCTCTATTGGGACGACGGAAAAGCCGCGATCGTGAATGGCGGCGCGGCTGGCGCCGGGGGTGCCTCCCCGCGCCAGATGGCGCAGATCGCGCGCTATCAGGATGCGCTTGCCCGCATCAGCAGCCTGTCCTTCGGGTTCAACTCCGGCGGCTTCTTCTAGGATCTACGACGAGGAAATTTGGCATGAGTGATACCAGTCCCGTCCTTATGCACGGTATCGGCGCGGCAATGCGGCATCTTTCCGATCGCCAGCAGGTCATCGCGCAGAACATCGCCAACGGCGACACGCCCGGCTACAAGGCGCGCGAGGTCGAGGCGCCGAGTTTTGCCGGAATGGTGGATGCGAACGGCGTGGGGCGCATTGCGCGGCCCACCGTCCAGATCAGTTCCGAAATGCGTGCGCTCGGTGCACGCCAGCAGGTTTCCGGCAACATCATTCTCGACGAGAATACCGTCGAGACAAAGCCCGACGGCAATAATGTCACGCTGGAAGAACAGGTGATGAAGCTGGGTGCGGTGCAATCGGAATTCACCGCGCTGACCAACCTCTATCGCAAGCAGATGCAGATTATGAAAACCGCTACCGGACGCGGCGGCAACGGCTAGGCCACCGCCACCGCCATCGCCAACAAAAAGGGGGGCGACCGCATGCCGCGGTCGCCCCCCTTTGCGCTATTCAGGATCCGTGAAACCTCAGAGGCGGGTGTTCACCGAGATCGGGCTCGTCCCGCCATTGCGAAGCATGATCGACCCGGTGCCGAGGTAGCTGCGCCCGCCATTGCCCGTCAGCCGCTTGGCCTCCGCCGCAACCGCATCGATCAGATCGTTGGACAGCGCGAGCTGGCGATCGACCACCCGCGCATTGGCGATGGCGACATCGCGCAGGATACCCATCGCCTCGGTCAGGGCGGCGTCCTGCTCTTCGTCCAGATCGCGCACCCAGTTCGGCGTCTCGCGGTTGAGGCGGACGATCTCGGCTTCCATCTGCGCTACCAGGCGACGCTTCGCGGCGACCATTTCGGCATGGTCGGGATAGCGTCCACGCGCGTCGAGGGCGCCGGTTTCCTCTTCCATTACCGAAGCGAGCGACCGGGCCGTGTCGAGAATCGTGTCGATCATTGCGAACTCTCCTGCATCTTGATCATCTGATCCATTACCGCCGGGGCAAGGCCTACCCCGCCCCGGCGCGCGATTTCGCCGCCCAGCTTTTCCGCCAGGATTCCACGAAACATCTGTTCGGCGTGGCCGCCGGAAAATTCGTCGCCCATGTCGACACTTTCGAGCATCAGCTTGGACATTTCGCCGAGGAAGACTGCCTCGAACTCTCCGGCCGTCTTGGCGAAATCGGTGCGCGATGCCTGTACGCCCTCCACCTGCGGCGGCGGAACCGGCGATGGCGATACGGGCGAGACAGGGCCTAAGGTGTTCGTCATTGGATCGTGATCTCCGCCTGCAATGCGCCCGCGCTCTTGAGCGCATGGAGGATCGTGATGAGGTCGCGCGGCGATACGCCCAACCGGTTGAGGCCGTTGACCAGCGACTGGAGCGACGTCCCCTGGTCGAGCATGGCGAGCGAGGCGCCGCTGCCGTCGTCGACCTCGATCTGGGTGCGCGGCACCACGGTCGTCTCCCCTTCGGAGAACGGCGCGGGCTGCGAGACCACCGGACTTTCGGCGATGCTGATCGTCAGCCCGCCCTGCGCAATCGCGACCGGACTGATCTTCACGTCGGCCGTCATCACCACGGTGCCTGCCGCCTCGTTCACGACGATCCGCGCAGGCTGATCGACATCGATCGGAAGATTCTCGATCTCGGGCAGCAGCTCGACGAGCGATCCGGTGAAACCGGTTCCGCTGCGCAGTTCCACCGTCGCCGGATCGAGCATTCGCGCAACCGCGGGGAAGCGCTGGTTGATCGCCTGCGCGACGCGCTTGGCGGTCGTGAAATCGGGGTTCTTGAGCGCCAGCTTGAGGCTGTCCGCCGCGCCGAGCGCAAAGGGCACCTCGCGCTCCACGATCGCGCCGGAGGCGATCCGCGCGGAAGTCGACACGCCCCGGCTGATGCTGGCGCCTGCGCCCTGTGCCTTGAAGCCCGATACGGCGAGCGAGCCTTGCGCGACCGCGTAGATCTGACCGTCCATCGCGCGCAGCGGCGATATCAGCAACGTGCCGCCCTGCAGGCTGGTCGCATCGCCCAGCGCGGACACCTGCACGTCGATCTTCGATCCGGCCCGCGCGAAAGGCGGCAGCGTGGCCGTGACCGAAACCGCCGCGACGTTCTTGGTGCGCAACTGCATGTCGCGCACGCTCACGCCCATGCGTTCGAGCATGGATTGCAGCGATTCCTCGGTGAAGGGAACGTTGCGGGTGCGGTCGCCGGTGCCGGCAAGGCCGACCACGAGCCCGTATCCCACGAGCTGGTTGGTGCGCACGTTCTCGACATCGACGATGTCCTTGATCCGCGAGCCCGACTGGGCGTGCGCGGGCGGCGCGCATACCATGGCCAGGACTGCGACCAGCATTGTCACGATGCGCATATTATCGACCCCGTTTACCGAATTGGTTTCCCTTTCTTATAGAATAGGAAGAGACGAGAATTGCGTTTCGGTAGGAGTTTATCGTGCAGATCAGCGCGCTGTTGCCTGCCCCGGCCTTGCTTGCGGGGTTCGCCCGCAAGTCCCCGACTTTCAGTCTGGGAGAAGAGCCGGACGCGCCCAGCGCGCAGGTGCCGCAGCAGCCTGCGGTCCAGCCCGGCCAGCCGCTTGGCTCGGTCCAGATGCTGGTCACGCTTGCCGCATATGATCCCGACCGCGAACGGAGGCGACAGATGGCCGAGCAGGGATCGGATGGTCTCGACGAACTCGAGGCACTGCAGGTGGAACTTGCGGTGGGCGAAGTGACGCCCGAACGGCTCGAACAGCTGGCAGAGTGGGTCGCTCAGGTCGAGCAGCCCGACGATCCGGTGCTGGCCGCGATCATGGCCGAAATCGAGCTGCGCGTGCGGGTCGAACTCGCGAAATTCGACATCGAGGTCTGATCGCCGCCGCGATCACGTTGCGGGGGCGAAAGCGCGCGCGACCCTATCGCCGCCCCTGGGCCATTTTCATGACATAGGAGATGATCTCCGCCACGGCGAGGTAATGCTCTGCCGGGATCGGTTGATCGAGCTTGGCGCTCGCGTGCAGCGCACGCGCCAGCGGCGGTTTCTCGATGATCGGGATATTGTGTTCTTTCGCGATCTCGCGGATCTTCAGCGCGACCGCATCGACACCCTTGGCGACGACGACCGGCGCGGCCATCGCCCCGTGGTCGTACTGCAGCGCGACCGAATAGTGCGTCGGGTTGACGATAATCACGCTCGCCTCGGGCACCTTGGCCATCATCCGCCGCTTGGCGCGTTCCATCCCGATCGCGCGCACCTTGGCCTTGATCAGCGGATCGCCTTCGGCATCCTTGTGCTCGTCCTTGATCTCCTGCAGCGACATGCGCATTTTCTTCAGGAAGGCGCGGCGCTGATAGACGAAGTCGAACAGCGCGAGCGCCACGACAAGCATGGTCGCCGCCTTGATCATGCGGAAGACCAGGTCCGCCGCGACCTTGCCGACCGCGTGCGAGGGTGCGCCGACCAGCGTCTCGATCCCGCGCGCGTGCGGCCAGACGACGATCAGCGCGACCCCAGCCACGAGGCCGAACTTGGCGAGCGTCTTGGCGAATTCGACCAGCCCCTGCTTGCCGAACATGCGCTTCAGGCCCGAGCCGGGGTTGAGCTTGCTCCACTTGATCTTGAGCCGCGACCAGGCGAGCGTCGGCCGCCCCTGCAGAAACAGCGTGAGCAGCGCGAAGAACAGCAGCATCGCCAGCAACGGGCCGAGCGCCAGCGCGGATTGGCCCAGCAGCGTGGCGGTAAAGGTGAGAGCGCTTCCGCGAACATCCAGCCCGTCCGCCCCGCCCCACAGGCCGACGAAGATCGTCAGCATCCGCGAAACGGTCCACGCGCCCATGCCGCCCATCACCACGATCGCCGCGACGAACATGCTCGCGTGGCGCATCTCGGGCGCACTGGCGACGTCGCCCTTCTTGCGCGCATCGTCGAGCTTCTTGTCTGTTGGGTCGTGCGTCTTCTCGCCAGAATCCGATTGCGACATTGCTCAGACCCAGCCCTGCTGCAACCAGTCCGCCATGGTGGTCGAAAAGCCCATCAGCACCGCGCCGAGGGTCGCCGCGAACAGGGCGAGGCCCAGCAGGATGTTGAGCGGCTGGGCGATGAAGAAGACCTGGATGGTCGGCGCGAGCCGCGCGGCGAGGCCCAGCGCGACGTTGAAGACGATCCCATAGACCACCAGCGGCGCGGCGAGCGAGAAGCCCAGCTCCATCGAACGGCCGGTCGTCACGATCGCCAGCTGCGCGAAGTCGGCCGCGGGCGGCAGTCCGCCAACGGGAAAGACGAGGTAGCTGTTGACCATCGCGGCGATCCACAGGTGGTGAATGCCCAGCGAAAGGCACACCACCACCGCCGCCACGCTGACCAGCTTGGCGATCACCGGCAGTTGCCCGCCCAGCGCCGCATCGGGCATCACCGCCGAGGTAAGGCCGGTTTGCAGGCTGATAATCGAGCCTGCGATGGTGATCGCGAGGAACATGATCCGCACGATCGCCCCGAGCGCCAGCCCGGTCAGCAGCTCGCCCGCGATCGCCGCCGCCAGCCCTACGGCGCTGCCGGTGGCAGGCACCTGCGGGCCGAGCAGACCGTACAGGCCCAGTGAAACTCCCAGCGCGATCAGCAGGCGGATACGCCCAGGCACCGCATCGTCCGAGAAGACGGGCAGCACCATCATGATGGCACCGAGGCGGGCGAAGACCACCAGGAAGCCTTCGACCTGGGCGGGCAAGTCTTCCATCGGCTCAGCCGGCCACGATCCGGTCGGAGACCTGCGCCATGAAATTGCCCAACGCATCGCCGATCATCGGCAGGCACATCAGCAGCACGAAGCCCATCACGAACAGCTTCGGCACGAAGGTGAGCGTCATTTCCTGGATCTGCGTGAGCGCCTGCAACAGGCCGATCGTCACGCCGATCACCAGCGAGGTGAACAGCATGGGGCCGCTGATCGTGAGGATTACGATCAGCGCCGCATGGGCGATCTGGATGGCGTCGGTCGCGTTCATGGCAGCTAGATCTGCATCCGCATGATTTCGCCGTAGGCGCTGACTACGCGGTCGCGCACGGCGACGACGGTGTCGAGCGCGGTTTCGGCGGCGCCGATGGCGGTGACCACGTCGATCAGATCGCCCTTGCCCGCGACCTGGCGGATGCTCGCCTGCTCTGCGGCGTGGAGCTTGGTCGAGGTATCGGCGACGAGGCCGGTGACCATATCGCCGAAATTGCCGTCCGCGCCATCCGGGGCGCCCTTTCCGGCAAGCCCGCCTGGCCTGGATACGGGAACTCCGGCAAGACCACCGCCATATGCGGTCGCTGCATCGAAAGCACTGATGGACATAGTCGCGCTCCTTACTTGAGCAGGTCGATCGTGCGCATCGTCAGGCTGCGCGCGGCTTCGATCGCGTTGAGATTGGCTTCGTAGGATCGCTGGGCGGACTTCATGTCCGCGCTTTCGACCAGCGAATTGACATTGGGCATCTTCACGTAGCCGTCGGCATCGGCCGCCGGGTTGCCGGGCTGGTACACCCGTTTGAAGTCGGACCGATCGGTCTGGATACCCTTGATCTCGACCGTGGTGGCGCCGGTGTTGCGGTCCATCGCGGCCCGGAAGGTGGGCACCTTTCGCCGGTAGGGATCGCCGCCGGGCGTATCGGCGACCGAAGTGGCGTTCGCCAGATTCTCCGCGATTACCCGCATACGCAGCGATTGGGCGCGAAGGCCCGATGCGGAAACTCCAATCGAGTCATTAAGAGACATTGTGTGGCCCCAGTAGTGGTGCGCCACGCGGCGCTGACACTCTACTGATAGGAAAATTTTGCCTAGCCCGTGCCGGGGGGCAGGACTTTTCTTCCTAGAATGCGGACAAGGAGTTTGTTGCCATGTCCGTACTCAACGACGTTCCGGTCGAATGCACCATCGCGCTCGGCTCTACGACCCTGCCGATCAAGCAGATCCTCAAGCTTTCGCGGGGGGCGACCATTCCGCTCGACTGCAACGAGGACGATCCCACGCTGATCTTCATCAACGGCCAGCTGGTCGCGAAAGGGCAGATCCTCGTCGAGGGCGAGAAGATGCTGCTGGAGATTACCAATCTCGTGAAGCGGGGGCGCTAGCATGGAAGGCCTCGTCCTGATCCGCACCTTCGGCGCGCTCACCCTGCTGCTCGGCCTTCTGGCGGGTGCCCTGTGGGCCGTGCGTCGTTACAACATCCGCCTGCCCGGCGCGGTCGCCCGGCACCCGGAGCGTCGCCTCGAACTGGTGGAGCGGCTGGGCATCGACCAGCGCCGCTCCGCCATCCTGATCCGCCGCGACGACCGCGAGCATCTGGTGATCGTGTCCCCCGAAGGACAGGTGGTGGTCGAGACGCTGGAGGCGCGGACCGCCAAGCCCGAGGCACCGGCGCGGGAAGAGCCGACGCGCGCGCTGCCCCTCTCCTTCACCGCCCTGCTAGACCGCGACCTGTTCGGTCCGAAGCCTTCCGCCCCCTGGGACGCGGGCGAAGCGCACAAGCGAAAGGACTGACATGACCTTGCGCCATTGCCTGCGCGCCGCAATCGGCGCGGCCCTGCTGCTGCTGCCCGCCAGTGCGCTGGCGCAGAGCGCCACGATCGACCTGGGCGAAGGAGGCTCGATGTCGGGCAGTGTGATCCAGCTCGTCCTGATGCTGACGGTGCTGAGCCTTGCGCCCGGCATCCTGATGACGGTCACCTCGTTTACCCGCATCGTCGTCGCGCTGTCGCTGCTGCGCACGGGGATCGGCGCGCCGGGCGTTCCGCCCAATCCGGTGATTATCAGCCTCGCGCTGTTTCTGTCGTTCTTCGTCATGGCGCCGACCTTCGAAACCGCGTGGGCAGAAGGCGTGACGCCCTACACCCAGGGCGAGATCGACGAGGAAGAGGCGTTCACGCGCACTGCCGCGCCCTTCCGCCAGTTCATGCTGAGCCAGGTGAACGAGAGCGATCTGGAACTGTTCGTCGAACTGTCCGGAAAGCCTGCGCCGAGCCGCGCGGAGCTTTCGATGTCGACGCTGGTGCCCGCCTTCATGATTTCGGAGCTGCGGCGCGGGTTCGAAATCGGCTTCCTGCTGCTGCTGCCGTTCCTCATCATCGATCTTGCGGTTTCGGCCGTGCTGATGGCGATGGGGATGATGATGCTGCCACCACCCACCATATCCCTGCCGATGAAGATCATCTTCTTCGTACTGGTCGATGGCTGGGCGCTGGTCGCCGGATCGCTCGTCAAGAGCTTCGGGGGCGGCTGAAGGGCAAGCTTTCCGGCGCAGCAAGGGCCGTGGCCTCCCCCTCGCCTGTCGCGGATTCCTCGCCCATGGGATCGGGGCTGAAGCGAAACTCCCGCCGTTCGAGCCAGCAGGCGAAATCCGCGAATTGTATCCGGGTCGGAAAGATCAGCCCCGCACCATCGCCGTTCGTCCACCGGCTTGCACACGCCAGCGGGGGCAGGCCCGGTATGGCGAGGAACCCTTCGATCTCGCGCGGCAGGCTCTTCTCGCTCGCCACCCGGCAGCCGCCCAGCGAGATGTCGACGAGGCGGAGCCTCAAGGCGCGTGCGCCGATATCGAGCCGCGCAGTGGCCGAGGCGCGAAACCGCGGGCTCCGCGCGACCACCCTCGTCCCGGACGGATCCGTCGGCGGGACGATCAGCGCCCGATGATCGACGGCCTTCGAAAAGGCCACCCCGGCGGCCAGTTGGCTGGTCCATGCAATATAGCCTTCGACGCAAATGCCGCTGCGCGCCTCGACCGCGACCTTGTCGCCCTTGTGCAGCGGGGTGCCGGTGTCGATCCGCATGCCGCCCGAGGACACGTTGCGGATGCGGCAGATCGTATCGATGTCGCCATACCTCAGCCGCCCGAGCATCAGCAGGGTCACCGTGCGTTCGAGACGCGCGACCATGTTCGCGCGTTGCGTTGGCGGCGCGCCGGGTGCGGCCGCTTCGGGCCCGCCTACACAGGGGGGTCTGCTGGCTTCACAGGTCATGTCAGGCCGGGACCGCGCTGGAGATGGCGACGGCGCTGACGGTGCCCTTGTCGAAGGCGACGTCAGCCGATTCCTGCACGATGTCGCGAAATACCTCGAGCGTGGGCAGAGTGCCGTCGGGGCCGCTCGCCATGGGCTTGCGATAGGTGCGCATGTTGATCTCGTGGCGCAGCAGCGGCAGCTTCGCGGCGATCGCCTCCGCCTCATCCTCGGGCACCTGCAGCGCGACCTGGAACGAGACATAGCCGGCGAGGCGCTGCCCATCGGGCAGCACCAGCGGAGCCACGACATTCTCCACCTCGACCAGCGTCGTGGGTTCTTCTTTTGCAGCGCTTTCGGTCTTGGGCGCGGGCGGGCCGAGCAGCATGGTCGTGCCGTAGGCCGCGCCGCCGCCCGTGCCCACACCGATTATCAGCAGGGCGATGGGCATGATGATCTTTTTGATACCAGGCATCGGCGAACCCTCGCTAGAACTGAAAACTGGTGTCGGGCGGCAGGGCGGAGCCTTCGGCCTTGATGACGACCGCGATCCGGCGATTCTCGGCCCGCATGGGCTGGTCGGGGTAGACCGGGCGCGTACTCGCCATGGCGGAGACCTGCGTGATGCGATCCGACGCGAGTCCCGCCCCGAGCATGATCCTGCGGGCGGCCTGCGCCCGGTCGCCCGAAAGCTTCCAGTTCGCTTCGCTTAGCCCGCCGCCGGCATCGGTATGGCCTTCCAGCGCGATACTCACGCCGCTGCTCGCAACCGTCCGTGCAATCCGCGAGAGCAGGCCGGCCGCATAGGCATTCGGTTCGCCCGAGCCGCCGCTGAACATCGGGCGCTTGGCGGTATCCATCAGACTGATGATCAGCGTATCGCCGCGCTCTTCCATCTTGACGTTGTCCGCATCGCTCGGGTCGGGCGTGCTGTCGATGGCGAGGCGCAATTCCTGCGCCAGCACGCGCAACGCGGCATCGGGCACATTCGCGGTTCCACCCCGAGCCGCGCCGACGGTCGCCGCTTCCATCGCGGGCGTGCCGGAGACCTGCTGCTGGCTAGAGTGCGCCGCGCGGTTATTGCCGGACCCGGTCGACGAACCGATGGTGCCCGGTCCGATCGAGCCCGCCTCGGCGGGCGTGAAGTATTCGGCCAGGCCTTTCAGCATCTCCTTGTCGGGATTGGCGGTCAGCCAGAGGAGCATGAAGAAGGCCATCATCGCGGTCACGAAGTCCGCATAGGCGACCTTCCACGCGCCGCCGTGATGCCCGCCGCCGGAAACCTTCTTCACTCGCCGGATGACGATGGGACGATCGGAGACGCCGGCCGTCATGGTCAGTTTGGCCGGGTCGCGGCGCGCAGGCGATGCTGCAGCGCTTCGAGGCAGACGGTGTCGATGGCCTGATGCGAATGCACGCCCGCCGCCAGCTGATCGAGCACGCGCGCGCTCTCGCCGGCGCGCTGGATGACGAGATCGAACGCCTGCAGGCGATGGATGTGCCTGAGCGCGAGCTCTTCGTCGTCGACGAGGACCCGGGCTAGCTCTTCGACCAGCAGGCTCACCTGGCGGATTTCATCAGCGATGGCCCGGCACAGTTCGGCGGTTTGCTTTTCGAGAATGTCCATAACTGATCCTACATAGACAAAGATACGTTCCGGCCGGGATGCTCAGAACAGCTCGACATCGTTGGTGACGATGCGCTGCGGCTTTTGCTCGAACGGGACGTCGTTGACCTTGCTCGACCGGACCTTGCCCGCGACCGGCAGGAATTCGACCTTGCGCGCGCTGGTTCCGCCCAGGTCGCAATGCCTGATCTCCAGGCCTTCGGTTTCCATGAAGCGGCGGGCGAACGTGGCGTTGCTGCTGCCGATCGCGCCCAGCCCGGCGATCATGTTCGCCCCGCCGTACAGATGCCCGCACAGGCGCTTGCGCACCGCACCGGCCCGCATCATCGCGTTGATGAGCAGTTCCATCGCATGCACGCCGTAGCGCTGCATTTCCTCGGGCTGCAGATTGTGCCCTGCGGTGGGCTCGCCCAGCAGGAAATGGTTCATGCCGCCGAGTTGGGCGACGGGATCGTGCAGGCACACGGCCACGCACGACCCCAGCACGGTCGTCAGCATGACGTCGGGTTCGGCAAGAACGCGATGTTCGCCCTGGATGATGGAGACCCGGCGCATCGATCAGGACAGAGCCCCGAAGACCCGTTCGATCTTCTCTTTGAGGGCCGCGGGCGTGAAGGGTTTGACGACATAGTTGTTCACGCCCATCTCGGCGGCCTTCTGGACGATCTCCTTCTCCGCCGACGCGGTCAGCATGATGAAGACGGTCTTGCCGATCACCGCATCCTTGCGCACTTCCTGCAGGAACTGGAGCCCATCCATGTCGGGCATGTTGTAATCCGAGATGATCAGATGGACGCGGTTCGCGCGCACATCGTCGAGCGCTTCGGCCGCGCTCGCCTTGTCGCGCACGTCGCGAAAGCCGAGATCCTGAAGCGTGCGGCGGATCATCGCACGCATGCTGGTCTGGTCGTCGACCACCATTACCTTGATTGCGGACGCTGCCGGCATAACCGATCCCCTTACTTGCTGCGGCAGGCGCCGATGATGGCCTGCGGCATCGCAGCCAGACTCAATTCTCTTTCCACCGCGCCCAGCTCGTTGGCGGCACGCGGCATCCCGTAGACGACGCAGGATTCCGCATCCTGGCCGAATGTTCGGGCACCCAATTCGCGCATGTCCAACATGCCGGCTGCACCGTCTTCACCCATTCCGGTAAGGATGACGCCCACCGCCTTGCGGCCGAGCTTCGCCACCGAACGGAACAGCATGTCGACCGACGGACGGTGTCCGGACACGCGATCTCCCGCGATCAGGCGGACGGTCCTGTCGGAGAGGACCATGTGGGTTGCCCCTCCAGGAGCAATATAGACGGTTCCACGCTCAAGCGGTGCGCGGTCGTACGCTTCCAGCACTTTCATGGCGCACACACCGTCCAGCCGTCGTGCCAGGCTTCCCGTGAAGGTCGGCGGCATGTGCTGCACCACCAACACCGGGGGCGCGTTCTCAGGCAGGCTGGGAAGGATCGCGAACAGCGCATCGACCCCGCCGGTGGACGATCCGATGGCGATGACGCGATCGTCAAGAAACGCGGTCCGGCCAGCGGCCACGGGTGCAGGGGACGGCTCATTGCGCGATTGCCGAACCTTGGAGCGTGCAGCTGCCTTGACCTTTTCGCACAGCTCTGCGGTCATGCGGCCCATGTCGTCGCCCGAACCGCCCGGCTTGGCGACGAAGTCCACCGCACCCAGGCGCAGCGCCTCGATCGTGACTTCGGCCGCATGCGTGGTGAGCGAGGAGCACATGACGACGGGCGTCGGGCGCAGCCGCATGATCTTTTCGAGGAACGATAGCCCGTCCATGCCGGGCATCTCGACATCGAGCGTGACCACATCGGGATCGAGCTCGCGCATCAATTGCCGCGCCGCATGCGGCTCGGGCGCGGAGCCGACAACCTTGATGCCGGGATCGGCATCGAGTGCGGCGCACAGCATCGTGCGCATGGTGACGCTGTCGTCGACCACGAGAGTACGCACCGGAGACGTCATTGGCTGCCCCCTTCCTTGCGATAGATCGTCTGGCCGCAATTGATCAGGACGTCGGCACCCGGGCCGATCAGCCGCTCCGAATGGCCGATGTAAAGATATCCGCCGGGGCGCAGCAGGCGCGAGAAGCGGGCGATCAGCTCCGACGTCGCGGCATCGTCGAAATAGATCATGACGTTGCGGCAGAAGATGACGTCGTATTGCTGACGCATCGGCCACTCGCCGAACAGGTTCAGCTCACGCGCGGTGACGAAGCGGCGCGCGTCCTCGACGATCGCGAAATCCGCGCCTTCCTCGCGCAGCCATTGGCGCCGATAGTCTTCGGGGATCGGCTTGACCGTGGCCTCCGAATAGACCGCCCTGCCCGCCGCCGCGACGACTTTCGAAGAGAGGTCCGTGGCGAGCAGCTTGACGTCGCCTTCCATCGCCCAGCGCGCTTGCGCGCGCGAGGTGCCGAGCATGCACATGACCAGCGAATAGACTTCCTCGCCGCTCGAACATCCCGCCGACCACAGCCTGACCGGTTGCCCGGTTCGCGCACGCGCCTGCAGTTCGTCAAGGACATGCTCCTTGAAGTGATCGAAGTGATGCCCCTCTCGGAAGAAGTGCGTGTGGTTCGTGGTCAGGGCCTCGACCATCGCGGCGCGTTCCACCGCGTCGGATTCCACGAACGTGAGGTATTGTGCGAAACTGGCCAGCCCATGCTCGCGCACACGGCGGCTCAACCGGGAGAATACGAGGGTCGCCTTCGTGGGCGGAAGCGCGATGCGCGCCTCACGCTGCACGATGGCGGCAACCCGCGAGAACTCGCGCGGATCGAGCCGCGCTTCTTCGGTGGCGAAGCCGGTTGCAGGGACGAGGGTGGAGGCCGTCTGCATTATCAGGCGACCAGATCGAGATGGCGCGTCGGGCTGAGCTTTTCGAGGTCGAGAAGCGAGACCATGATCTGGTCTTTGTGTTCCGTGCTTTCCTGGCTCCGCTGGCCGATTTCGACCAGGCCGCGGATCACGCTGGTTTCGGTCACTTCGACTTCGGGAGCAGGCTGGATCGCACTGTCCGCGACGGACACGATGTCTGCCACTTCGTCGACCAGGAAGCCGGCATGCTTGCCGCCGATATTGACCACCAGGATGCACGAGCGCGCATGCAGCACGCTGGGCTCCCAACCGAGGCGTTCGGCAAGGCCGACAACGGGCACGACATGGCCGCGCAGGTTGGTGACGCCCTTTATGTAGGCGGGCACGCCGGGCAGCGGAGTGGGGTCTTCCCACTCGCGGATTTCGATCAGGGCAGCCATATCGATGCCGAAGGTCTGCTTGCCGAGGAGGAAGGTAACAATCTTGCGCTCGGCGTCCTCGACATAGTCCGTATCGGCTACCGCAACCGAAGTAGCAGCCATGGAGGTGAGTTCGGCGGTGTCGTTCGTTGTCATGCTGCCATTCCTTTCAGGACGAACTTGTTGGGAGAATTTGCGGAGGCCACGAGGGCCTCGATATCGAGGATGAGGGCGATCGATCCGTCACCCAGGATGGTCGCGCCACCCAGACCGCGGATCGGGTAGAGGTTCTGGTCGAGGCTCTTGATCACGACCTCGCGGCGGTCCTCGATCGTATCGACCATCAGGCCGACATTGCCCGCGTCGGTTTCGACGATGATGACCACGCTGTCCTCGTCCTCGCGGTCCGCAGGCGGCAGCTGGAAGAGTTGCGACAGGCGCTTCACGGGCACGTAGGTGCCGCGCATGTCGATCACTTCCGAACTGTTGGCCACGGGCCGCATCTGGCCCGGCTCGGGCTGGACCGTCTCGACCACGTTGGACAGCGGCAGGACGTAGCGCTGGCCGCACAGCCGCACGACCATGCCATCCAGAATCGCCAGCGTCAGCGGCAGGATCATCGTGAAGGTGGTGCCCTTGCCGGGGACCGAGGTGATCTCGATCCGGCCGCCGAGCGCCTCGACGTTGCTGCGTACGACATCCATGCCCACGCCGCGTCCGGAGATGGACGATATCTGCTCGGCCGTGGAGAAGCCCGGGGCGCAGATCAGGTTGTCGATCTCTTCGTCGCTCAAGGTAGCATCGGAGGCGACAATGCCCTTCTCGACCGCCTTGGCGAGCACGCGTTCGCGATCGATCCCGCGACCGTCATCGGCAACGCGCAGGAAGATACGCGCGCCCCTCTGCTCGGCGGAGAGCTTCAGGTTACCCTGCGCAGGCTTGCCCTTCGCAACGCGCTCTTCCGCGCTTTCGATACCGTGATCGACAGCGTTGCGGATCATGTGGGTCAGCGGCTCGCCGATCTTTTCGATCACGCTCTTGTCTACTTCGGTCGCCTCGCCCGACATTTCGAGCGCCACGTCCTTGTTGGTCGCCGCGCACAATTCGCGCAGCATCCGCGGCACGCGAGAGAAGGCCTGGCGGATGGGCTGCGCACGCAGCGCCATCACATTGTCCTGAATCTCGCGCGTCAATCGCGCCAGTTCGGGCAGTTCGACCCGCTGCTGGTCCGCCGACGAGAGGCGATCCGCGAGGATCGAGTTGCGGATGACAAGCTCGCCCACGAGGTTGAGCAGCATGTCCAGCTTCGACACGTCGACGCGGATGTTCTGCGGCGGCTCGATCGCCTTGGCCTCCGCCGGCGGAGCGGAAGGTACGGCCTTCAGCGCGGGCGCAGACGGCGTGTCTTCGGCAGGTGGTGCGCTCGGGGCGGGATCCGCCGAAACAGGCTCTTCGAGCGCTTCGGGCGCTTCGGGCGCGGGTTCGGGGCTCTCGCCGGGCTCGCTTGCCTGCGAAGGCTTCGTCCTGCCCTCGACGATCTCGACCACCGAGTCCGGCGCGACGAAATCGAATGCCTCTTCGATATCGGACTTTTGCACCGTATCGGGCAGATCGACGCACCAGCTGAAATAGGCTCCTTCGGGATCGAGCTCGCGCAGGGGCGGCAGCGAACCGGCGTCTACGGCGACGACTTCGCCGCCCATCCGCTCCAGCTCGCGCAGGACGAGCAGGGGTTCGCCGCCATTGGCCATCGCATCGCGCGACGGCGCGAAGCGGATCGACCAGCCCGACGCGACTTCGGCATCGTCTTCGGCGAGATCGAGAAGCGCATCGGGCTCCGCGTCGAGATCCTCGATATCCACCACGACCGGCATGAAGCCGAACTCGTCCGCTTCGCCTTCCGGCGCGGGCGCGCTCGCGTCGGCGGCGGCGTCTTCGGCAGGCGCGTCGCTCGCTCCTTCGACCAGCAGCGCTTCCAGCGTCGCCAGCATCGCGGCGTCGTCCGGCACCTCGGCGAAGCCCTGCGCGGCCTGGACGTGGTCGGAGAGCACGTCGAACGCCAGCAGCATGTTCTTGCAGATATGGGCGGTCGGTTCGATCCGGCCCGCGCGCACTTCGTCGAGCAGGTTTTCGAAGATGTGCGAGAAGCTCTGCAGCGCCTCATGCCCGAAGGCCCCCGCGCCACCCTTGATCGAATGGACCGCGCGGAACACGCCCGCGATCACATCGGCCGAGGTGTCCCCGTCGGCCATCGTGCTGAGGCCCTGTTCGGCGGTCGCAAGACCTTCGTTGCATTCTTCGAAGAAGATTGCCTGGATATCGTCGAGATCATCGCTCATGGGCATACTCGGCGGATCGCCGCTCCCAGTTTTTCGGGATCGAACGGCTTGGTGATCCAGCCGGTCGCGCCCGCGCTGCGTGCCCGTGCCTTCTTGTCGTCGGAGAATTCGGTCGACAGCACGAGGATCGGGATTGCGCGGAATTCGGGCATGGCGCGCACCGCCTCGATCAGCTCGAACCCGTCCATCTTGGGCATGTTGATGTCGGTGATCAGCAGATCGGGGTGCAGTTCGCACATGCGCGCCAGGCCGTGCTCGCCATCATCGGCGGTTTCGATGGCGAAACCCTGCTTGGTCAGCGATGCTTTTACGAGCATCCGCATGCTCGCCGAATCGTCGACGGTAAGAATGCGTTTGGTCACGCGGCAACTCCTTCGGATTCCAGGCCGATCTGTTCGGCCAGTCGGCAACGTTCGACGCGGTCTCGAAAGGCCGCACTGGGATTGGCAAAATTCAGCGGACGGCCCGCGCTACGCGCCTCCGCCTGCGCGGCGACCAGCAGCTGGAGGACGGCCTGGCCGACATTCTCCACCTCGCTGGCATCGATCTGCGCCGGTGCCTGCCCGTCTAGCGCGAGCACCAGCTGGACCCGCAGTTCTTCGGCAGTGGCGGTGGTGCCGTTGGCGGGAAGCGCGACGCAGGTCGGCTTGTTCGGTTCAGGCGGGTTGGGCATTGAGTTCACTATTCGCCTCCTCAAGTGCGGACTCGAGCTGTTGGAAGGAGGGCGCGTAACTCGAAGGGGTCATGCGCCGCGCGATTTCGATGGCCACCTGTGTGGGCAGGCCCTGGGCGTGGCCGATGATCGCGGTCTTCGCGATGTTGAAGGGTTTGGAGTCGGCCTCGATCGTCTCGTGCAGCTTGGCCGCCAGCGGGCCGACCAGACAGTAGGACAGCAGCACGCCGAGGAAGGTCCCCACCAGTGCGCCGCCGATCATGCCGCCCAGAATCTCGGTCGGCTGGTCGATCGAGCCCATGGTCTTGATCACGCCCAGCACGGCGGCGACGATGCCGATCGCGGGCAGGCCGTCGGCCATAACCTGAAGCGCGTGCTGCGGCTCCATTTCCTCATGATGATGCCGCTCGATGTCGTTTTCCATCGCCTCGGTCATCTGGTTCGGGTCTTCGAAATTGACCGTCATCATGCGCAGGTAGTCGCAGATGAACTCGATCAGGTGATGGTCCGCGAGAATGCGCGGATAGCGGTTCATCAGCGTGCTTTCTTCCGGGTTGTCGAGATGCGGCTCGATCGCGGTCGCGCCGCCTTTGCGGAAGGTCGTCAGCAGGGCGAACAGCATCGCCAGCAGGTCGCGGTAATCGCTTTCCTTCCAGCGCGGCCCCTTGAAAGAACGGATGAGGCCTTTGCCCGCCTTCTTCACCACGGACATGGAATTGGCCACCAGGAAGGCGCCGACGGCCGCGCCGCCGATGGCCATCATCTCATGCGGCAAGGCATGCGAAATGATGTCCATCTTGCCGCCGGCCATAATAAAGCTGCCGAACACGCAAACCAGGATGATGATAAGGCCGATGCCGTTTAGCATGGGATCACAGTCGCTTTCGT